>Ga0136627_1000034_pt1 | contig 34836 bp, 37 predicted proteins | sample AntDrymUQ4892206_2_FD_104652 | JGI IMG/M metagenome (GOLD analysis project Ga0136627, IMG submission 104652) | Polar desert sand microbial communities from Dry Valleys, Antarctica - metaG UQ489 (22.06) | ecosystem: Environmental > Terrestrial > Soil > Desert | place: Antarctica: Dry Valley... | reverse complement strand
GCGGCAATCTCCAAGCCGATGGCCCCGCGCCCCAGCGCCTCCGCGAGCGCGGCCGGGTCGGGCGCCACGGTGCCGGCCGCCGCCCATGCCCGGAACGGCGCCGGCAGGGAGAGCGCACCGTCCAGCCACGCGGCCGCGAGCTCCGCGGCCTCGATAGCAGGCATCCGGTCGAGCCCCAGGGCGGCCGACGCGGCGACGCACACCAGCTCGTCGCCGTCCGCGGCCGCCTGCTCGGCGCGCTGTTCCGGATGGTGGTCGGCGGGCGCGACGGTGTACACGCGCTCGCCCGCCAGGTGCAACTCCCAGCCGTCCAGGCGCGGAGCCGTCGACCGGGCGCGCAGGGCGGCCAGGAAGGGCGCGGGCCAGAGGTGTTGATGGCAGTCGACGGTCATTAGATGAAGCGATTCACTGAAACGGTTCACTGAACCGGTTCAAGAGTAGCGCAGGAGTGGATCGGCGCCAAGGGATCATCGGTCCAGTCCTACGGCCCCTGAAGACACAGGTCGCGCCGGGCGAGGGCCAGGAACGGCGCTGCCGCGGGCCACGGCCCCTTCTCGCGCTGTAGCCGGTACCGTGGGCGGGTGGCTTCGCGGAGACGTGTCACGATCAGGGACGTAGCCGCCGCGACGGGATTGTCTCCCGCCGCCGTGTCCTACGCGATGCGCGGCCTGCAGACCTCGCCCGAGACGCAGGAGCGGGTGCGGCAGGCAGCCGACGAGCTCGGCTACACCGGCAACGCGGTCGCCCGCGCGCTCGCCCGGGGACGCACGGGGCTGGTGGGTGTGCTCTCGGGGTCGCTCCAGGATCTCAGCGAGCAGCGGTTCGTCGAGACGCTCGGTCGTCAGCTCGGCCGCCACGAGTTGCACATGGTGGTCGTCGACGCGGGCGGCGAGCCCGAGCGCGAGCGCATGCTGGCCCGCCAGCTCGCCGACCAGCTGGTCGACGGATTGGTGATCTCACCACTCGACCCGTCCGGTGCGTCGTGGGCCGACATCGGGCTCCTGCTCCCGATCGTCACCGTCGGCGATGCGCTGGCCGGCCCGACGGTCGGCGAGGTGCTCTTCGACAATCGCGCCGGTGTCGGCATGGTGCTGGAGCACCTGCACCGGCTGGGGCATCGCCGGGTGGCGGTGCTCACGCCGAGCCGTCCGTCGACCCCGGACCGGCCGGCCGAGCGGGTGGTCGCCGACGTTTGTGCTGCCCTGGGACTCGAGGCGACCGTGGTCAACTCACGCCACTCGATCGAAGACGCGACGGAGGCAGCGGCGGCCCTGCTCGCGCGCGACCCCCGCCCGACCGCGGTGTTCTGCCTCTCGGACTCGATCGCGTGCGGCGTCTACGCGGCGGCGGTCGCGCAGGGCCTCGAGGTCCCGCGCGAGCTCTCGGTGGCCGGCTATGACGACCACCCGATCGCCCGCGTCGTCGCGCCGCCGCTGACGAGCGTCGACTGGGGGATTCCCGAGGTGGCGACCGCCGCGGCTTCGCTGCTCGCCGCGGCCCTCGACGGGCGGCCTGAGCCAGCTTCACGAAACCGCGTGCGGGTCTCACCGTCGCTGGTCGAGCGCGCCTCGACGGCGGCGCCGGCGCTCGCACCCGCCTAGTGTCCTGCAACTAGCCAGCTAGACGCCTGCCGCGCGCGCGGCCTCCCCATGCGCGGCCGCTTCCAGGCGGTCGTCGAGTTCGGGCAGCCCCGCCGGCGCGACGCCCAGCGCGGTGGCGGTCAGCCAGTCCGCGAAGCCGGTGTTCTTGGGTAGCAGCGGACCGTGCATGTAGGTCCCGATGACCGTCCCGTGGGATCCGCCGCGAACGCCTTCGGTGCCGTCTGAGCCGTTGTTGCCTTTGCCCTCGAGCACCCGGCCCAACGGCGCGGTGCCGTGACCCAGGTACGTGCGGCCGGCGTGGTTCTCGAAGCCCGCGAGCAAGGACGGGCCGCCGGGCAGGTCCACGGCTATCGCGATGTTGCCGAGCAGCCGCTCGCCGGGCTCGCGGCGGGTGTCGAGGTCCACCAGCTCGACGCCCGGCAGCCGCTCGCCGGCCAGGTCGTAGCCGTGGCCGAGCAACTGCAGCCCGCCGCAGACCGCGAACACGACCGCGCCCCGGCCGGCGGCCGCGTGCAGCGCGTCGCGCTTGATGGTCGCGAGGTCACGGGCGCACAGCGCCTGGTCCCGATCCTGTCCGCCGCCGATGTAGAAGAGGTCGTGGGCATCCGGGTCGATGGAGTCGCCGATCCCCGCCCCCGCGAGCTGGAACCCCAGCCCGCGCCACGCGCAGCGGCGCTCGAACACGGTCAGGTTCCCGCGGTCGGCGTAGATATTCATCAGGTCGGGGTACAGCGCGCACACTCGCAGCGTCTGATCAGGCACGCAGCAGCACCACCTCGGAGCCGACATGCTCCGCGGTCGGGGGGATCGACCGGGCGGGCTCGGGGAAGAGGCCGGCCGCGCGGCCCTCCGCCTCCAGCCGCTCGACGGTCAAGTGCGCCAGCTCGATCACGTCGTCCTCTTCGATGACCCGGCCGTCCGGTGCGAACGCGCGCCGCACCCGCTCGATCCGCATCGCCTCGGGCAGATCCCGCACGGCGGTCGGCTGCGAGGCGAAGCGCCAGGCCGCGAACGTGCCCACGTCGGGTGCGGGCAGCTCGTTTTCCCCGTCGCCGAAGTCCTCCAACGCCGGCGTGATCGCTGCGGCGAGCAGCCCGCCCGCGTCCAGGTGCCGCCGCGCCGTGCTCAGAAAGCCTGCGCGCCCCGGCAAGAGCTGGATCGTCTGCATGGGCACGATCATCAGGCGGAACCTCCGCTTCAGCGCGAACGTCTGCGCGTCCACCGTCGCGGTCGCCACTTCCAGGCTCGCCGCCCGCGCCCGCGCCGACAAGGCGTCCAGCAGCGCCGGCTCGCGATCGAGCGCGGTCACGTCGTGCCCTTCCCGGGCCAGGTCGAGTGCGACGCGCCCCGTGCCCGCGCCCACGTCGAGCACCGCGCCGCCCTCCGTGGCGGCGAGCGCGCGCCACAGCGCCAGGTCCGCGGTGTAGCGGCCGCACTCGATGTCGTGCCAGACAACCAGCGGGGAGAACGTCATCGCCAGTGCCCCTGCACCTGCCCGCGCTCCGCGAGCAGGTCGCGCAGCTCCAGCAGCGCGGTGTAGGTCGGCAGCGCGTAGAGCGGGCCCGTGCCGTTGGCCAGCGCCGCGTCCAGGCCATCGCGCAAAGGGTTGATCACGGAGAGCCGCGCCTCGTCCACGCCGGCGTACTTCATCCGCAGCGCCAGCTCCGCCGCCCGCGTGCCCGAGCAGGTCATGCGGCGCACGGACGACGCCAGCAGCTCCCAGTCCGCGTCCCACACCCAGGAGACGTCGCGCCCGTCGGCGATGTTGTCGTTGAGGATCCCGAACAGGTCGAGCTGCTCTCCCTCCAGCACCAGCGTGCGCAGCACCTCGTTGGCGCCCGCCGGGTTCTTGACCAGCAGGATCGAGGTGGGTCGGCCGCCGAGGTCGAGCGTCTCGGAACGGCCGAAGGCCGGCGCCACCGCTTCGAGTCCGGCCGCCACGGCGTCCAGCGGGGCACCGAGCGCGATGCTCAGCGCCGCGGCGCCGAGCGCGTTGTAGACGTTGTAGAGGCCCGGCAGCGGCAGCTCGACGCGCACGTCGCCTTCGGGAACGTGCAGCGTGAAGGCGGCTGAGCGAATGCCGCGCAGCTCGACCGAGCGTGCCACGACGGCCGGCTCGGGACGCCGCGTGCCGCAGTGCGGGCATGTGTAGCGGCCGAGGTGGGCGAGATAGATGGCCTCGTAGGCGTACGGGTGCCCGCAGCGCCGGCAGTGCTTCGAGTCGGCCGCGTGCTGGAGCTCGGGAAGCGCGAGCGAGTCGTCGTCGACGCCGAAGTACAGCCTGTGCCCGCCGGCGAAGACGGCTGGCTGCGACGATCGCCTGCGCCCGCCGGCGAGGCCGACCGGATGCGCCCGGCCGAGGTCGGCGATGAGCGGATCGTCGGCGTTGAGCACCAGCACGGTCCGGGCGGCGGCGGCGGCGATCTCGGCCCACCGGTCGGCGATGATCTCCAGCTCGCCGAAGCGGTCGAGCTGGTCGCGGAACAGGTTGCCGAGCAGCATCGCCCGCGGCGCAAGCTCTCGCACGACGGGGCCGAGCCAGAACTCGTCGACCTCGAAGAGGCCGAGCTTGCCGGTCAGCTCGCGTCCGCCGTGCCGCGAGGCGGCGGCCAGGGCGGAGGCCACGCCGCCGGCCATGTTGGCGCCCGCTTGGTTGTGAACCAGCGTCTCGCCCGTGCGGCTGAGGATCGACGCGGTCATCGCCGCCGTCGTCGTCTTGCCGTTGGTCGCGCTGATCACGGCGCTGCCGTGCTCCAGCCGCCGCGCCAGCAGCCCGATCGCGTGCGGCTCGAGCCGGGTGAGCACCTTTCCGGGCAGCGAGGTCCCGCCGCCCCGCCCTACGGCGCGCACGAGCGTGCCGACCGCCTTGGCGGCGGCCACCTTGGGCCCGAGCAGGTTCATGGGACGACCACGTTCAGCGCGCGCGGCACGACCCTGATGGTGACCGGGAGGTCCGCGAGCGGGTCGCCGTCCGCGAAGGCGGCGAAGGGGCGGTCGGCGCCGAAGGTGATCTCACGCCCGCGCAGGAACGTGAGGTCCGCGCTGTCGACATGCGTGCCCCTGAACACCTTGGGCAGCCCGGTGAGATAGCGCCGCTTGGGACACGCGCGGGTCAGCACGACGTCGAGCAGGCCGTCGTCGAGGATTGCGTCGGGCACGAGGTGCATGCCTCCGCCGAACACGCCCGAGTTGGCCACCGCCACGGCGTACCCCGAGAACGACAGCGCCTTCCCGTCGACCTCGACCCGCCAGCGGGCGTGGCGCCATCCGCGCAGCGCTCGCAGCGTCGCGTACACGTAGACCAACCTCCCGAGCGGGAGCCGGGTAGCGCCGGCGATGTCCTGGACGTCGGAGTCCAAGCCGGCCGAGGCGATCCCGAGGTAGGTCCGTCCCCCGGCCTCGGCGACGTCGATCGCCCGCACCCGGCCGGCCGCGAGCACGTCGCAGGCCCGCCCGGGATCCGGGCCGACGCCGAGCTTGCGGGCGAAGTCGTTGCCACGTCCCCCGGGCACCACGCCGAGCACGCCGTCGGTGCCGCGCAGCTCGCCCGCCACGGCGCCGAGCAGCCCGTCGCCGCCCATCGCCGCCGCCACCTCGCCCGCCGCGATCGCCGCGCGAGCCAGCTCGCGAGCGTGGGCCAGCGACTCCGTGCGCTGGACCCGAAAGGCCATTCCACGCGTGCGCAGCGCCTGCTCGACCCCGGGCAGCAGGCGCGCGGCACGGCCGCGGCCGGCGCTGGGATTGACGATGAGGCAGAGGGGGCGCCGGGCCATGCGGAGCGAAGACGCTAGTGGATCCGGCCGGGGCCACTGGACGGTGCTCAGCGCAGGACGAGCGCAGCGACCGAGTTCGCTACGTGCGTCGGTTGTGGGTCGGCGGCGGCCGCCTCGGCCCGTCCGGTGACGCCGGTCAACACCAGCGCGGCGTCGATGCCCGCGCGCCGGGCGCCCGCCACGTCCACGTCGAGCCGGTCGCCGACCGCGAGGTAGCGGCCCTCGCCGAGCCGATCGCGGGCGGCGGCGTACATGCCCGGCTCGGGCTTGCCCACCGTGCGCCCCGCGCGCTGCCCTGTCGCCGCCTCGACCGCCGCCAGGATGGCGCCCGATCCGGGCCAGGGACCGTCGGGCATCGGAAACGTCCGGTCGCGGGTGACACCGAGCAGCTCGGCGCCGCGCAGCACGGCCTGGGTGGCGATCCGCAGCTCGCGGTAGTCGAACCGGTCGTGCCCGCCGACCACGACGACGTCCGCGCGTGTGGCGAACTCGGTGTTGTTGACCACGCGCAGACCGGCGCCGGCCACGTGGTCGACCAGCGCCTGGGTGCCGATGACGAACGCCGCGCCGCCGTCCGTGCGCTCGGCGAGCACGAACTGCAGCGCGGCGCCGCAGGTCACGACCTCGTCGACGGCGGCCTGGAACCCGAGTCGCCACAGCTTGCGCACGAAGTGGTCGGGCGCGTGACGCACGTCGTTGGTGATGAACGCGATGCCCTTGCCGGCCTCGCGCAGCGCCGCGACCGCCTCCACCGCCCCCTCGAGCGCCTCGTCGCCGACCCACAGGCAGCCGTCGAGGTCGAGCAGCACGTGGTCGTAGCGGGCAAGAGAGGGGGAGAGCGGCACGCTGGCCATTATCATCGCCGCGCATGACGAGGCCCCCGACGCTCCTGCTCGCCTCGCTGGTCGTGGCCGCCTTCGCCGGCTGCGGCGACGACACGCACGAGCAGGAGGCGGGAGCGTCGGCGACGGCGACGGCGACGCCCGAAGACACCGGTGGGGAGCAGGGAACCGGCTGCGAGCCGGTCGAGAAGCCAGCACCGCGGGAGGTCGACCTGCCGAGCGCCCAAGAGCGGCTCGACCATGCGACCACCTACGTCGCCACCGTCACCACGAACCCGCAAGGCAACGGCAGTGGCGGTACCGGCTACTCGGTCGTCGAGGCGCCGCCGGCGAACCTCACCTACGCCAAGGGCGTCGTCGCGATGGCGAAGACGGCGATCGAGGAACCGGGCACGTCCGGCAGCCAGTTCTTCGTCGTCACCGGCGACGACACGGAGCTCCCGCCGGAATGCGCCCTGGTCGGGAAGGTGACCGCGGGCCAGGAGGTCGTCGACCTGATCGGCGTCGCCCCGGTCGGGCCCGACGAGCAGCCCGTCGAGCCGATCGTCATGCGGTCGGTCGAGGTGTCCGAGCGCTAGCGGCCCCGGCCGGAACCACTGCGTCCTCGTGGGCGAGCAGCCGGCGCTTGCGCTCCGGCCCGCCGGCGTAGCTGCCGACGCCGCCCGATCCGGGCACCACGCGGTGGCACGGCACGATGATCGGCACCGGGTTGGTGGCGCACGCGCTTCCGATCGCCCGGGCCGCCCGCGGGTGGCCGACCTTCGCCGCCAGGCCGCCGTAGGTGACGACCTGGCCAGGGCCGACCTCGTCGCGCAACGTGGTGAGCGCCGAGCGCCGGAACGGCGACCGCACGAGCGCGAGGTCGACGGGCAGGTCCAGGCGCTGGTCCTCGCCCTCGAAGTACGCGGAGAGGACGTCGCGCGTATGCGCGAGCTCGCGGTCGGACGCCACGATCCGCGGCCCCAGCCGCGCCGCGACCGCTGCGAGCAGGCGGTCGGCCGGCTCGTCCTCGAAGCCGACGCGGACGACACCGCGCTCGCCCTGGATGACCAGCAGCGTGCCGATCGGCGTGGCGAGCCGCGTGTAGACGGCGTCGGCGAGGCCCTCGCGCACGGCGGCGGAGGCGATGGAGTCGAGCAGGCGGGCGGGAAGGCTCATGTGGGAATCCCCTGGGTGCGGAGGGTGCGGAGGGCGGTCGAGACGCGCTGGCGGGCCGCCACGGCCGAGCAGCCGAGGCGGACGGCGATGCGGTCGTAGTCGAGGTCCTCGACGAAACGCAGCCGCAACGCGGCCCGGGCCGTCTCGGGCAGTGCGCCGATCAGGCGCTCGAAGCTGTCGTCGTAGTGCTCGGGCTCGGAGACCGACACGGGCGGCTCGTCGGTGAGCACCTCCCGGCGGCGGGCGCGGAGATGGTCGAGCGCGGTCGTGGTGGTCACCCGGTAGAGCCAGGCTCGCAGATGCTCGGCATGGCGAAGTTGGGGATAGGCCCGCAGCGCGCGCAGGAGCGCGTCCTGCAGGACGTCCTCGCCGTGCGCGTCGCCCGCCATCCGGCGGGCGTGGACGAGCAACTCGTCGCCGTGGGCCTCGACGAGCGACCAGAAGGGGGGCAGGACGATCGTGCTCACGACTCTGCAACGTCGCACGCCACGCGGACGTGAGCCACCCGCCACAATTGTCGGGATGCGGATCTCGGCCAAGGTGGACTACGCCATGCGCGCGCTCGTCGAGCTGGCGGCCGCCGGCGGCAGCAAGCCGGTCACGGCGGAGCGGCTCGCGGACGCGCAGGGGATTCCCCGGAAGTTCCTGCAGAACATCCTGCTCGAGCTGCGCCGGGCCGGGATCGTGGCGAGCCACCGGGGACCCGAGGGCGGGCACGCGCTGGCCCGGGCCGCCGATCAGATCACCGTCGCCGACGTGATCCGGGCCGTCGACGGCCCGCTCGGCTCGGTCGCCGGCCACGCGCCGGAGGACATGGAGTACCAGGGGCACACCATGCGCCTGCGCGACACGTGGGTGGCGGTCCGCGCCAGCGTGCGCGGCGTGCTGGAGGGCATCACGCTGGACGACATCGCCGCTGACCACCTGCCGGCGTCGATCGGCAGCCTGCTCGACGGCTCGGACGCCTGGGTGCGGCGCTGACCGGTCAGAGCATGTAGTGGACGGCCCGAATGGGCGAACTGACTCCCGGCTCTAGCTCTAGCGGCGCTTGAACTGCGCGGCGCGCTGCTCGGCGGCGCGCTCGCGCGCGCGCTTGGAGCGCCGCCGGCCGAACACGATCAGGACGACGAGCACCACCGTCAACAGCAGGAAGCCCCAGAAGAACGCGACGCCGGTCCCGATACCGCCGAACGGCAGCGCGACCAGCTTGACGATCGCCCAGCCGAGCACGATCGCGACGATCACCGCGAGGATCAGCAGCAGGATGCCGCCGATGCGGCGGGCGATGCCCGCGCTCGGCGACGGAGCGACGACCCCCATGACGCGCAGGGCGAGGAGCTGGCGGTTGCTCGGCGGCGTCTGGCCGAGCTTCTCCGCCGCGACCTTGAGATCGCCCGCGCGGCGCTCGGCGAGCGCCAGCGACGCCTCGGCCATGCGGCGCAATTGCAGGCGCTCCTGCGGTCGTGCGGCAGCGATGGCGACGCGAAAGTGCTCGCGCGAGCGCTTGGCGTCCATCCGCTCGGCCGCCCGGGCACCGAGGATCGCCTGAGCAGCGGACTTGTAGCGGGTCTCCGCCTCGAGCTCCTCGTCGGACCGCGACTCGAGCTTTTGCATGGCCGCGAGCGCGCCCTTCTGCTCCATCTTCACCTGTCGCGGCTTGGCCATGTCGGCGTCCAGTCTACGAGCGCCGGCGAAAGCCCGCCGGCTCGATCTCGGGCGTAAGCGGGGAGGGGGGAAGGCCCGTGGACGGGAAGTCAGCCCAGTCGTAGCCCGCGGGGGCGATGTCGTTCGGCTCGTCGGGATGCAGGAGCGCCGCGAGGTACTGGATCTGGCCGCGACCGACCCCCAGCTCGGACTGCCCGCCACCGTAGGTGACGATCCCGCGTTCGGCGCACCACTCGTACATTTCCAGCAGCTTGCGCCAGGTCCCGATCCGCGACGGCTTGACGTTGATCGTCCGCGGCTGGAACGGAAGCGCCTCGATGTCGGGGACGCCATGGATGGGCGCGTCCCAGGTGATGCGATCGTAGTGCGGGCGCAGCGCCTCGTCGGCGGCTGGCACCGTGAGGTCGGGATCCTCCAGCCACGCGTCCGGGAACGCCTCGGCGCAACGGCGATAGAGGTCCGGATCCGTCTCGACGTCGACCGGCGTGCCCTTGTAGGCGCCCTTGAAGTCGATCGAGGCGACCGCACCGGTCGCCGCGAGCTCGCGGAGCAGGTCGTCGTCCCAGGTGGGAGAGGAGTCCAGCTTGAAGCGCAGGTTCGGGTAGGCGGCCAGCCGGCGCGTGACCGGCTCCGCGGAGGGAGGCTCGCCGATTCGCAGCGAGACGACGAAGGAGATCGGCCGCGGCTCGCGGCCGAGCACCGCGGCGAGGGAGCGCCCGGCCTGGCGCAGCGCGAGGTCCGCGGCGGCCGACTCGAACGCCCAGCGCCGGTAGTCGCGGTAGGCCGGCAACCCCGGCTCTTCCCCGCCGAAGAGGTCGAGCCCCTCCAGGTGATTCGAGAACGAGTCAAGCGTCCACGCGCCCGCGAGCGGCAGGGTCGGCCCGGCCTCCCGCTGGGCGACCTGGAGCCCGGGATCGTAGGTGACGTCCTCCCCGAGCCCCTCCTCGCCGGCGCCGGTCAGGTGCACCGTGGTGGTCATCCGCTCGAACTCGGGGGACACGGTTCGCGCGTGCCCCTCCAGCGTGTAGGAGTCGATCTGGAGCGGCAGGTCGGCGAGCGCGTCGTACATGGTCATGGGTGGCGGACAGTACCGTCACCGACGCGCGAAGATGTCGGGGACGTGATCGAGGCGCTGCGCTTCTGGGCGCTCATCGAGTTGATCGGCCTCGGCGCGGCGCCGCTCGCCGGGGTGGTACTCGCGCGCCTGCCGGGCGGGGGCCTCGGGCTGGGAAAGGTCGTCGGGCTGCTCCTGGTCAGCTGGCTGATCTGGCTCGGCGGCTCGTTCACGCTGGTGCCCTACGGGGCCGGCAGCGCCGGCTTGTGGATTGCGCTCGTGTGTGCGCTCGGGCTGCTCGCCTGGGTTCGCGGGTGGGAGGGGCGGCGCGCGGAGAAGCGCGGCGAGCCGCGCGGCCGGCTCGCGCGCCGGCGACGGCGCCGGCTCGCCGCGCGGGTGCCCGATCCCGACCCGCTGCGCCGGCGTCTGTTCTGGGGCGCCGAGGCCGTCTTCGCGGTCGGGTTCGTCGCGATGACGTTGCTCGTCGCCTACTCGCCCGACGTGTGGAACACCGAGAAGCCGATGGACATGGCGTTCCTCAACGCCGTCAACCGTGCGGACTCCTTTCCGCCCGAGGACCCGTGGCTGGCGGGTGCCGACCTCAACTACTACTACCTCGGCCACCTCGCGATGGCGGTGCTGGTGAAGCTCACCGCCGTCGCCCCCGACCACGGATACAACCTGGCGGTCGGCGCGCTGTTCGCGCTGAGCGCGGCGGCCGTCTTCACCGTGGGCGCAACGCTGTGGGGCGCCGCGCGGGGCACGCGGGGCGCCGTGCGGGCCGGTCTCGCGGCCGTCGGCCTCGTGCTGGTGGCCGGGAACCTGGAGGGCGCTCGCCGGCTGATCGCCGACGGCGGGCCGCTGCGCGACTACGACTGGTTCGCCGTGTCGCGCGTGATCGACGGCACCATCACGGAGTTCCCGTGGTTCTCGTTCGTGCTCGCCGACCTGCACGCGCACGTGCTGGTGCTGCCCTTCACCGCGCTCGCGCTCGCATTCGCGCTCCAGGTCGTGATGGCGGGCCCACGCCTGGCACCCGGCCGCCGGGCCGCCGTGGAGGCGGGCGCGGCCGGTCTCGCGATCGGGTTCCTCTACGCGGTCAACTCGTGGTCCTATCCGGTCGTGGCGGGGCTGCTGGCGCTCGCCGTGGCGGCCTGGCTGTGCGATCCGCTCAGCGCGCCGGCGCGGCCCGCGGCGGTGCGCTGGCTGCTCGTCGTGCTCGCGTCGAGCGTGCTGCTGGTGTTGCCGTTCCACCTCTCCTTCGACCCGTCGGCGCAAGGCATCGGACTGGTCCGGGAAGGCCGTGGCTCAGCCGGCTGGCTGCGCGACACGCTGCTGCTGCTCGGCTCGCTCGGCGTGTTCGTGATGCTCGCCTACCTGGGTCGCCTGCGTGCCACGCGCCACCCCGTGCGCAACGCGGCCTGGATCGCGGCGGCCGCCGTCTTCGCCGGGTCGCTGCTCGCCGCGATCGAGTATGCGCATGTCGCGCTGCTGGCCGTCGCGCTCGTGATCGCGTTGCAGGCGCTGCTCACGCCGGGCGCGCCCGCGCCGCAGCGGATGGTGTGGCTGCTCGTGGCCGGAGGGGTGGCGTGCGTGCTGGGCCCGGAGCTGCTCTACCTCCGCGACGAGTTCGACGGCGGGCCGCTGTACCGGATGAACACCGTCTTCAAGCTGTACTACCAGGCCTGGCTGCTGCTCGGGCTCGCGGCGATCGGCGCGCTGGCGTACCGGAGGGAGTGGCTGCCCCGGCGCGCCGCGCGGGTCGCCTTCGGGCTGCTCGGCGCGGCGGTGCTCGCGGCGGCCGCGGTCTATCCCGTGGCGGGCACTTACGCCCGCAAGGCCGGCTTCACCGACGCGCCGACGCTCGACGGCCTCGGCTGGCTGCGCGAGCGCGCCCCCGGCGACGTGGGCGCGATCGAGTGGCTGAACGAGAACGCGCCCGGGGCCGCCGTCGTGCTCGAGGCGGTGGGCGACGACTACTCCGCGTTCGGGCACGCCCGCGTGTCGACGTTCACCGGCCTACCCACCGTGCTCGGGTGGCCCGGCCACGAGCTCCAGTGGGGCCACGACGTCGGGACACGGCGGACTGATGTCGAGCGCCTCTATCGGTCGGCGACCCCGCTCGCCGCCGAGCCGTTGCTGCGCGAGTACGACGTTCGCTACGTGGTCGTCGGGCCGCTCGAGCGGATCGACCACGGAGATGCCGGCGTGGAGAAGTGGGACGTCCTCGGGCAGCGGGTCTACGAGCGCGAGGGGACGATCGTGTGGGAGCTGGAGCTCACGCGCCTTGGCGCACGTACAGCCACTCAGGCAGGCCGCCCGTCGGATTCCACGGTTCACGGCGGCTGAACCAGCGCCACCAGTTGCCCATCGACATCTCGTCGTAGTCGCGCACCCACCACACCCGGAACGGGAACCGGCGGCCCTCGTAGCCGGCGAGGTCTCCCAGCAGCCGCTCGCGGCTTTCGTCCGTGAGCACGGCGACGTCGGTGTCCGCCGGAAACGGCGCGGCGCTGAGGTCGAGGTAGCCGGCGGGCAGGTCGCGGAAGTACCACGCCCAGGGGAACGTGGCGCCGTTCGCCGAGTCCACGAGGACGCTGACGTCGCGCCCCTCGCGTTCGGCCCGCGCCGCGACCATGAGGACCTCGTCGCGCACGGCCGTGACCTGCTCGGCCGACTGCGTGGTGACCAGGAGCTCGCGCGGGTCGGCGCCGTTCTCCACGTTTGCCCACCACGACGCGTAGCCCGTGTGCAGGGCGCACACGAGCACGACGGCCAGCCCCGCCCGGCCCGGCCACCGCGAGCGCGCGTTCCAGATCCCCTGGACGCCGAGCCCGGCGAGCAGCAGCAGCGGAAGCAGAGGATGCAGCACCAGCCACGAGAAGCGCTCGTTCGCCCAGGAGTAGACGGCGAGCGAGAGGACGAAGTCCCAGATCAGGAACGCGCGCAGCAGCGTCGGTCGCCGCAGCGCGACGGCCACGCCGACCGCGCCCAGGAGCAGCGCGGGCCACTCCTCGGCGAACAGCACGACGAGGTAGAAGAACCACTCCTTCTCGCCGCGCCCGGGGCCGTGCTGACCGAGCCAGTAGGCGAGCCCGTCGTGGATCCCGGCCCACAGCCCGCCGGGGTCGGTGAGGAAGACGGTGAACAGCAGGGTGAAGACGAGCACGAACGCGGCCAGGGCCGATGCCCACGCCTCCCAACCGACGGCCGTGACGGCGCGCACGAGCGGCGCCTCGCGGACGCCGTGCCGTCGCACCTGCAGGGCCACTGCGGCCATGAAGAACGTGCCGGCCACGAACACCGTGATGAACGTCGACTCCTTGGTGGCGAAGCTCAAGGCGAGCAGCGCGCCGATCAGCGCCGGCTGATGGCGCCGCGGCCGGTCGAGGAAGCGGAACGTCACCACCAGCAGGGCGAGCGTGATGCAGGCGATGTAGATGTCCTCGCGGGCGAAGCGGCCGTAGTAGAGGTACGCCGGCCCGAACGCCAGCCCGACCGCGGCGGCGAACGCGCCGATCCGCCCGAGCTGCGCGCGCAACAGGTAGGGGAGGGGCACCATCAGCGTGCCCATCAGGGCGGGCGCGAGCCGGGCCGTGAGATCCGTGTCGCCGAGGATCCCGTACGTCGCGGCGGTGAGGTAGAAGCGCAGCGGACCGTGCAGGATCGGCTGGTACTCGTACTCGCCGGTGGTCAGGAACAGCCAGGAGAAGTAGGCGTCCTGGCTCTCGTCGTGGTGGAACGGCCGGTCATCCAGGCCGACCAGGCGGACGGCGAGCGCGCCGGCGACGAGGACGGCGTAGCCGAGCAGCTCGGCGGCGCGCCGCCTCATCGCGCGACGCGCAGGCGCCGGAGGCCTCCGTAGCGCGCCGCCAGGAGCCCGAGCCCGGCGACGGTGATCGGCACGGCGATCACGAAGCGCACGAGGATGAGGTAGGTCAAAGCCTGCTGGTGCGTGCCGCCGAGGGCCAGGATCCCGGTCACCGCGGCGGCGTCCTGGGTGCCGGCGTAGCCGGGCCCGGATGGGATCAGCGCGAAGACGCTGGCGAGCGCGACGATGTAGCACCCCTCGATCGGGTCCATGCCGAACCCGGCGGCCCCGCCGACGCTCATCCACACTCCGGCCTCGAGCGCCCAGATCAGGATCGTCGCCGCCAGCAGCGTCAACCCGTGGCGGCCGCGTAGCTGCAGCGTCGAGGACAGGACCGGGGCCGCGAACCGGCGGAGGCGCTCGTTGCGCCGGACCAGGACGACGGCGGCGCCGCCGCCCCCGGCCAGGACCGTGGCGGCGAGCGCGATCCACTGGACGTCGCCCGCGCCCGCCTCGCCCAGCAGCCCGTAGCCGACGACCACGAACAGCGTCAGGATGACCGCGATGTCGAGCAGCCGCTCGGCCAGCAGTGTTCCCAGCACCGCCTTCTTGGAGGTCTCGGCGCGCGGCGCCATGAGGAAGACGCGGACGGCGTCGCCCGCGCGCGCGGGAAGGACGTTGTTGGCCGCGTAGCCGACCACGTTGAGCCCGTGGGCGTCGGCGCGCGAGGGGCGCGCCCGCTCCGCCCGCAGCAGCGAGCGCCAGCGTTCGCCGCGCACGAGGGTGGCGACCGCGTACAGCCCGATGGCACCCGCGAGCGCGCCCCACTCGCCGGGCGAGTCGGGGAACTGCGGCGGCTCCTGGCGCAGCGCCCACCAGACGACGCCGGCGACAGCCACCGCGGAGATCGCGACACCGACGAGCGAGAGGCGCGAGAGCCCTCGCCCCCACCGCCGCCCGGCCGGAGGCGGGTCGCCGCCCGCCGCGGGGTGGGCAGCGCCGGCGGTCCCGTCAGGCTGGGTTGCTCGAGTGCTGATCGGTGTCGCCGAGCGGGGTGTCGTCGTCGGAGTCGGGCAGCGGCGGCGGCGTGTCCGCCGAGCCGCCTGATCCGCCATCCGCGCCCGTCTCGCCCGGGCGATCCTCGGGCTTGCGGCGCGGCTCGTCTTCGGCCATCTGGGTTCCTCCTCGAGTGACTGCAGCGGTACGGGAGAGGTTGGCAGGCGCAAACCTAGAGAAACAGTCCCGCTTGAGGTTGGCAGCGAACCGAGGAAGTGCCTGGCACCTTCAGGCGCGCGTGCGTCGGGTCTCACCGGCGCGGTTGGCACTCCAGATCCTGTTGCGTAGTCTCTGGCTCCGAGTCCATTCCGGGGGATAGGAGAGGTCGAGCATGGCTGACGCCGTCCATGTCTCCGTGACCGTCAACGGTCAACCGCAGTCGGAGGAGGTCGAGCCGCGGTTGCTGCTGGTGCACTTCCTGCGCGACACCCTCGGGCTGACGGGAACGCACGTCGGCTGCGACACGTCCAACTGCGGCGCGTGCACCGTCCACGTCGACGGCGAGGCGGTGAAGAGCTGCACGCTCCTGGCCGTGCAGGCCGACGGAGCGGAGGTGCTCACGATCGAGGGGATGGCCCAGGGCACCGACCTGCATCCGCTGCAGGAGGGCTTCTACGCCGAGCACGGCCTGCAGTGCGGCTACTGCACGCCGGGGATGATCATGGCCGCTGCGGATCTGCTGGCGCGCAACCCGGATCCCTCCGAGTCCGAGATCAGGGAAGGGATCTCGGGCAACCTGTGCCGCTGCACGGGCTATCACAACATCGTCAAGGCGATCCAGCACGCCGCACGGCTCAACCAGGGGGGCGACGTGCCCGAACCGGAGATGTCCGAGACGGGCAAGGAGAGTGCGGAAGAGATGGCGGCGAAGGGATTGGGCGCATGAGCACAGACGAGGGCAACGGGCTGCACGTCGGCCGTCGGATGCGCCGCAAGGAGGACCCGCCGCTGATCCAGGGGCGCGGAAAGTTCATCGACGACATCGACGTTGCCGGCGTGCTGCACGCGGCGTTCGTGCGCTCGCCCGAGGCGCACGCGCGGATCACCTCGATCGACACCTCCGCGGCGCTGGCGCGCCCGGGCATCCACGCCGTCTACACCGGCGCGGACCTCGACCTCGAGGCCGGGCTCCCCCTCGCGTGGGTGCCACCGGGCGTCGAGGTCTCAGCGCCCGTGCACTGGCCGCTGGCCAAGGACGAAGTCAAGCACGTGGGCGACCCGGTCGCCGTGGTCATCGGCATCGACGCCTACGCCGTCGTGGACGCCGCCGAGGACGTCATCGTCGACTACGATCCGCTGCCGGCGGTCGTCGATCCCGAGGCGGCGCTCGCGGGCGGCGCCCTCGTGCACGACAGCCTCGGCTCCAACAAGGTGCACGAGTGGTCGCTGGGCGGGGACGTGGAGAGCGCGCTGGCCGCCTCGGAGGTCGTGATCGAGCGCCGCTTCGTCAACCACCGGACCGCCGGCGCCGCGATCGAGCCCCGCGGCGTCATCGCCGACTACCGTGCGGGCGAGCTCACCGTCTGGAGCTCGACGCAGGTGCCGCACTTCCTCAAGCTGTTCCTGGCGCTGCAGCTCGGCATGACCGAGGACCGGGTCCGCGTCGTCGCGCCGGACGTCGGCGGCGGCTTTGGCTCCAAGCTCCAGATCTACGGCGAGGAGATCCTGCTCGCGTGGGCGTCGCGGCGGCTGAGCCGGCCGGTCAAGTGGATCGAGACGCGCTCGGAGAACATGGCCACCGCCCATCACGGGCGCGACCAGATCGCCTACGTCAAGCTGGGCGCCGACCGCGACGGCACGCTGAACGCCCTGCACGTGAAGATCATCGCCGACTTCGGCGCCTACATGATGCTCCTCACGCCGCTGATCCCGTCGCTCGGCGCGTTCGTGATGCCCGGCTGCTACCGCTGGAAGGCGGTGCGCACGGACATCACCGGCGTGATGACCAACAAGATGGCGACGGACGCGATCCGCGGCGCGGGCCGGCCCGAGGCCACGCACTACATCGAGGTCACGATCGACCAGCTCGCCGCCGAGCTCGGCCTCGACCGGCTCGAGATCCGGCGCAAGAACTTCATCCCCAAGGAGGACTTCCCCGCCGAGACCGCGGTCGGCATGGTCTATGACTCCGGCGACTACCACGGCACGCTGGACAAGCTCCTCTCGCACTTCGATCCCGAGGCCGAGCGCGGGACCACCCCCGACGGCAAGCTGCGCGGCGTCGGGTTCTCGACCTGGACGGAGATCTGCGGCCTGGCGCCGTCACGGGCCACGGGCCCGGGCGGCCTGGGCATCCAGGCCGGGCTGATGGAGTCCGCGATGGTGCGCGTGCACCTCACCGGCTCGATCAGCGTCTACACGGGCACGTCGCCGCACGGGCAGGGGCTCGAGACCGCCTTCGCCCAGATCGTCGCCGACCGGCTCGGCTGCGATCCCGAGCAGATCGACGTGATGCACGGGGACACCTCGCAAGGACCGTGGGGCCTGGACACCTACGGCTCGCGCTCGCTGGCCGTGGGCGGCGAGGCGATCGCCCGCGCGACGGCGAAGGTGGCCGAGAAGGTCCGCGCGATCGTCGCCCACAAGCTCGAGGCGGCGGCCGACGACATCGAGTTGCGCGACGGGAAGTTCTCCGTCAAGGGCTCCCCCGACAAGGGGTTGACGCTGGCCGAGGTCGCGGGCATGGCCTACATCCCGGAGGACAACCTGCCGGAGGGCATGGAGCCCGGCCTTGAGGAGCTGTCCTTCTACGACCCGGAGAACTTCGTCTTCCCGTTCGGCGCCCACGCCGCGGTGGTCGAGGTCGACCCGGAGACCGGCAAGGTGGACGTCGTTCGCTACCTCGCCGTCGACGACTGCGGGCCGGCGATCAACCCGAACCTGATCGACGGGCAGATCCACGGCGGCATCGTCCACGCCATCGGCCAGGCGCTGTTCGAGCGGATCAGCTACGACGAGAACGGGCAGCTCGAGACGGGCTCGTTCGTCTCCTACGCGTTGCCGAGCGCCGCGGAGCTGCCGAGCTTCGAGACCGACCGGACGGAGACCCCGTCCCCGGTCAACTCGCTCGGAGTCAAGGGGGTCGGCGAGGCGGGCACGATCGCCGCCAGCGCTGCCGTCACCAACGCTGTGATCGACGCGCTCCGGCCGCTCGGGATCGACTTCATCAACATGCCGCTCACGTCCATGCGGGTGTGGGAAGCCATCCAGGAGAAGGGCGGGGCGCCCGCATGATCCCGCCCGAGTTCGACTATGTCGCGCCCCAATCGCTCGACGCGGCGCTGGCGGCGCTGCGGGAAGGTGGCGAGGACGCCAAGCTGCTGGCCGGCGGGCACTCGCTCATCCCGCTGATGAAGCTCCGGCTGGCCGCGCCGACCCTGCTCGTCGACCTGCGCAGGGTCCCCGGGCTCAGCGGGATCCGCCAGGACGGCGGGACCTACCGGATCGGCGCGATGACGCGCCACCACGCGGTGGCCACGGAGCCCGGCCTGGGCCTCGCGGCCAAGGCGGCGGCCACGATCGCCGATCAGCAGGTCCGCAACCGCGGCACGCTCGGGGGGACGCTCGCCCACGGCGACCCGGCCTCCGACCTGCCGGCCGTCCTCGTGGCTCTCGAGGGCGCGGTCGTGGCGCGCGGCGAGGGCGGGGAGCGGCGCATCGCCGCCGGCGACCTGTTCCAGGACTACCTCACCACCGCGCTGCAAGAGGGCGAGATCATCACGGAGGTCGAGCTCCCGTCTGCCGACGGCTGGGGCGCGGGCTACGCCAAGTTCAACCGCCGCGCGGAGGACTGGGCGATGGTCGCCGTGTGTGCCGCGGTGCGCAAGGCGCCCGACGGCTCGTGCGAGGACGTGCGCGTCGCGCTGACCAACATGGCCGGCGTGCCGCTGCGGGCCGGCGGAGTGGAGCAGGCGCTGCGCGGCGGTGCGCTGGACGCGCCCGCGATCGCCGCGGCCGCCGCGCAGGCGGCGGAGGGCACCGACCCGCCGGAGGACCTCAACGCCTCCGCCGACTACAAGCGCCACCTGGCGCGGGTGCTGTGCCGCCGTGCGCTGGAGGAGGCGGCCGCGGCGGCGTGAGCCTCGCGACCGTCGAGGACGTCGAGCGGGTCCTGGTCGGGGAGGGCTACCTTCCCGACCGGGGCCTGGCCACGGCCGTCTTCCTCGCCGCGACGCTGGAGCAGCCGCTGCTGCTCGAGGGCGAGGCGGGCGTCGGGAAGACGGAGGTCGCGCGTGCGCTCGCGGCAGCGCTGGGCGCGCGGCTGATCCGGCTGCAGTGCCACGAGGGCATCGACCTCCATCACGCGGTCTACGACTGGGACTACCAGCGCCAGTTGCTGGCCATCCGCGCGGCGGAGGCGGGCGCGGAGTCGCGCGAGCTGTTCGGGCCGGAGTTCCTGTTGCGCCGGCCGCTGCTGGAGGCGCTGGAGGCGGACGGCGACGTGGTGCTCCTGATCGACGAGGTCGACCGCGCCGACGACGAGTTCGAGGCGTTCCTGCTCGAGTTCCTGGCCGACTTCGCGGTCACCATCCCCGAGCTGGGGACGGTCACGGCGAGCCGCCGCCCGCTCGTCGTCCTCACCTCCAATCGCACGCGCGAGCTGCACGACGCCGTCAAGCGACGCTGCCTGTATCACTGGATCGACTATCCGTCGCGCCGGCGCGAGGCCGAGATCGTCCGCGCGCGCCTGCCCGGCGTGCCCGAGGCGGTCGTCGATCGCGTCTGCGCGGCGGTCGCGCGCCTGCGGGCGGAGGAGCTCTACAAGGTGCCCGGCGTGGGGGAGACGATCACGTGGGCGCGCGCGCTGCTCGCGCTGGGGCCGGAGGACGACCTCGATGCGACGCTCGGCGTGGCGCTGAAGGTGCGCGAGGACCTCGAGCGCGTGCGCGGGAACGGAGTCCTGCAAGGTGCCTGACGCGGCGACCGTCCCCGTCACCGGCCCGCTGCAGCAGCTCGCCGCCCGGCTCCGTCACTCCGGTGTGCGGGTCGGCGTCGGCGAGCTGCTCGCCGCGCACCGGGCGCTCGCGGCGATCGACGCCGCCTCGCGCGAGGACGCCTTCCACGCGCTGCGCGCGACGCTCTGCTCCTCACGCGCCGACCACGAGCCGTTCGCCGCCGCTTTCCTCGCGGTCTTCGGGCCGGCCGGCCGCCATCCGGAGGAGGACCCGTTCGCGTCGCTCGGCGAGCTCGCCCGCGCCGCACTGCCCCGCGTCGCCGTGCCCGCGGTGCAGGACAGGCCGGCGCTCGCGGACGGCGAGCCGGTGCCCGCCGCCTGGAGCAGCGAGGAGATCCTGTGCGAGAAGGACTTCGCGCACTACACCGACGCCGAGCGGGCCGCCGCCCGGCGCCTGCTCGCCCGCCTCGCCGCCCGCGGTCCGACGCGCTCGAGTCGCCGCACCCGACCGGCACGCCGCCGTGGCGAGGTGCCCGACCTGCGCGCCACCACGCGCGCCTCGCTGCGCCAAGGCGGCGAGCTGCTCGAGCGGCGCTGGCGCGAGCCCACGCGGCGGCCGCGCCGGCTGGTGCTGGTCCTCGACGTCTCCGGCTCCATGGCGCCGTACGCGCGGATGCTGCTGCAGTACGTCCAGGCCAGCGTCGCCGCCCGCTCCCGCGTGGAGGCGTTCGCGTTCGGAACCCAGCTCACGCGCCTGACGCGGGAGCTGGCCGGCCGCGATCCCGATCTGGCCCTGCGGCGTGCCGGCGACCGCGTCGTCGACTGGTCGGGCGGCACTCGCATCGGCGCGGCCCTGGCGACCCTCAACCGTGAGCACGGCCGCCGCATCGGGCGGGGGGCGTTCGTGGTGATCCTCTCCGACGGGTGGGATCGCGGCGAGCCCGAGCAGCTCTCCGCCGAGCTCGGCCGGCTGCGGCGCACCGCGCACCGCCTCGTGTGGCTCAACCCGCTCGCCGCCGACCCGCGCTTCGCGCCGCTCACGCTCGGCATGCGCGCGGCGACGCCGCACCTCGACCGCCTGCTGCCGGGCAACAGCATCGCGTCGCTGGAGGAGCTGGCGGATCTGATGGAAGGAGAGCTCGCGTGAAGGAGGGGAGCGCGACGGCTGGACTCGTGCTCGCGGCGGGCGAAGGGAGGCGCTTCGGCGGTCCCAAGCAGCTCGCCCAGGTCGACGGGCAGCCGCTGCTCGAGCACGCGCTGGCCGCGGTCAGCGGGCTCGGCCGGGTGGTGGTCGTCCTCGGGGCCCGCGCGGCGGAGATCCGTGCCGGCGCGGACCTGACGGGCGCGGAGGTCGTGGTGTGCGAGGAGTGGGCGGAGGGCATGGGGGTGTCGCTGCATCATGGCCTCGCCGCGCTCGCCGGCGCCGACGAGGTCGTCATCACGCTCGCCGACCAGCCCTTCATCTCCGTCGCGGCGGTCGCCCGCGTGCGATCCGTTCCGGGGCCGGCGGTGCGCGCCGTCTACGGCGGCGCGCCCGGGCACCCCGTGGTGATCCGGCGGCCGCTGCTGGACCGCATCGGCGAGTTGCAGGGCGACAGCGGCTTCCGCGACCTCTCGCCCGACTTCGTCGAAGTGGAGTGCGGGGACCTGGCGAACCCGCTGGACATCGACACCCGAGAAGACCTGGAGGTGGTGCGGCGGTGAAGCTCGAGCAGTCCTTCGAGGTGGACGCCCCGATCGAGCAGGTGTGGACAGCGCTGATCGACCTCGAGCAGGTCGCGCCATGCCTGCCCGGCGCGGCCATCACCGGCCACGACGACGATGGCACCTACCACGGCAGCTTCCAGGTCAAGCTCGGTCCGACCACCGCGTCCTACCGAGGCACGATCCGGATCGTGTCGTCCGACGCCGCCTCCCACACGGCGACGCTCGCCGCGAAGGGCTCGGACAAGCGCGGCCAGGGCGGCGCGAGCGCCACGATCGTCAACACCCTGCACCCGGCGGGTGACGGGACGCGGGTGGAGGCCGTCACCGACTTCACGATCACCGGCCGGCTGGCCTCGTTCGGCCGCGGCGGGATGATCAAGGACATCTCCAACCGCCTGCTCCGCGATTTCTCAGCGTGCCTGCAGCAGCGACTGGGCGCCGAGCCGGCCGGAGCGATGACCGCGGACGAGGCCGCCGCGGGCGCGGGCGGGCCGGCCGCCAGCGATGCGGTCGCGGCCGGCAAGTCGCCCGCCGAGCTGGGCGAAGGCACCCCGGGGGAGGCAAGCGCTGCGCCTTCGCCCCAACCCATCGTGCCCGCGCAGACCGGGCCTGCGCAGCCGCCTGCCGCCGCCGCGCCGCCGATCAAGGGCTTCTCGCTCCTGCTCGATGTCCTGCTCGACCGGATCAAGGGCCTGTTGCGCCGGCGCTGATGGCCCCGACCGAGTCGGGTCCGTCCCGGGCCGGACACCGCTCAGCCGGTGGGTGCGGCGCGGGTCGGCGTGAGGCCGATTACGAGTTCGCGTCACTATCCGACGTGAACTCGTAATCGAGCGCGCTCAAGAGGGCTTCGGTGACGTATCGCGGCCGGCGCGTCACCTGCTCCCATGTGAAGCGCAACATGCGGTATCCCGCCAGCGTCAGCTTGACATCGCGCTCACGATCGTCGTTCAGGGCCCGCGGCGAGCGATGCCAGGCGTACGAGTCGGCCTCTACCACGAGCCCGGCGTCGACCCAGCAGAAATCCCGTTCCTTCCCCTCGATGACGGTGTTGACGTTCGGCCGCGGAAGGCGATGGGCGTCACAGAGCTCGAGGATCAACTCCTCGAGTCGGCTGCGGGTGTTCACGGTTCCTGCGCGATATCGGGACAGCATCGCATCGAGGGAGGAGGTCCCGGGGCGCCCCGCGTGGCGCGCGAGCAGCCCGCGCAACTCGGTGAAGTCGAGGATCCGCAGCAGCTCGGCGCGATCGAGAGCGGCCTCCAGCGGCCGTCCGCGCACGCGGTTCGCCGCCAGGTCGAGCAGCGTGCGGGCAGGCGTCGTGATCGGAAGTCCGTCGAGCTCGGTGATCTCATCCGGCGCCTGTGCCACCCGCCAGTGGAGCCGAACACCCGGCCGCCGCCCGCGACCGCCGGGCCCAACGGTGACATGAATCGCGGCTGAAGCGGACGCACGCAGATCCCACGCCGCCGCTGCGCTGAAGTGGCTGAGCACAGCGCCGTCCCCGCAGGCGAGCACGGCCGCCCAGCGCCGCCCGACGACGCCGACCACGCGATGGCCGACGGAGTACACGCCGCGGTGGAGGACATGCAGCCGTCCGGCGCGCACGCGCCGGTCGATCGCCGAGGCGCTGAGCCCAAGCGCGACCAGCTGCCGGCGCGCGGTGACACCGCCCTGGCGGCCGGCGAGAGCCGCGATCTCCTGGTCGATTACGAGTTCGCGTCGCATAGCGACGTGTAGTCGTAATCGGGGCGGTTCTCGCTCCCCTACAGGAGCAGCGCGCCCACGAGCGTCCCGGCCGGAAGCTCGCCCGCGGTGTGGGGGATGACCACGAAGCCGTCCGAAGCCGCCAGCGCGCCCGTCAGGTGCGACCCCTGGCCCTCGGTCGGGGTGGCTTCCAGGACGCCGTCCTCGGCCCGCACCATCCGGGCGGTGAGAAGCGTCGTACGGCCGTCGGCCGGGCGGGCGGGCACCGCGAGTCGGACCGGGACGTACGGCGGCGCGGCATCCGCCTCGCCCTGCAGCCGGCGCAAAGCGGGGCCGACGAAGAGCAGGAAGCAGGCGACCGTCGAGAGTGGATTGCCGGGCAGGCCGAACACGAGCGTCTCGCCGCGCCGGCCGAACCACAGGGGCTTGCCAGGCTTCAAGCGCACGCGCCAGAACACCGCTTGCACGCCGCACGCCTCGAGCGCCGGCTTGACGTGGTCGTGAGGGCCGACCGATACGCCGCCCGACACCGCGAGCACGTCCCCGGCCAGAGCGGCTTCCACGGCCGCGCGGGTCGCGGCCGGCTCGTCGGGCACCACCGGGTGCAGCACGACCTCGGCGCCGGCGCGCTCGGCCAGCAGGCGCAGGGTCAGCCGGTTGGACTCGTGGATCCGCCCCGGCTCGGGCGGTGCGCCGACTTCCAGCAGCTCGGCGCCGGTGGCGAGCACGTGGACGGTGGGGCGCCGGTGCACGCTCACGTCTCCGCGCCCGGCCGACGCCAGCGCAGTGATGCTCTGGATCGTCAGAGGCGCCCCGGCGGGGGCGAGCACGTCGCCGCGGGCGACGTCCTCGCCGCGGTAGCGCACCTGCAGGCCGAGCGGCACCGAGCCCACCGGCGTGACGCGATCACCGTCCACCCGCGCGTCCTCGACGCGCAGGATCGCGTCAGCGCCCTGGGGTATGGCGGCGCCCGTCGTGATGCCCACCGCGGTCCCGGGCGCCAGCGGGTGCGCGGCGACCTCTCCCGCCGCCACCTCGCCCGCGACCGTCAGCGCGGCCGGGGGCTCCGTATCGGCCGCGCGCAACGCGTAGCCGTCCATCGCCGAGCGATCGAACGGCGGCAGGTCGACGGCGCTGACGGCATCTTCGGCGACGATCCGTCCGGTCGCCGCGCCCAGCGGCACCCGCTCGGCCGGGAGCCGGACGGAATGGGCGGCCACCTGCTCCCATGCCTCGCCGACTTCGAGCATGCCCGTGCCTGCCGACGAGGCCGGCCGAGTAGTCACCCGCCGATCCGCGACATCGAGCGGGCGGGCTGGATGAACCCCGGCTCGCCCACATGGTGCTTGAGCTCCTTGCGCCACACCGCGTCGCGGACGATCTCCTCGAGGTCGTCGTCGCCGGCTCCCGACCGCAGCGGCCCGCGCAGGTCGGTCTCGTTCATGGAGAACAGGCAGGTCCGCAGCGTTCCCTCCGCGGTCAGGCGGATGCGGTTGCAGTCGCTGCAGAACGGCTGCGTCACCGGAGAGATAAAGCCGATCTCGCCGCGGCCGTCGGCGAACGCGTAACGGCGCGCGGTGCCGTGTCGCTCGCGCCCGAGCGGGATCAGCTCGTGTCTCGTCTCGATGATCGCCTTCACCTCGGCGTTGGGCAGGACCTTGTCCATGTTCCACGCCTGGTCGGCGTCCAGCGGCATGAACTCGATGAAGCGCACCTCGTAGGGCTTCTCGCGGGCGAACTCGGCGAAACGCAGCACCTCGTCCTCGGTGAAGCCGCGTATCGCGACGGCGTTGACCTTGATCGGCCGCAGCTCCGGGTGCGCCTGGGCGGCCTCGAGCCCGGCGAGCACGCGCCCGAGCGAGTCACGGCGGGTGAGCTGGAAGAAGCGATCCGCGGCCAGCGCGTCCAGCGAGACGTTGACCCGCTTCAAGCCGGCCGCCACCAGATCGGCGACCTGGGCGTCGAGCAGGTAGCCGTTCGTCGTGAGCGACAGGTCGGCGACGTCCGGTATCGCGCCGATCTGCTCCACGAGTCGCCAGAGCTCCTTGCGCACCAGCGGCTCGCCGCCGGTCAGGCGCACGTCCTGGACGCCCATCTCGCTCAGGACCCGCACGAGCCGCGCGATCTCCTCGTAGGAGAGCAGCGCGTCCCGATTTAGCCACGGCAGGCCCTCCGCGGGCATGCAGTACTGGCAGCGGAAGTTGCAGCGGTCGGTGACGGAGATGCGCACGTCGCCGATGGGACGGCCGTGCCCGTCGACGAGCGGATCACGTGCCTCGCGCTGCGCGCTCGTCATCGCTTCGTTTCTGGGCGGTGGAAGTCCGACTTCCCGCCGGTCTTGTCGAGCAGCTCGACGCGCTCGATCACCACGCCCGGCTCGATGCCCTTGACCATGTCGTAGACCGTCAGCGCGGCCACGCTGCACGCGACCATCGCCTCCATCTCCACGCCGGTGCGGTCGGCGCAGCGGGCCACCGCGACGATCGTCACCGTTCCGGCGACCGGGTCGATGACGATCTCGGGGTCGACGTGGGTGAGCGGAAGTGAGTGCGCGAGCGGGATCAGCTCGTCGGTGCGCTTGGCGGCCTGGATGGCGGCGATCCGGGCGACGGCGGCCACGTCGCCCTTGGGGCTGTCCCCGCGGGCGACCCTGCCCGCGGCCTGCGGAGACATGCGCACGACGGCGCGGGCGCGGGCGAAGCGCTCGGTCGCCCGCTTGGCGCTGACGTCGACCATGCGCGCCGTGCCGGCGGCGTCCAGGTGGGTGAGTTCCGCCTCCATGCTCAACAGCGTAGCCTTCGTCCATGCTGGTCTCCGTCCGACTCTTCGCCGGCCTGCGCGAGCGCGCCGGCTCCGCGCGTGTGGAGGTCGAGCTGCCCGAGAACGCCACGGTGGCCGACCTGCTGGCCGCGATGGAGCTGGCGCCCCGATCCTGCGTCGCCGCCATAAACCGCGAGTACGCCGACGGCCGTGCCCGGATCGCCCCCGGGGACGAGGTCGCGCTGGTGCCCCCGGTGAGCGGCGGCGACGGCACCGTGCGGCGTGTGCGGGTGACCGGGGAGCCGCTGGCGGTCGCCGACCTCTCGGCTTCGGTGCGCGACCCGCGAGCCGGCGCCGTCGTGCTGTTCGAGGGCGTCACCCGTGAGGTCGACGCGCTCGACTACGAGGCGTACGTGGAGATGGCCGAGCCGAAGCTGACCGCGATCGCGCAGGAGGAGGCGGCGCGGCACGGCCTGTGCGCGGTGGCGATCGAGCACCGCACCGGCACCGTCGCGCTCGGCGAGCCCAGCGTCCTCGTGGCGGCCAGCGCGCCGCATCGCGGCGAGGCGTTCGCCGGCGCCCGCGCCGTGATCGACCGCGTGAAGGCCGAGGCGCCGATCTGGAAGGTCGAGGTCGACGGGAAGGACCGGCGCCGCGTGGAGGGCGATCTCCCGCCGACGTGACCGCGCCCTGCCTATGCAATGCTTGGGCAGATGAGCGACTTGTCGTTGGGAGAGGCGTCCGCCGCGCTCGGCGTCAGCACGGACACGCTGCGCCGCTGGGACCGCGCGGGCAAGCTGCGCACGGTCCGCGACGAGCGCAACCACCGGCGCGTGGCGGAGGGCGAGGTGGCCCGGCTCAGCGGTCGCCCGCTCCGCCGGCCGGCGGGCGACGCGCTGTCGGCGCGCAACCGCTTCCGCGGCGTCGTCCGCTCGGTCGAGGTCGACGGGGTGATGGCGCTCGTGGAGATCGAGGCGGGACCGTTCCTCGTCACCGCGGCGGTGACGCGCGACGCGGTGGAGGAGCTCGCGCTCGCTCCGGGCGTCGTCGCCACGGCGGCGGTCAAGGCGACTTCGGTGATGGTGGAGCGCGGGTGAGACGCCTGCTCGCACTGGCCGGCCTGCTCGTCGTCGCGGGCTGCGGCGACGACGGGACGCTGGCGGTCGGCGCCGGTGCGAAGAAGCCGCAGCTCGTCGTCTCGGCCGCGTCTTCGATGAAGCAGGCGCTGACAACCTGCGCCCCCGACTACGCCGACGCAGACCTCCGGCTCCAGTTCGCGGGCTCCGACGAGCTGGCCGCGCAGATCCGCCAGGGCGTGCCCGTCGACGTGCTCGCCGCGGCGAGCACCGCGTTGCCGGACGCGCTGGCCGCCGAGGGAGAGCTCGGAGCGCCGGTCAGCTTCGCCTCGAACGAGCTGGTCCTCGCGGTGCCGGCCGAGAAGGCGCGGGTGGCGTCGCTGGCCGAGCTCGAGCAACCCGGGATCAAGCTCGTGATCGGGGCGGAGGGCGTGCCCGTGGGTGACTACACGCGCAGGGTGCTCGACCAGCTCGGCCCGCGCAGGCGCGACGCCGTGCTCGCCAACGTGCGCTCCAACGAGCCCGACGTCAGGGGCGTCGTCGGCAAGCTCACCCAGGGCGCTGCCGACGCGGGGTTCGTCTATGCGACCGACGTCGAAGCCGCCGGCGGGCGACTGGCGGCGATCGAGCTGCCCGAAGCGCTCGATGCCACCGCGACCTACGGGGCCGGCGTGGTCACCGCCGCCAAGCAGCCTGAGGCGGCGGAGGCCTTCGTGGACGACCTGCTGGCCGGCGGCTGTCACGAGGCGCTGATGGCGGCGGGCTTCGGCGTGCCGTGAGCGGCTTGCGCCGCGGCTGGTTCGCCGTCGCGCTGGCGGTTGCCCTCGCGGCCGTCCTGACGTTCCTCACCCTTCCCGTGGTCGCCATCTTCGTGCAGCAGCCCCCCGGCGACCTGATCGCGGCGCTGGGGGAGGAGGGCGCGCTCGACGCGCTGTGGCTCTCGCTCCGGACCACCTCCGCCGCGCTTGCGCTGATCCTGATGGCGGGCACGCCGGCCGCCTACCTGCTTGCCACCCGCCGGTTCCGCGGGCGCGCGGCGGTCATCACGCTGATCGAGCTGCCGCTCGTCTTGCCGCCGGCGGTCGCGGGCATCGCGCTGCTCGCCGCGCTGGGCCCGGCGACGGTGCTCGGCCGGGCCGCCGGCGACGCCGGCGCCCCGCTCTCGCTCGCGACGGCCGGTGTGGTGGTGGCGCTCACGTTCGTGGCGGCGCCGTTCTACCTGCGCCAGGCGATCGCCGCGTTCGAGGCGGTGGATCCCACGCTGCTCGACGCCTCGCGCACGCTCGGCGCCTCCCCGGCCCGCACCTGGTGGCGGGTGGCGGTCCCGACCGCGCTCCCCGGCCTCGTGGCGGGCACGGCGCTCGCGCTCGGGCGCGCGCTGGGCGAGTTCGGGGCGACGCTGATGTTCGCGGGCTCGTTCCAGGGGATCACCCAGACGGTGCCGCTCGCTATCTACGACCGCTTCGCCACTGACTTCACGGCCGCCTTGGCGCTCTCGGCGGTGCTCGTGGCGGTATCGGCCGGGATCCTCCTGTCGGTCAAGCTCGTGCGCGGCCCGGACGTGCTGCGCGGATGAATGCCGAGCCGACTGCGTCGGCCGGCACAGGCCTAGGCGTCGACGCGCGCACGCGGCTCGGCGAGCTCGCCCTGGACGTCGCGCTGGAGGTGGCAGCCGGGGAGTGCCTGGCGCTCGCGGGAGCCTCGGGCGCCGGCAAGACGAGCGTCCTGCGCACCGTCGCGGGGCTCCTGCGCCCCGAGCACGGGCGCGTGGTGTGCGGCGGCGAGGTGTGGCTCGACACCGCCGGCGGCGTCGACCGCGCGCCCGAGCGGCGGCGCTGCGGCTACCTGTTCCAGGAGTACGCGCTGTTCGGGCACCTCAGCGCGTGGCGCAACGTCGCCTACGGGCTGCACGAGACGCCGCGCGGTGAGCGCGAGGCGCGGGCGCGGGCGCTGCTCGAGCGCTTCGGGCTCGCACCGCGCGCGGATGCGCGCCCGGCCACGCTGTCGGGCGGCGAGCGCCAGCGCGTCGCGCTGGCCCGCGCGCTCGCCCGGCGCCCGCACGCGCTCCTGCTCGACGAGCCGCTCTCCGCCCTGGACGCCCGCACCCGGGCCGCCGCCACGCGCGAGCTGGGCGGGGTGATCCGCGCCGCCGGCGTCCCGGTGCTGCTCGTCACGCACGACTTCGCCGAAGCGGCGCTGCTCGGCGACCGGGTGGCGGTCATGGACGGCGGTCGCGTGCTCCAGGAGGGCACGGCGTCGGCGCTGGCCGCCACGCCCGCGTCGGCGTTCGTGGCCGACTTCACGGGCGCGGTGGTGCTCACCGGGCGGGCGCGGCGGGGGGCGGGCGACGTGATCGTCGTGGCGCTCGACGGCGGCGGCGAGGCGACCGCGCTCGCCGGCGAGGAGGGCGCCGTGGCGGTCAGCGTCTATCCCTGGGAGATCACGCTGGCGCGCCCGGGCGAGGCGGCGCACGACTCCGCCCGCAACCACCTCGACGTCGACGTCCTCTCGGTGACAACGGTCGGCACCCGGGTGCGCGTCGGCCTCGCGGCGCCGCAGCCGCTGGTCGCGGAGTTGTCGGAGGCATCCGCGCGCGAGCTCGACCTCGTGCGCGGCGGCCGCGCCGTGGCGTCGTTCAAGGCTGCCGCGGCGCGGGTGCTGCCGCTCTGACCCACGTCACCAGACCGTGTTCCACAGCAGCTCCCACGCCAGCGCGTGAACGGCCAGCAGGCCCAGCACCGGGCGCAGATGGCGGTCTTGCAGCGCGGGGGCCGCGGCGAGGCACACCAGCGGGGCGAAGGGCAGCCAGATGCGCTCGACCTCCGCCTTGGTGAACCCGGCGACGGCCGCGACGGCGATTACCGCGAAGATCGCCAGCGCCGCGTCGTCGCCCGCCGTCAGCGCGCGCAGGGCCAGCCAGGCGACCGGCAGGCCGAGCATGAGCAGGAACGCGGTCGGGGAGCCGGGCAGCCAGAACCAGTAGGGGCGCTCGCTCGCGATCCCGAAGCGGTAGACCTGCTCGGTCGCCCGCAGCGTGCCGATCGGGTCGAAGCCGGTGACCGCGGCGAACAGCGCGTGCACGGCCAGCAGCACCCCGCCGCACAGCAGCCCGAGGGCGAGCATGTCCTTCCACCCCCGGCGCCGCCACGCGAGCAGCGCCGCCCACGCGCCGATCGCGAGCAGCGACCACGCGAACAGCGAGCCGATCGCCAGCAGCACGGCGCCCGCGACGCGGGGGCGAAGGCGTGCGCATGCCAGCGGCCACGCGGCGAGCAGGCCGAGCACGGCGAACAGCGCGTCGGCCGAGGTCGCGCCGAACAGCAGCACGGACGGCGCGGTGGCGGTGAGCAGTCCGGCGACGCGCGCGCGGCGCTCATCGAGGAGCTCCCGGCCGATCGCGTAGGCGAGCGGCGCGACGAGGGCGCCGCCGGCGATGCAGAGCGCGGCGAGCCGCCCCGGCGTCGTGATCCCGAAGGTGTCCATGGCGAGCAGCAGCCCGGGCGGGTGCCCGGCGGCGTGGACGGGCAGGGCGGGCACCAGCTCGGCGAACCGGTCCAGGAAGAACCCGGGCCCGTACCGCAGGGCGGGGAGCGCGGCAACGTACTCGTTCGGTCCCTCGAAGCCCGTGGTGTCGAAGACCCGCGACCACTGTCCGGTGCCTCCACTCGATGCCCCGAGCGCGAGCCGGAGGGCGAGCGTGAGCGCGTAAGCCACGGCGGCGAACGCGGGGGCCGGCAACCCGGGGGAGAGCAGCCGTGGCGCCGCCCAGACGACGAGCGCGAAGAGGGCGGCGGCCACGATCGCCCACGCGGTGACCTGCGGAGCCAGGCGGCCGATGAACGGTGGGAACGGGAGCCCGAGCTCGCGCCCATCGTGGCGCGCCAGCCACATCCCGGCGGCCACTGTGAGGCCCATCACGGCGAACGCCACAGCCGGAAGCGCGCGCGCGAGCGCGGTCATCCGTCCGGCGCCCGGTCTCGGGCCCATCGCCCCGAGCCCGCCGTCGCGAGGCGGTCAGCCGACGCCGTCCTCGCGGGGTCATCGCTCCGTGCCATCCTCGCGGCATGGTGCCGCGTCCCGCCCTCGTCCTGCTGCTCGCCCTCCTGGCCGGCTGCGGCTCGGCGCCGCGGGAGGAGCTGCCGCCCGCCGCCGAGCCCGCCTCCTCGCCGCCGCCCGCGGCCAAGCCCGACGGGCGGCTCGTCCCGGTCGGCTTCAAGCCGGAGGGGATCGTCGCCGATCCGCGCACGGGGCTCGTCGCGGTCGGGCTGCGCAGCCCGGACGAGCTGGCGCTGGTGGACGGCGCGAGCGGGACGGTGGAGCAGCGGGTTCCCCTGCCCGCCGCCCCCCGGCACCTCGCACTCGAGCGCGACGGCGGGCCGGTGCTCGTGCCCGCCGAGGACGCCGACGAGCTGCTGCGCGTCAGCCTCCCGGGCGGCGCGCTGGCCAGCGTGCCGACGGGCCGCGAGCCGCACGACGCCGCCGCGGCCGGCGAGCGCGTCTTCGTCGCCGACGAGCTCGCGCACACGCTGACCGTGCTCGAGGCCGACCGGCCCGTGTCCCGCCTGCGCGTCGCGCTGCAGCCCGGCGGCGTGACACCGCTCGACCAGGGGCGCCAGGTGGCGGTCGTCTCCGTGCGCGAGCGCGTGGTGGAGGTCTTCGACGTGGAATCGGGCCGGCGCACCGGACGCGCCGGCGCGGGGGTCGGCCCGACGCACGCCGTCTCGGACGGCGGCAACTACCTGTTCGTCACCGACACCTCGGGCGACGCCCTGCTCGTGTACCACCTGCGCCCCCGGCTCGAGCTGATCCGGCGCTACCCGCTGCGCGGCTCGCCGTACGGCATCGCGATCGACAACCGCCGCCACCGCATGTTCGTCACCCAGACCGCGCTCAACCAGCTCACCGAGCTGATCGTGGGCGGGCGCCCGTCGCTCGTGCGTCGCTACGCGACGCCGCGCCAGCCGAACACCGTGGCGGTCGACGAGGCGACCGGGCGGGTCTTCGTCACCGGCAAGGTCGACGGCGTCGTTCAGTTGCTGGACCCGGAGCGCGAGCGGACGAGGTAGAGCGCCCCCGCGGCGAGGAACAAGACCGCGCTGACCATGAGCCAGCGCCCGGCGTAGCCCTCCCAGGACTCGCCGCTCACGCGCGAGTAGGTCGCCTCGCCCTTCCCGCAGATGACCGGGAAGAACGCGAGCAGGAGCAGGGCCGAGACGCCGACCGGCACCCGGACGTAGTTCGCCCAGCCCGCCGGCTTGCGCCGCAGCGCGAGCCGGTCCAGCGTCGTGTACGCGGGCCACAACAGCGCATCGTGGAGCACCACGGCTCCGATCAGCCAGATCGCGACCCGCTCCCAGCCGCCGAGCTGGAGCGCCTGGAGCAGCGCCCAGGCGGCCAGCGCCAGCGCGGCGAGGTGCGAGAGCAGGTGCAGCGGCGAGGATCCGTAGCGCGCTTTCATGCCCGAAACGTGAGGCTCCCGACCCACTTGGTGTTGTGCACGCCCGGCAGTCCCGGGACGATGATCCGCGCCGGATAGCCGTGGTCGAGGGTGAGCTCGGCGTCGCCGACGCGCAGCGCCAGCAGCGACCGGGAGTCGGCCACCTGGTTGCCGGCGAGCGTCGCCTGGCGCAGGACGCCCGCCGGCTGCAGCGACTCAACGAGCAGCTCGCCGGCGTCCGGCACGCCGGCGACCCGGGCCAGCTCGGTGAGCGGCACGCCGGTCCAGGTCTGGCGCGTCGACCATCCCTCGACGCAGCCGAGCGTGAGCGTGTGCGTCGCCTGGCGGAGGCCGAGCAGCTCCTCGAGCGAGAGCTCGACCTCCTCCGCGCCGCCGCTCAGCGCGAGCCGGTAGTCGGCGCCCACCATCGCCTGCGTGATCCTTGCGCCCTCCGCGGTCTTGTTGACCGGGAAGCCGCCCGACCGTCGTGGCGCGAGGAAGGCGACGCTGCGCAGCGGCCCGCCCACCGACTGCCCGGCGTTGGCGACCAGCAGCGCGAACGATCCCGCGCCGACGGCGGCGATCAGCCCGCGCCGGCTGACCGTCGGCGCGTCGGGCCGCAGCGCGACAGTGTCGCCATCGGACTCCTGCCGGGTCTCCGCCAGCCCGTCGCGCAGCGGCGCGAGGACCCCGCGCGAGCGGTAGGCCCGCAGCGCGACCGGCACCTTGACGACGAGGTGGACGGCCAGCGCCGCCACGAAGACGACCGCTGCGTAGTAGTGCGCCTGCACGAAGTCGAAGCGGAAGACGTACCAGTACTGCATGTTCAAGAGGCCGGTCGCGAACAGGAACCCCGTGCTCGCGACGAGCAGCGCGATCGAGAGGCGCTCGATGCCCTCCGCCGGGGTCCGCACCGGCGGCCACTGGAACAGCCGCGGTATCACCGACCAGAGCTTGGCCAGCAGCACCGGGAGAGCGACCAGGCCGACGTTGACATGAAGCCCCTGCGTGAGCGCGTACAGCCAGGACGGGCCGGTCGGCCAGTCGAAGAACGTGGTGAACGGCAGGTCGGTGCCGACGAGCGCGTTGCGTCCAAGGTCGGGTTGATAGGCGGCGTGGGAGAGGAAGCCGGTGAGCGCGACCACGGTCATGAGCCCGAGCAGCAGTGAGCCGAAGACGGCCGTGAGCCAGGGGCCGCGGAGCGGGGACTTCCAGAACTCGGGGCGGAACGGGCCGGGGGGTGCGTTCATCCCCCGCGCTCCAGTCGCACGAACCAGCGGCCGCCGGCTTCGGTCGTGGCGCGCATCTGTAGCCCGGCCGTGTCGGCGAGCGCCGCGAGCCCCTGCGCGCCGACCGTCGCCCATCCGAACCAGGGGCTGATCTCCGCGCGCGTCTCGAGTCGCACCCGGATGCGGCGGGTCGGCGCCGCGGGCGGGCCCGTCTCCACGAGCACGGCCCCGCCGGGCGCCACGAGCGCCCGGGCGCGGTCGAGCAGCGCCTCGGGCGCTCCGCCGATGCCGATGTTGCCGTCGAGCAGCAGCGCGGTCTTCCACGTGCCGGCCCGCGGCACGTCGGCGAACACGGAGCGCAGTATCGCCTCCGCGCCACGGGCGCGCGCGAGCCGGACCGCGACGGGGGAGAGGTCCAGGCCGAGCCCGTCGTGCCCGGCGGCGGCAAGGGCCGCGAGGTGGCGGCCGGGCCCGCAGCCGATGTCGAGCACCGGCGCCGTCGCTTGGGCGAGCACCACCCGATCGGCCGCGTCGACCGGCGCGAGCCACTTGTGCAGCGGAAGCCTCTGCGCGCGCCCGTCGGCGAGCCGGAAGCGCGCCTCGACCGGCTCGCCACCCGCGGCGGCGGAGGCGAGCAGGCGCCCGTAGAGGAGCTCCGGCGCTTCGAGGCGGTGCTCCCTCTGTCCGGCGACGGGCGGACAGCTCACGAAGCCACCCTCAACGTAGCTCGATCGCGTCCAGCACGGCGGCGAACCGGCCCGCCGGCGCCTGGGCCGCGACCGCGCGCGCCGCCGCGATGTCGTCCACGTCCAGCAACGGCGGAAGGTCGACGGTACGCAACCCCAGGGCGTCCAGCCGTGCCCGCTGCATGGCGCCGGTGTCCGGCCGGCTCATCGGCACGCCGGTGAACACGGCCGGATCGGCCTCGCGCAGGCCGAGCCCCCAGTAGCCGCCGTCCGTCGCGGGACCGAACACGGCCTGCGCCTGCTCCAGCGCCGCAAGGCCGTCCCCGAGGTGCCCGGGAGTCACCTGTGGCGTATCCATGCCGACGAGGAAGGCCGGCTCGCCG
>Ga0136627_1000033_pt1 | contig 35313 bp, 32 predicted proteins | sample AntDrymUQ4892206_2_FD_104652 | JGI IMG/M metagenome (GOLD analysis project Ga0136627, IMG submission 104652) | Polar desert sand microbial communities from Dry Valleys, Antarctica - metaG UQ489 (22.06) | ecosystem: Environmental > Terrestrial > Soil > Desert | place: Antarctica: Dry Valley... | reverse complement strand
CGCGGACGAGCTCGACGTCGTCGCCGATCGCCGCGGCATCACCGACGCTGACGCCCAGCCTGAGCGAGGCGCGCACCTCGGCGTCGCTGCCGAGCCGGCTGACGGCTTCGGCGACCAGCTGCGTGGCGAGGGTGAACCGTGTCCAGGTGTGCACACCGACCGTGAGGTGCGTGCTGATCTGACCGAGGGCCGCCGCGGCGTGCAGTGTCCCCCGGGGCAGGTACAGGACGTCGCCGGGTCGCAGCACGGCGTCGATCGTCGACTCGGTCCCGGCAGCTTGCTGGACGGCTGCGCGGTGGTCGGTCCACGGCTGGTCGCGCAGCGGCGACTCGTGCACCGGCGGGTGAATCGACCAGCGCTTCTGGCCCTCGACCTGCAGCACGAACACGTCGTGCACGTCGTAGTGGTCATCGAAACCACGCGATGCCGGCGGCGTCACGTAGGCGTTGACCTGGACAGGGTGCCCCAGGTCGGCGGACAGCTGCTGGGCGAACTCGATGATCGGCGGCCAGATGCGGTGCAGGCCCTGCAGAACCATGGTGGCCCCATCGGCGACGAGCGCGACCAGCTTGCCGTCGCTGACCTGGTCGGCGACGCCGGCTCCGGTGCCACCCGGTGCGGTGAAGGCGCGGTCCCCGAGCGTTTTGCCGTCCTTGGCCACCCGCATGAACGGTGTCCGCAGGCCGCGCTGAGACACGAGCTCGTCAACCGCGTCCGGTCCGAGCAGATCCTCGAAGCCGCGTGTCAGGTCCTCGGCACGGCTGAGCAGCGGGTAGCGACCCCACAGCTGTGAGGTGAAGGTGTCGAGGTCACCAGCGACCAGACGCTGGAGGCCGACGAGGTGCCCGGACGTAGGCCCGGGCACCTCGCTCGCCGAAGGTTCCGTCACTCGGCCGGGCCGTCGGCACCACCGTCGTGAACGCCGGGCGTGCCATCTGCGCCACCGTCGGCCGGACCTTCGGCACCGCTGTCCGCGCCACCGTCCGCACCGCTGTCGGCGCCTCCGTCCGCACCGCCGTCCTGCACGCCGGGCGTACCGCTCGCACCGCCGTCCGCGGGGCCTTCCTCGTTCTCCGGTGTTGTCTCGCTCATCGTTGCCTCCCAGTCACAGGGGGCGACCGTAGGGGTCACCGGCGGCACCAGGCGGTGTCGCTGCCATCTCAGTACCCTGAATGGCTGGATCCAGCATCCCGGGTGTTCCTCGGCGGGCGTTCTCGTCCCGCCTGCAGATCTCAACGGCCGTCGCGGTTGCGGCCCGCCGTGTCGGTATCGGTGCCGTCATCGGTCTCGGAGCCATCCTCGGAGTCAGCAGCCTCCGCGTCGGTGTCGGTAGCGGTGTCATCGTCGTCGGCATCGGAGGTGGCGCTCACCTGACGCATCGTGGTCTCCTCCACCTCGAGACGCCCACGGCGACATCCGGGCAGCTGCAACGGCAACGCGTCGGCAAGCACGCTGTTGACGACGGCCTCCAGGGGGACCGCTGCTGCGTCCTCGTAGGGAAACTCCTCGTCGGCGGACCACGCAGACTTCAACCGCTCGAGCCCGGCCTCACGCATCGCCTGCTCGTCGTCGACGAACAGCTCCAGGGACATCTGCACGCTGATCCGGTCCGACATCGTCAGCCTCGCTGTCCGGGCACGCGTTCGGCGCCCACTACCCCGACGGTATAGCCGCCGGCAGCCCGGCGTGGCAAGGTCTCGGGGTGCCCGCAGCCGTCCTGCACGTCCTGGAACGCTTCTACGACGCGGTGCCGCGCCCGGTCGCCGATGAACACGTCGTCGGTCCGTTCAGCCTGTTCGTCGCTACACTGGCGTGGGTGCACGAGATGACGCCCGCCCTGATGGGCGCCGCCCGCGCGGCCGGGATGCGGGTCCTGGAGCAACCGCTCCTGGTGATCGACGGGCCGGTCCGTGGGGAGCCGGTGCAGGGTGTCAAGGTGTCCATCCTGGACCCGGACGACCCGCGGTTCTCCGGAGCACGGGCCGCCGTCGCCGCAGGCTTCGAGGGGACCGGCGTCGTGAGCATCGAGCCGGTGGAGCAGTGGATCGCGGCACGCGTGCGTGACGGTCTGATGCGGGTCGTGGGCGCCTTCGCCGGACAGGTTCCGGTCGGCGGTGGCCCACCAGAGACGCAGCGAGGTGAGCGAGCTGACCGGGATCGCCACCCTCCCATCCTGGCGCCACCGCGGTGTGGGAGCGAGCATCACCCGGGCGCTGGTGAACGACGCAGTCACCGACGGTGCGCACACGGTCTTCCTGACGGCAGGTGACGACGCAGTGGCTCGTGTGTACGAGCGGGTCGGGTTCGTACCGGTCGGCACGGCGTGCGTCGCCGAGGCCGACTGAGCAGCCGAAACGCCCGGGATGCGTGCGACTTGAGTCTGCGCGGCGAACGAGGCACGGTGGGGGTTCCTGCATTCAACGGCAAAGGAGAGACACGTGCTCACCCTGACCGAGAACGCGAGCCACGTCGTGAAGTCCATCACCGAGCAGAGCACCGAAGTTGAGACCGCAGGCTTGCGGATCAGCACTTCGGGCGCCGAGCCGGGTGAGATGGGCTTGGAAGCAGCAGAGGGTCCACTGCCCGGTGACCAGGTGGTCGAGGAGGCCGGCGCCCGCATCTTCCTCGAGGAGAGTGCGGCGACCCTGCTCGACGACAAGACCTTGGACGCCATGGTGGACGAGTCGGGAACCGTGCAGTTCGCGGTGGCCCCCCAGGGCTGACCCCCGACCTCAGCAGACGCCCGCTGTTCCCTCGGGACGGCGGGCGTCTTCGCGTCCGGCGGCTGCCAACGTGGCGTCCAGCTCGGCTGCGGTGACGACCCGGTCGGCCCGACCGCGCGTCCGTGCGACGAGGTCGGCGTTCGCCTGATCACTGCCGGTCGCCCACGCACGTGCGTCGGTGACGGACCTGCCGTACGCGTGATGACGGTCCACCAGGCGCCGCAGGCGTTCGGAGTCCTCGACGTCGACGTACCAGCAGACGTCGAGCAGCGGCCGGACGCCGGCCCAGGCGCCCTCGTCCACCAGCAGGTAGTTGCCCTCGGTCACCACCAGCGGCACGCTGCCCGGCACCGTGATGGCGTCGGGAACCGGGGCATCAGCGACGCGGTCGAAGTCCGGGGCGTGCACGGTGCCGCCACTGCGCAGGCGGTTCAGCGCCACGACGTACACCCTGGCATCGAACGTGTCCGGTGCGCCCTTGCGGTTCCGCCGGCCCAGTCGTACCAGCTCCTCGTTCAGCAGGTGGAAGCCGTCCATACCGACCAGGACAGCACACGGGCCGAGCAAGGCGACCAGGGCGCGAGCCAGCGTCGACTTGCCCGCGCCGGGCGGACCGGTGATGCCGAGGATTCGGCGCGGCCCCGTGGCAAGCACCCGTGCCTCGCCCAGCAGGTCACTCACCACGGCATGCTGTCACAATCGTGCCGGCGACCCGCCCCGCCGGGCACTCGACCCGGCCCGTCGGGCACTCCCCATGGCATGTTGTCACTGCCCATGGGACGCAACCCGTGGGCAGTGCGGTTTCCCAGGGGACCCTGGTAAACCGCAGCCCCAGCTCAGGTGACTCGGTTGAGCGAGGAGGCGACGGCCTTGAGCGAGGCGGTGACGATGTTGGCATCCAGACCGACACCCCACACGATGTCCTCGTCGATCTCGCACTCGACGTAGGCCGCAGCCATCGCGTCGCCGCCCGACGACAGCGCGTGTTCGGCGTAGTCCAGTACCCGCACGTGGTGGCCGATGCTCGAGAGCGCGTCGCAGAACGCGGCGATCGGACCGTTGCCGCGACCGGACAGCTCCGTGCGCTCGCCGCCCACGTACACGACGACGTCGAGCCTGTCGTCCTGGCCGGCGGCTGAGGAGGTGTGCACCGAGTTGAGCGCCAGGGGCGTGTCCCGCTCGAGATACTCGCGGCGGAAGAACTCCCATATCTCGTCCGAGCCGACCTCGCCGCCCTCGTCGTCGGTGAACTGCTGCACGATCCGGCTGAACTCGATCTGCAGACGGCGCGGCAGGTCGAGCATGTGCTCGGCCTTCATGATGTACGCGACCCCTCCCTTGCCGGACTGGCTGTTCACCCGGATGACCGCCTCGTACGACCGGCCCACGTCGTGCGGGTCGATCGGCAGGTACGGTGCCTTCCACGGGTGCTCGGCGACGGTGTGTCCGGCTGCCGCCGCCTTCTGCTCGAGCGCCTCCAGGCCCTTCTTGATCGCGTCCTGGTGAGAACCGGAGAACGCCGTGTAGACCAGGTCGCCGGCGTACGGGTGACGCGGGTGCACCGGGAGTCCGGTGCAGTACTCGACGGTGCGGCGTACCTCGTCGATGTCGGAGAAGTCGATTTGCGGGTCGATGCCCTGGCTGTAGAGATTCATGCCCAGGGTGACCAGATCGACGTTGCCGGTGCGCTCACCGTGACCGAACAGACACCCCTCGACCCGGTCCGCACCGGCCATCAAAGCCAGCTCGGTGGCAGCGACCGCGGTGCCGCGGTCGTTGTGCGGGTGCAACGAGACGACCGCGTGGTCGCGCCCAGGCAGCTGTCGGCCGAACCACTCGATCTGGTCGGCATAGACGTTGGGCGTACACATCTCGACGGTGGCCGGCAGGTTGAGGATGATCTCGCGGTGCCGGCCGGGCTGCCAGACGTCCATCACCGCCGCGCAGACGTCGACGGCGAACTCCAGCTCGGTGTCGGTGAAGATCTCCGGCGAGTACTGGTAGCCGAAACGAGTGCCCTCGAGGTGCTCGTCGGCATACTTCATGACGAGCTCGGTGCCGCGTACGGCGATCGCTCGGCACTCGTCGCGCCCGACACCGAAGACCACGCGGCGAAACAGCGGCGCCGTCGCGTTGTAGAGATGGACGTTGGCGTCCTGCGCCCCCACCAGGGACTGGACCGTGCGCTCGATGAGGTCTTCGCGGGCCTGAGTCAGCACCGAGATCGTGACGTCGTCGGGGACCAGCCCGGTCTCGATCAGCTCGCGGACGAAGGCGAAGTCGGTCTCGCTGGCCGAGGGGAAGCCGACCTCGATCTCCTTGTAGCCCATCTGCACGAGCAGCTCGAACATCCGCTTCTTGCGGCCGGGGGTCATCGGGTCGATCAGGGCCTGGTTGCCGTCCCGCAGGTCGGTGGACAGCCACCGTGGCGCGCTGGTGAGGGTCCGGTTCGGCCAGGTGCGGTCGGGGAGGCCGACTGGCGGGAACGCGGCGTACCTGCCGTACGGCATCGGGCTGGGCTGTTGGGGATGGATCGCCATGGTGCTGCTTCTCCTCGCGGGGGTGCGTCAGGGGCACACGACTGGCCGGCACGCACGAACTCCGCGGCGAGGGGCGGCCTGTCAGAGGGCCTCGCCGCGGCTGCGAAGGAGGAGCGCCACGAAAGACATCGCACACAGGCTACTCCACCGGCTCTGACCCGCCCCGCTGAGGGTAGAGAACGTGCGTGACACGCCGGCGTGTCACGCCAGATGTCTACCGCCACGGGTTGGATGAGCGGGTCGGCATGCGGCACCTACACTCGACGGGAGCACCAGGTCAGGAGCCTGATCCGTACGACCGTCTTGACGAAACGAGGCCGCTCGGTGAAGTCGCCGCTGTTGACCCTCGCAGCACGGGTGCTCGCGGGAAGCATCGTCATCGTCCTGCTGGGCTCCGGCTGCACCAGCTCCTCCAACCTCACCGCGGCTGACGACGACCCACCGGCCGACAAGACCGACAGCGCCCCGACCCAGGAGTCCGACAGCGAGCCCAGCGACATCCCGACCGAGGAACCGACCGAGGAACTGAGCCAACCCGAGCCTGCACCTCCGCCGTCGCGCACGCGTCCAGCGGCCGGGGGCTGCGTGCAGCTGACCAGGTCCGACGTGTTCGTCGAGGCGCTGGTCGGCCTCCCGGAACCGAGCAGGTGCCGAGGAGCCACCGGCCAGTACGCCTCGGTGCGCGCCCTCACCCCGGCCATGCGCAGGGCGGCGAACAGCTCCGACGCCAGCGCACTGTCGTCGCTCACGTCCGGGCGATGCCGCCGCGACGTGCTCGGCTGGCTGGACGCCGGCAACGAGGGCTTGGAGATCAGCCAGTTCCGCGTCCTGCCGAGCGTGCCGCTGCCCGACCAGGTGGCGGCCGGTGCCGGTTTCTTCGCCTGCACGACGTACGTCCTCAAGCGCCGGACCGCTCTGCTGGAGCTGACCCGGTCCACCGAGGGCGTCTTGGACACCCGACGAGGCCGTGGCTACGAGAGCTGCGCACGGGGGGCGATCACCAACGCCGGCAACGCGACCCAGGTGTGTTCCCTCAAGCACAACTGGCGCGCGGTCGCGGCCGCACGCATGGGCGAACCGGACGACACGTACCCCGGCAACCAGAGGCTGCGGACACGCATGCGGGGGATCTGCGAGGTCGCGGTGGGAAGCTACGTCGACACCACCGGGACCTACCAGTACGGCTACACCTGGCCCCCGCGTCGGACGTGGAGCGACGCTGACCGGTTCGGGTTGTGCTTCGCGAAGACCTCCGACTGAGCGCGCTCAGAACCCCAGGCGACGCAGTTGGCGTGGGTCGCGCTGCCACTCCTTGGCGACCTTGACCCGCAGGTCGAGATGCACCGGTGTCCCCAGCAGCTTCTCGATCTCCGTCCGAGAGGTGCTGCCGATGTGCTTCAGCCGACTGCCTTGGTGTCCGATGACGATGCCCTTCTGGCTGTCACGCTCGACGTACAGGAACGCCCGCACGTCCAGCAGGGGTCGCTCCTCGGAGCGGTCGGCTCGCGGCACCATCTCCTCGACGACCACCGCGATGGAGTGCGGAAGCTCGTCGCGCACACCCTCCAGCGCGGCCTCCCGGATGAGCTCGGCGACCAGGGTCTCCTCCGGCTCGTCAGTCAGGTCGCCCTCGGGGTAGAGAGTCGGCCCTTCCGGCAGCATCCCGATGAGCAGGTCGCGCAGCAGCTCGACCTGGTCGCCGCCGGTGGCCGACACCGGCACCACCTCGCGCCACGGCAACCCGAGCTGCTCGCCCAGCGCACCGATCCCGCTGAGGTGCTCGGCCAGGCGGTCCGAGGTCACCAGGTCGGTCTTGGTCGCGATGGCCACAGCGGGCTTGCGCCGGATCTTGGCGACCTCGGAGACCAGATAGCGGTCACCGGGTCCGATCCGCTCGTCGGAGGGAAGGCAGATGCCGACGATGTCGACTGTCGACCAGGTGCTGCGCACCAGGTCGTTGAGGCGTTCACCGAGCAGCGTGCGCGGGCGGTGCAGCCCCGGCGTGTCCACGAGGACGAGCTGGCCGTCGGGCCGGTGCACGAGCCCGCGCACGGCGTGCCGGGTGGTCTGCGGCTTGGAGGAGGTGATGGCGATCTTGGCGCCGACGAGCGCATTGGTCAGCGTCGACTTGCCCGCGTTGGGACGTCCGACGAAGCAGGCGAACCCCGATCGGTGAAGGGCCTCACCCACGGTCAGGCCTGCAGGGTCGTACGCAGGACGCCGTCCGAGTCGGCCACGAGCACCATGACGTCGGCCTTCGCGGCGTCCCGTACGACAGTGACGTCGAGGGGACCATCGGCGTCGGTGACCACGGCTACGGCCTCGAGCCCGGCGGCGCCGGAGGACACCGCCATCGCGACTGCGGTCTGCAGGGCACTGAGCTGCAGAGAGGCCAGCTGCACCGTCGTCGCGACGTAGGTCCGCCCGTCGACATCTCGTACGGCCGCACCCTCCAGGGCTTCGTTGCGGACCCGGCTGGCGCATGCGAGCGTCACGAGCTTGGCATCCTCGTCGTCGAGCTTCAGATCGTCGGACATGGGCTCAGGCTAGCCCCGTGCGGGCGACCTCGGCCACGACCACCTGGGGCGCGGCTCAGGCCGGGACGGCGCGATCCTCGAGGTTCTCCCGCGTGTCGGGCCGGCGAACGAGCACGGTACCCACCCGGTTGCGCCGTCCGGTGGGCGCCTCGGCCTGCAGCAGCAGCCCCTCGACCTCGACCTCGCTGCCTGGGATCGGCACCTTCCCCAGGTGCTTGGCCATGAAGCCCCCGACCGAGTCCACGTCCTCGTCGTCGAGCTCGAGCCCGAACAGGTCACCGAGGTCGTCCACCGCGAACCGCGAGCTCACCCGTACGGCGCCGTCCGCCAGCTGCTCGACGGCGTCCGGCTCCACGTCGTACTCGTCGGTGATCTCCCCCACGATCTCCTCCAGGATGTCCTCGATGGTGACCATGCCGGCCGTGCCGCCGTACTCGTCGACCACCACCGCCACGTGGGTGCGGCTGGCTTGCATCTCCTGCATCAATGCCACGACCGGCTTGGAATCGGGCACGAAGAGGCAGCCGCGGACGAGCGATTCAACCCGCTCTGTCGTCTCGGCTTCATGGTTGTCGAAGACGCGCTTGGTGACGTCCTTGAGGTACGCCATGCCGATGACGTCGTCGAGGTTCTCGCCGGTCACCGGGATGCGCGAGAAACCGCTGCGCAAGGCCAAGGACATCGTCTGGCGCAGTGTCTTGTGCTTCTCGATGAAGACCATGTCGGGGCGCGGGACCATGACCTCACGCACGATCGTGTCGCCGAGCTCAAACACCGAGTGCAACATCTCGCGCTCACCGGACTCGATGAGCATCGACTCCTCGGCCAGGTCGACCATCTCGCGCAGCTCGGCCTCCGACGAGAAGGGTCCCTGCCGGAATCCCTTGCCTGGGGTCAGGGCGTTGCCGAACAGGATCAGCAACCGGGGCACCGGGCCCAGGACGCGAGTCAGCGCGATGACCGTTCCCGCCGACAGCAGCGCCACCCGCTCGGCGTGCTGCCGGCCCACGGTGCGCGGAGCCACCCCGATCGCGACGTAGGACACGACCACCATGACACCGGCGGCGAGGAGCACCCGCTGCCAGGTGCCGCCGAACGCGTCGGCGACGACCAGGGCCACCAACACGATCGAGGTGGTTTCGGCGACCATGCGCAGGAGCAGCACCGTGTTGAGGTAGCGCGCGGGATCGTCGGTGATGCGCTGCAGGCGTGGCGCCCCGGGGCGCTGCTCGGTGACCAGCTCAGCGGCTCGTGCCCGGGAGAAGGAGGACAGCGCCGCGTCGGCCGAGGCGAAGAAGCCGGCGATCAGGGACAATACCACCGCGGCGGCGAGCATCCACAGGTCGCCGCTCATGGCAGCACTCCGGGTCGCGCGTCGGCGGGAGCGACGACGCCGGCATCCAGAAGCTCGTCGCCGCCGCTGACGCCGTGCCACTCCGCGAGCAACCTGGCCTGCAGGGCGAACATCACCCGGTGAGCCTCGGGCTCGGCATGGTCGTAGCCCAGCAGGTGCAGGAGCCCGTGGGTGGTCAGCAGCCTGATCTCGTCGATCGCATCGTGCCCGGCCTGATCAGCCTGACGTCCGGCCACGGCCGGGCACAGGGCGATGTCCCCGAGGTAACCCTCCGGCGGGTCCTCGCCGTCGCGCCCCGGCTCGAGCTCGTCCATCGGGAAGGACAGGACGTCGGTCGGCCCGTCCTGACCCATCCAGTGTCGATTCAAGGTGGCGATGGTGTCCTCGTCGACCAGTCGTAGACACATCTCGGTGGCCGGGTGCAGACGCATCCGTTGCATGACGAACCGCGACAGCTTCGTCAGCTCGACGACGTCCACCTCGGTGCCCGACTCGTTGAGCACCTCGACACTCATGCCCGCACTCCCGGTCAGGCGCCGGACCGGCGCGGGCCGGTCGACGGTGCCGACGTAGTGGTCGACTGCTGCTCGACGTCGTACTTCTCGTACGCGGCGACGATGCGCCCGACAAGCTTGTGGCGGACGACGTCCTGGCCGGTGAGCCGGATGAACTCGACGTCCCTGACGCCCTCCAGGATCCCCTCGACCACACGCAGGCCGCTGTGGGTGCCCGAGGGCAGGTCGACCTGGGTGACGTCGCCGGTCACGATCATGCTCGAACCGAAGCCGAGCCGGGTCAGGAACATCTTCATCTGCTCGGGCGAGGTGTTTTGCGCCTCGTCGAGCACGATGAACGCGTCGTTGAGGGTGCGCCCGCGCATGTACGCCAGCGGCGCGACCTCGATGGTGCCGGCAGCCAGCAGCTTGGGCACCAGCTCCGGGTCGAGCATGTCGTGCAGCGCGTCGTACAGCGGACGCAGGTACGGGTCGATCTTCTCGCTCAGCGTGCCGGGCAGGAAACCGAGTCGCTCGCCGGCCTCGACCGCCGGGCGGGTCAGGATGATCCGGTTGACCTCCTTGGCCTGCAGCGCCTGCACGGCCTTGGCCATCGCAAGGTATGTCTTGCCGGTCCCCGCCGGACCGATGCCGAACACGATCGTGTGTTGGTCGATGGCGTCGACGTAGCGCTTCTGGTTCAGCGTCTTGGGCCGGATGGTGCGCCCGCGGTTGGACAGGATGTTCAGGCTGAGGACCTCGGCGGGACGCTCCTTGGTCTCCTCCCGCAGGATCGAGATGGAGCGCTCGACGGTCTCGGGTGACATCCCTTGACCGGTCCGGATCATCGTGACCAGCTCGTCCAGCAAGCGCTCGACGAGAGCAGCCTCGGAGGGGGCACCAGCGATGCTGACGGTGTTGCCGCGGACGTGGACATCGGCGTCGAACTGTTGCTCGATGACCGCGAGGTTCGCGTCGCCGGGGCCGAGCAGCGCCACCATGGCGATGCTGTTCGGGATCGTGACCGTGTGCTGGGTGATGGGTTGCTCAGACATGGGCGCCCTGCCTAGCGGGCACGTCCTCCTGTGCTCGGCCGAAGTCGGTCGTCGCGCCGCGGGACGGCGGACCCGACCCATGGTACGCACGGGGTCGGGGTCGGCGCTGCATCGCGCACGGCCACGAGGTTCACCCGGGGGGCCAGCCCAGGTCGCGGCCGGCCAAGACGTGCGCGTGCGCGTGCGGGACGCTCTGACCGGCAGCGGCACCGGTGTTGAAGACCAGTCGGTACGCGTTGCCCATGCCGTCGAGCTCGGCGACGACCTGTACGGCGGCCAACAGCGCCACGGCCTCGTCGGGCGCGGCCGCGGTCAGCGCCCCGATGTCGGCGACGTGGCGGCGCGGGATCACCAGCACGTGCGTCGGGGCCTGGGGGTCGAGATCACGGAAGGCCAGGCTGTGATCGCTGCTGTGCACCACCTCGGCCGGCACCTCCCCCGCGACGATCGAGCAGAAGACGCAGTCGGGATCAGTCGTCATCGCCGTCATCATCTCTGGGCACTCCTCGTCCACCGGCGGCGGTGGCATCGCGTTCGGGTGCCGCCAACGTATCGCGCGAGCGATCCGCCGGTCGTACGTGTCAACCGGCGGTCGCGGTCGCGCGTGGTGTCAGCATGAGGCAAAGGCAGCTGATGACGCAGGCGACGGAGACGGGGGCCATGGGCGACCACTCGACCGGACCTCCGCCGAGCACGGCCGCGCTGTCCCGGGACCTGAGCTCCGACGAGGCGGTCAGCGCGCTGTACAGCGCCCACTACGTCGCGCTGGTACGCCTCGCGACCATGCTGCTGCACGACCAAGGGCGGGCCGAGGAGATCGTGCAGGATGCCTTCGTCAGCGTGCACGGGCGTTGGTGGCGGTTGAGGGAGCCGGACAAGGCCGTCTCGTACCTGCGCACCGCCGTCGTCAACCGCGCCCGCTCGGAGCTGCGGCACCGCAAGGTCGCCGCTAAGCACGAGCCCGACCCGCCCGGCGCCGGCGCCAGCGCCGAGTCGCACGTGCTGGCCCGGGCCCAACGCGGGGCGATGCTCGCCGCGCTCGACGGCCTGTCCGGCCGGCAGCGCGAGGTGCTGATCCTGCGCTACTACCTGGACCTGTCGGAGTCCGACATCGCCGCCACCCTGCGGATCAGTCGCGGCGCGGTCAAGAGCCACAGTTCACGCGGCCTCGCCGCCCTCCGTACGACCTGGGAGCACTGACATGTCTGATCGAACCGAGGACGCCTTGCGCGACGCCCTGCGCAACCGTGGCGAGGAGATCCGCCCCATCCCGGCGCTACCGGGCATCCTGCACCGCGCGGGTCGCTCGCGATCACCATCGCGACGTTGGGCGCCGGCTGTGGGCATCGGGATTGCCTCGGTCGGCCTGGTGGCCGGCGCCGTGGTGGTCGTGGGCGGCACGGGCGGTGGTCCGTCACCAGCTCCGGCTCCCCCCGTGGCAGGGGACCCGGTGCCGGACGACGACGGGGTCGGCGAGTCGCGCGGCGAATCGGTGGCGGTCGAGCCGGGCAGCGAGATCCCGATGGCGATCTACTCCTCCGGCAGCGATGTCGGTGCACCGTTCGGCGACGTCTTCGCCGGCGAGTTCCCCATCACCTCCTCCGGCAACGTGGGTGTCGACGCAGTGAACGCGCTGCTGCAGCACCAGTCCGCGCGCCCGGAGGTGTTCTGCAACCTGTGGTCGGGTCTCCGCGAGACCCCGCAGCCGGTCACCCGGGTGACGTCAGTGACCCACACGGACGGGGTGGTCACTGTCGACCTCGGCCGCGACGTCACAGATCCGTTCCCGGGCGCCGACCCGGTGTGCCCAGTGGGTCCGCAGCTGCAGCAACTGGTGCACACGGTCACCTCCGCTCTGCGTACCGACGACCCAGTGCTCGTGACGGTCAACGGCGAGCCGGCCGACGCGGTGTTCGGCGAGCCAGTTGACGGACCGGTCGAGCCCGACATGTCGGTCCTGGCCGGCATTCGCCCCGAAACGCCGCAACAGGGGGCGGTGTTCTCCGGGCCGGTCACCGTCACCGGCGAGTCGGACACGTTTGAGGCCAACGTCGTGGTGCGGGCCTATCAGGACGGTCGGCAGGTCGCCCAGGACATTGGTGACGGCGGCGGCTACGGCGAGTTCGCGCCGTACGAGCTGACGCTACGGGGCCTGGAGCCCGGGGAGTACACGCTCAAGACCTTCACGGGCAACGCAGCCAGCGGCCCCGAGGCGTACGCGGAGATCATGTATCCCGTCTACACCGACATCACGGTGGAGTGACCCGGCAGCCCTGGCGCGTCGACTTCCGAGTTGATGGCCACCGGCCGCAAGATCAGTGACCCGCGGATCGGATCTCGGCGCGTCGGGCATCCCCGTGAATGGGCGAGGGGGTCCCCTGTGCCTCAGGTCCGCCACGGTGGACATCGTCGCTCAATCCGGGCTCAGCCCCACCGGGCCGTACGCGACAGCAGCGCCGCGCACGCCGCCACACCAGCCGTGGAGGTGCGCAGCACGGTGGGCCCCAGCCGTACTGGCTCCACTCCGAAGGCCGCCAGCTCCTGCTCGCTGATACCGCCCTCGGGGCCGACCACGACGACCACGTCACCGGCCTCGGGCACCTCCAGCGAGTTCAGGGCCACCGTCGCGGCCTCGTGCAGCACCACCGCCAGGGCGGCATCGGTCAGCAGCGTGGCCAGGTCGGCGGTGGCGGCCAGCTCGGTGACCTCCGGTGTACGCGAGTGACGCGCCTGCTTGGCCGCCTCCCGAGCGGTCGAGCGCCACCGGGCCAGTGACTTCCCCGCCCGGTCGCCGCGCCACTGCACCACCGCGCGAGACGCCGACCAGGGCACGATCACGTCCGCTCCGACCTCCGTCACGGCCTGCACGGCCAGCTCCGCGCGCTGCCCCTTGGCCAACGCCTGGACGACGACCAGCCGCGGCGACGGCGGCGACTCTCGACTCACCGACACCACTTGCGCCTCGAGCGAGTCGCGGCCCACCGCTACGACCTCGCAGCACAGGCGCAGGCCCGTACCGTCGACCAGCTCGACCTGCTCCCCCACGCGGGTCCGACGCACCGTGACGGCGTGCCGCCCCTCGGGGCCCTCCAGGCGCACCCGTCCAGGATCCGGGCCCACCGGTGCCGGCAGCCAGTACACCGGCAGGGAGGTCATCAGCCCGAACCCGTCCGCCCAGGACCCATCAGCCCGGAATCCATCAGCGTTGGCCGAATGCGTCCTTGAGCCGGCCGAACATTCCCTTGTGGGCCGAGGACATCTGACCGTCCGGGTTCTCCTCGCGGCGCAGGGAGGCCAGCTGGCGCAGCAGGTTCTCCTGCGCGGCGTCCGGCTTGGTGGGCGTCTCGACGTGCACGTTGACTATCAGGTCGCCGCGTCCGACCCCCCGCAACCGGGGAACTCCGCGAGCCCGCAGCACCGTCCGCTCACCGGCCTGGGTGCCGGGCTTGATCTCCAGCGGGATGGACTTGTCGACGTCGGAGGCGCCGGTGTCGGCCTCCAGGGTGGGCAGGTCGAGCTGCATGCCCAGGGCGGCCGCGGTCATCGGCACCGTCACCTCGCACACCAGATCGTCACCGTCGCGTACGAAGAACTCGTGCGGGGCGACCTGGATCTCGACGTACAGGTCACCGGCCGGCCCTGCACCGGGCCCCACCTCGCCTTGGCCAGCCAACTGCACACGCGTGCCGGTGTCGACGCCGGGGGGGATCTTGACAGCGATCGTGCGGCGGGCGCGCACCCGGCCGTCGCCGCCGCACTCGTCACACGGATTCGGGATGACCGAGCCGAACCCGCGGCACGTCGGGCAGGGCCGCGCCGTGCGGATGTCACCCAGAAACGAGCGCTGCACCTGCTGCACCTCGCCGTGCCCGCGGCAGGTCTCGCACACGACCGGTTCGGAGTCGCCCCGCGCACCGGAGCCGTGACACGTGTCGCACACGACGGCTGTGTCGACTGTGAGGTCGCGAGCGGTTCCGAAGGCCGCGTCGGCGAGGTCCACGTCGAGGCGCAACAAGGCGTCCTTTCCGCGCTGCATCCGCGAGCGTGGGCCGCGCTGAGTGCCCTGGCCGAAGAACGCGTCCATGATGTCGGTGAAGCTGAAGCCCTGGCCGAAGCCGGCGCCCTGGCCACCACCGCTGCCCAGTGGATCGCCGCCGAGATCGAACACCCGGCGCTTCTGCGGGTCCGACAAGACCTCGTACGCCGACGTGACGACCTTGAACCTCTCCTGGGTCTGCGGGTCGGGGTTCACGTCGGGATGGAGCTGGCGAGCCAACCGCCGGTAAGCCTTCTTGATCTCCTCCGGGGTCGCGTTGCGGCCGACGCCGAGAGTCTCGTAGTAGTCCTGGCTCATGCCTGCCTTGTCTCGTTCGGGGTGCGTGCGCGGGAAGGATCGGGACGGATGTCAGCCGTCGGAAAGCCGTTGGCTGACGTAACGCGCGACGGCCCGTACCGATGCCATCGTGCCCGGGTAGTCCATCCGGGTCGGACCGACCACCCCCAAGGTGCCAAGGGCGTCGACGTCGCTGCCGTACCTGCTGGAGACGATCGCCGTACGGGTGAGGTCCTCGTGCGGAACCTCACTGCCGATCCGCACAGTCACCAGGCTCGGACTGGTCGCCTCACCGAGCAGCTGCAGCAGCACCACGTGCTCCTCCAACGCCTCGAGCATCGGGCGGATCGAGCGATCGAAGTCGTCACCGAAGCGGGTGAGGTTGGCCGTGCCACCGATCGCCACGCGCTCGTCGGAACGTTCGTCGGTGAACGCCTCCATGAGGGCCCCGGTGATCGTGTGGACCACCGGGCGGTCGTTGACCGCGAACGTCTGAGGAATCTCGGCGAGCTTGGTCACGCCGTCAACCAGTCGCTCGCCGATGCACACGGTGTTGATGCGTGCACGCAAGTCACCCAGGAGCGCATCACCGGCCGCCACAGAAGTCTCGACGACCCGCTGCTCGACCCGACCGGTGCTGGTGATGAGCACGAGGAGCAGCCGGGTGGGGCCCAGGCTGACGAGCTCGACGTGACGCACCGTGGAGCGTGTGAGTGACGGGTACTGCACGATGGCGACCTGGCGAGTCAGCTGCGCGAGCATCCGGACGCTGCGCTGCACCACGTCGTCCAGGTCCACAGCACCGTCGAGAAAGGTCGTGATGGCACGGCGCTCGGCGCTGCTGAGCGGCTGCACCCCGGCCAGCCGATCGACGAAGAGCCGGTACCCCTTGTCGGTCGGAATCCGCCCTGCGCTGGTGTGCGGCTGGGCGATGAAGCCCTCCTCCTCCAGCGCTGCCATGTCGTTGCGCACCGTGGCCGGTGACACCCCGAGCTGGTGCCGGTCGACCAGTGCCCTGGAACCCACCGGCTCGCGGGTGTCCACGTAGTCCTCGACGATCGCACGGAGCACCGACAGCTTGCGTTCGTCGAGCATCGGTCCTCCTTCGCGGGGTCGGGGCGCAGTTGGCACTCACCCTGGATGAGTGCCAGTCTACGACGCGTGGCCCCCTCCGACATTCTGCCCGGCTGGATCGAGGTCGCGGACCGCTGCTTCATCGGCCGTCACCAACCGTACGACGTCAACAGCGCCGTGATCGTGGGCGGCGAGGGCGTGCTGGTCGTGGACACCCGAGCCAGCCTGACTCAGGGCCGCGAGCTCGCCGAGCAGGTACGCCGGCTGAGCTCTCTGCCGGTCAGTGTCGTCGTCAACACCCACAGCCACTTCGACCACTGGTTCGGCAACGGAGCGTTCCCCGATGTGCCGCTGGTCGGCCACGAGTCGCTGCTCACCGACCTGGCTGCGGCCACCGAGCGCGGCAAGCGTGAATACCCTGCTGACGACGTGGCCTCCACCGATCCGGTCCCGGTCGACACCACCTTCTCCTCCGTCTGGGCTTCCGAGCTCGGCGATCGGTACGTCGAGGTAGTCCACCTCGGTCGGGGCCACACCGCCGGGGACGTGCTCGTCCGGGTGCCGGACGCAGACCTGGTGTGCGCAGGCGACCTGATCGAGTCGTCGGGCCCGCCGAGCTACGGTGTCGACTGCTACCCGCTGGAGTGGGGCGCCACACTGCAGCAGGTGAGCAGCCTGATCGGCACCGGCACGGTGGTCGTGCCCGGGCACGGACCGCCGGTCGACAAGGCGTTCGTGCTCGAGCAGCGCCTCGACATCGTCGACGTCGGCGAGCAGATCCGGGCGCTGACGCACGCGCGGGTGCCGGTCGGCGATGCACTGGCGCAGGGGCAGTGGCCGTTCCCCGCCGAGGGGCTGCACGACGCAGTGCGCCGCGGGTACGAGCACACGACCGATTGATCGGGTCAGCCAGAGTCACCGCTCAGGCTGTGGAGTCGCCTGCGCCCGCCTGCACCACGCTGCCCGGTAGGCGCAAAGGGCACAGCCAGGTGTCCTTGGCCACCTCGCGGGCCCTGCTGCTCGACGACGAGGACCACATCCGCACCCCGGGAGCAACGCCGTCGTACTGGCGCTCGTGGAGACGAGCCTGGCGTTCGCCGGGCAGAGACCAGAGGGAAGACGGGCGCAGACCGACCTGAGCCTGGTCGTAGGCTTGAGTCATGACCGCTGCCGGTCCCACAGGGCAGCCCCTGCCGTACCGAGAACTCGGCGCGCACCTACCAGTCGGTCTACCGAGGCGCCAGCGGGGAAGAGACTCCCGTAAGCGTCCTCGCATGCCTGGACGCCTCCACCGCATGCGGCTCTTGACGGGCGAGCTCGAAGCGGACTATCGAGCGCGCGCCGATTCCGCACGAGACGACTACGAGCGGCAGCGTAGACGCCCCACGCTGCCTCGCTGACGCTCCACTCCCGCACTGCCTCGGTTCGGGCCTTCAACCGGCATGGCACGAAATCGATCGCCGCCCCAGAGTGCACGCGGCGAGCCAGCGACACCAGAGTGCGTCGTCGCACTAGCGTCGGCGCACGTGAGCTTCGACCGCTACGGATCCGACGTGCTGTCCGATGCCGGCTGGCAGGCGCCGAAGGGTGGTCACGTGCAGCCGCACCCCGCCGACCGGGGTCTGGTGGTCGAGGAGGTCACGACCGGCTGGTGCGGCGAGATCATGATCCTGCACGCCCCGGTACGCACGGGGCCGACAGCACCAACCCGTACCGCTTCCGGTTCGGTCGCCGTCGCAGCCGGAGCCCGCGTGGCACGGGCCGGCCGGATCTACGTGGAGGGACGCCATGACGCCGAGCTCGTCGAACGGGTCTGGGGCGATGACCTGCGGGTCGAGGGCGTCGTCGTTGAGTACCTCGGCGGCATCGACGACCTGTCCCGCGTGGTAGCCGAGTTCGGGCCGGCTCCGGCGCGTCGCCTGGGTGTGCTCGCCGACCACCTGGTGCACGGCAGCAGGGAGAGCCGAATCGCGGCCAGGGTGATGGACGGACCGCACCGGGCGCACGTGCTCGTGGTCGGACATCCGTACGTCGACATCTGGCAGTCGGTGAAGCCGGCGCGGCTCGGGATCACGGCGTGGCCGACGATCCCGCGCGGCATGGACTGGAAGACCGGCGTGTGCACGTCGCTCGGCTGGCCGGCGCGGACTCAGGCCGACATTGCGCGTGCCTGGCGGCGGATTCTCGGCACCGTGCGATCGTACGCCGACCTCGAGCCCGAGCTGCTCGGCCGAGTCGAGGAGCTGATCGACTTCGTGACTGCTGACTGAGGCGAGGCGCTGCTGATACAAGTCGCTTCCCATGGCGTCCAGCAGCACCCCGCACGCCATCGTGTCACTGCCCAGGGGTTGCCGAAGCTGTCGCACAATTCGAGGCTCCGCGGGCACCGCCGACGCATCTTCAGGCGAGCCACGATCCCGGAGCACTGGCCATGAACGGGCCGAACTGCGTCGTCCAACGTGCACCAGCCAGATTGCGCGCTGAGTGTGCGCAAAGTGACGCCATCTCCGCATGATGAGGTCATCTCTCGCACACTTGGTGGTTCCCTTCGGCACCGCAAGACTTCCTGTGCACATGCAGCAGGGCTGCGATTGTGCGACAGCCTCGGCAACCAGTGGTCGGTGCGGTTGACCAGGGGACCCGGGACCCTGGTCAACCGCAGCCTCCCTACGGAACCAGCTCGCGCACCACCGCGTCGGCGAGCAGCCGACCGCTTTGGGTCAGGACCAGCCGGCCCGACGGCAACTGGTCGGGGTCGACAAGACCTCCCTCGACAAGGCCGGTAAGGCAACGCCGACCGTTCTCGTCGAGCACGTCGACCGGCAGACCGGCCCGCAGCCGCGCCTCGAGCAGGACGCGTTCCACCCGGCGGGTCGGCTCGTCGAGCACCTCTCTAGCCTGCGCCGGGCTGACGCCGTCCGCCAGCCGGGACGCATAGGCTGCCGGATGCTTGACGTTCCACCACCGCAGGCCGCCGACATGAGAGTGCGCCCCCGGCCCGATCCCCCACCAGTTGCCGCTTGTCCAGTAGACCTCGTTGTGCCGGCACCGGGCAGCCCGGTCCCGTGACCAGTTGGAGATCTCGTACCAGCCCAGCCCGGCCGTGCCCAGCACATCGTCAGCCAGCAGGTACTTGTCGGCAAGGTCATCGTCATCGGGTGCGGCGACCTCCCCGCGGGTGACCTGACGTGCCAGCGCCGTGCCCGGCTCGACCACCAGGGCATACGCCGACACGTGTTCGGGCTGCAACGCGACGACTGACTCGAGCGAACGTCGCCAGTCCTGCAGGGACTCTCCCGGCGTGCCGTAAATGAGGTCCAGGCTGACCTGCTCGAAGCCGGCCTCACGGGCCCAGCCGACCACGTCGGACAGCCTTTCAGGGTCGTGCGTACGGTCCAGCGTCGCCAGGACATGGGGCACCGCGGACTGCATGCCGAATGAGATGCGGTTGATGCCGCCGGCACGCAACCGACGCAAGGACTCCAGGTCGACGGAATCGGGGTTGGCCTCGGTGGTGATCTCCGCGTCCTCCGCAAGGCCGAACCGCGCGTCGATCCCTGCCAGGATCCCGGTGAGGTGGTCGTCGTCCAGCAGCGTCGGGGTCCCGCCGCCGAAGAAGACGGTCGACACCGGCTGTCGGCCGGCTGCCTCGCCCAGCACCCGTTCGGCGAGGTCGAGCTCACGCAGCGCGCCAGCGGCGTACGTCGCCCTGGACGCCCCGGGATGCTCGCCCAGCTCGTTGGCGGTGTACGTGTTGAAGTCGCAGTACCCGCAGCGTGTCGCGCAGAACGGCACGTGCACGTAGAACGACAGAGGACGCACGGTGAGGGATGCAAGGGCATCGGCGCCCAGTCGTCCGTCCGTCGGGGCAGCCTCGCCGGAAGGCAGGGTCGACGGCACAACTCCAGTGTCTCACTGGGGAGAATCACGCCAGTCATCGATGGGCGACGGGGTCCCCGGTGCCAATAGGTCCGCCACGGGGGACCCCCTCGCTCAATCCCGGGCTCAGCCGTACAGCGCGTCCAACCGGTCGCGGTAGTTGGCCTCGACCACCCGGCGCTTGACCTTCAGGCTCGGCGTGAGCTCGCCGGACTCCACCGTGAGGTCCTGCTCGAGGACGACGAACTTCTTGATGGTCTCCCACCGATTGAGCTTGGCGTTGAGCTGTTGGACGTAGCCGTCGATCGTCTCCCGCATGGCGTCGGAGCGTACGACATCGGAGTACGAGGCACCCTCCATCCCGTGATGGGCGGCCCAGCCGGTCACGGCGTCGGGGTCGAGGGTCACGAGCGCGGTGACGAACGTGCGATCGGCGCCGTGCACCACCATCTGGCTGGCCAGCGGGCAGATCGCCTTGAACTGGCCCTCGATGCCGGACGGTGCGACGTACTTTCCGCCCGAGGTCTTGAACAGGTCCTTCTTGCGGTCGGTGATCCGGACGAACCCCTCGGCGTCGATCTCACCGATGTCGCCGGTGGCCAGCCAACCATCGCCGACCAGCGTCGCGGCGGTTTCTTCGTCGAGGTTGTGGTAGCCGTCCATCACACCGGGACCCTTGATCAGGATCTCGCCGTCCTCGGCCACCTTGAACTCGGTGCCGGGCATCGGGTGGCCGACCGTCCCGAATGTGTGCCGATCGGGATGATTGACGGCCGATCCGGCCGAGGTCTCGGTGAGGCCGTAACCCTCGAGGATCATGATGTCCGCGGCGTAGAACCACTCGGCTACGTCGCGCGACAGGGCGGCGGAACCGGAGATGAAGAACCGGATCCGCCCACCGAAGCGATCCCGCACCTTGCTGAACACCAGCCTGTCGGCGATCCCGTACTTCAGGCCGAGCGCTCGACCCGCGGACTGGCCGGCGAGCTTCGTGCGGGCCATCTCCTGGCCGACGCCGCAGGCCCAGTCGAAGATCTTCGCCTTCGCGCCGCCCTCCTGCGCAGCCATCGTCACGATCCGGCCGTACGCCTTCTCGAAGATCCGGGGCGCCGCACCCATGAACGTCGGGCGTACGACCGCCAGGTTCTCCACGATCTTGTCCACCCGTCCGTCGACGGCCGTAGCGAAGCCGATCTGCAGCTGTGTCGTCAGCAGGACCTTGCCGAAGCTGTGGGCCATCGGCAACCACAGGTACTGCAGGTCGTCGACGCTCAGGATGTTCAGCGCGGCGATCGCGGCGCCCTCGTACGTCCAGCCGGAGTGCCGCAGCCGCACGCCCTTGGGCCGGCCGGTCGTCCCGGAGGTGTAGATCAGGGTCGCGAGCGAGTCGGGGTCGATGGCTGCCACTCGCTGCTCGACGACGTCCGGCTGCTCGGCCAGCAGGGTCGCACCCCGCTCCTCGAGTGCGTCCAGGGAGACGACCCAGGCGTCGTCGCCCTCGTCGGCTGTGCCGTCGAAGACGACGACCGCCCCGACGCCTGGCATCTCCGAGCGCTGCTCGCGCAGCTTGGCGACCTGGGTGTCGTCCTCGGCGAACACCACCTGGCTGTCGGAGTCGGCCAGGATGAACGCCACGTCGGAGCCGATCGAGGTCGGGTAGACCGTGGTGGTGGCGGCGCCGCAGCACATGACCGCGAGGTCGGCCACGATCCACTCGTACCGGGTGCTCGAGGCGATCGCGACCCGCTCACCGGACCCTACGCCGAGCGACACCAGTCCAGCCGCCAGACGCGTCACCCGCTGGCCTGTCTGTCCCCAGGTACGCGACACCCAGGCGCCCTCCCCCGGAAACCGGTAGGCCTCGCGGTCAGGGGTCTCACGGACACGGGCGAGGAACATCTCCGCGACCGAGCCCGCTCGGTCTTCGACGACGGACAGGTCCACGCTCGGCGCTGCGGACCCCGTCGTAGATGCAGTCATGGATTCCTCGGCTCGTTGGCTGGCGTTGCGTAGAACCTAGAGCACCGTGCGAAGGAGCGGTAGGCGATCGGCTGGACGTCCCCGTCCCGTCACGGCGACGCTCCTGAGGCCCGCGACGTCACCTCGTCGGCGTAGTGCTCCCGGGTGCGCGACGCCCACGCGACAGCCGGCAGGAGTGCCAGTCCCAGCGCGACCAGGATCGCTCCCAGGATCAGCCAACCGATCGGACCGAGCGCAATCGGCAGCAGGGTGATGATGGTCGGAGCCAGCATGGTCGACAACGAGAACCCGGTACTCGACAGCCCCTGGTACTGACCCTGGGCCCGTTCGGCCGCCAGCTCCTGGCCTAGGCAGAACTGTGCCGCGGCCTGCATCAGTTCGCCCACCGCGTGCATCACGCCGCCGAGCAGCAGCAGCCCGACGGCCACACCCACCGACCGGTCGGACGCCAACGCGAACAGCGCGCAGGCGACGAAGAAGACGGTGCCGGAAATCGCGATCACGCGGCTGGCGACAGCGACGGACTCGACGCGGCGGCTCACCTTGACCTGCAGCACGACCACCAGACCGGTGTTGATGACGAACAGGACCGAGATGATCCAGTTCGGCGCGCTGGTGTACCTGTCCACCCACAGCGGGATGCCCACGTCGAGAATCGAGTACTGCATGGCCATGGCCGCCATCAGAATGGTGACCACGACGTACGGACGGTCCCGGAACACGATCCACACCGGCCCCCCCGGCGTACGAGGGATCGCCGGGGCGTGCGGGTGCCTGCGCAGGATCAACGCCGCCGCCAGATAGCTGACGGAGTTGAGCAGCAGCAGGGTCACGTAGGCGATCCGGGTGTCCGACAGCAGGGCCAACGAACCCAGACCGGCACCGAGCGCCAGTCCGACGTTGGTCACGGCTCGCAGGTACGCACGCGTCCGGACTCGGTCGGGGCCATCACCAGTCGTGGCGATCAGACCGGCACGGACCGCGGCGGACCCGCGCTCGAGGATCGCGAGCCCGGATCCAGCGAGCACGAACTGCCAGGCATTGGTGACCAGTGCCGTGGTGGCAGCCACCGGGGCGGCGAGGACCAGCAGCCAGATCAGCAGCTCGCGCGCACCGTATCGGTCACCGAGGTGTCCCATCGGCACGCCGACGAGCAGGCCCACCAGTCCCGCGATCGACATGCCGACCCCGACCTCGGTCGGCGTCAGACCGACGATGCGGGTGAAGTACAGGACTGCGACCACCACGTACGCGCCGGACCCGGTGGTGGTGGCCAGCGTGGCCGCAGCCATGACGCGGGCAGCGTGCGTCTCCGGCAGCAGCTGCCGCAGGTTCACGACGCCGCCGGCCGATGGGCACCGAAGCTGCCGTTCGGCTGGACATCGATCCGCGAGCCGCCACCGACACAGACGACACGAGCACGCGATCTGTGCGCGGGCATCTCACTCCTCTCACGCCAGCGGACGCGGGATCTCCGCTCAGCGCGACGTTCGGCCGTTCAGACTAAGCCGACGACACCGACGCAGAGGCACCGACATCCCGAGGGACTTCTGGACCTGTCCCCCGTCGGCGGACAAGAGAAACCCGCTGCGCGGCACCGTTGTGGAATCTTCACCTTTTACCGCTGCGGTCGCCTGACCCGCCGGTGGACAGCGCCACGATGAACGCCTCCTGCGGGACTTCGACCCGTCCCACCATCTTCATCCGCTTCTTGCCCTCCTTCTGCTTCTCCAGCAGCTTGCGCTTACGGGTGATGTCACCGCCGTAGCACTTGGCGAGTACGTCCTTGCGGATCGCGCGGATCGTCTCGCGCGCTATCACCCGCGCGCCGATGGCAGCCTGGATGGGTACCTCGAACTGCTGGCGTGGGATCAGCTCCTTGAGCTTTCCCGCCAGCGCGATGCCGTAGGAGTACGCGTTGTCGCGGTGCACGATGGCGCTGAATGCGTCGACCGTCTCGCCCTGCAGGAGCACATCCACCTTCACCAGGTCGGCGGCCTGTTCGCCGACCGGGTCGTAGTCGAGGCTGGCGTACCCCCTGGTCCGCGACTTCAACGCGTCGAAGAAGTCCAGGACGATCTCGGCCAGCGGCAGCTCGTAGCGCATCTCGACGCGATCCTCGGAGATGTAGTCCATCCCCTGCAGGTTGCCGCGGCGCGTCTGGCACAGGTCCATGATCGTGCCGATGTACTCCTTGGGCGTCAGGACGGTCGCCCTGACCATCGGCTCGTGGACGCTGGCGATCCTGCCCTCAGGGTAGTCACTGGGGTTGCTCACGACGTGCTCGGTGCCGTCGTCCATCTGCACCCGGTAGACCACGCTGGGTGCGGTCGAGATGAGCTCCAGACCGAACTCGCGCTCGAGCCGCTCGCGCACGATCTCCATGTGCAGCAGACCCAGGAAGCCGCAGCGGAACCCGAAGCCGAGCGCACCGGAGCTCTCCGGCTCGTAGGCCAGCGCCGCGTCGTTGAGCTGCAGCTTGTCGAGCGCGTCGCGCAGACCCGGGTAGTCGTCGCCGTCGATCGGGAACAGCCCCGCGAACACCATCGGGTTGGGGTGGCGATAGCCACCGAGCGGCGTCGTTGCTCCCTTGCTGGCGGCGGTCACCGTGTCACCCACCCGGGACTGGCGGACCTCCTTCACGCCGGTGATGAGGTACCCGACCTCGCCGGCACCGATCTCGCCGGCCTTGACCGGATCAGGTGAGATGACGCCCACCTCGAGCATCTCGTGAACTGCGCCGGTCGACATCATCGTGATCCGGTCACGGTGGGTCAACGTGCCGTCGAAGACTCGGACGTAGGTCACGACGCCCCGGTAGGTGTCGTACACCGAGTCGAAGATCAGCGCCCGTGGTGGCCCGTCGGGGTCGCCGTGCGGGGGCGGGACCTGCGCGACGATCGCCTCGAGCAGCTCGTGGACGCCCTGACCGGTCTTGGCCGAGACGCGCAGCACGTCGTCGGGCTCCCCGCCGAGGATGTGGGCGATCTCCGCGGCATACCGCTCCGGCTGCGCGCCGGGCAGATCGATCTTGTTCAGCACCGGGATGACGTGCAGGTCCGCGTCGAGCGCGAGGTACAGGTTGGCCAGTGTCTGTGCCTCGATGCCCTGCGCCGCATCGACCAGCAGGACCGCGCCCTCACAGGCGGCCAGGCTACGGCTGACCTCGTACGTGAAGTCGACGTGACCGGGGGTGTCGATCAAGTTGAGCACGTACGTGACCGGGTTGGCACGGTCGACGCCTCGCGCGACGTAGGGCAGGCGCACCGCCTGGCTCTTGATCGTGATGCCGCGCTCACGCTCGATGTCCATGCGGTCGAGGTACTGCGCGCGCATGTCCCGGCCTTCGACGACACCGGTGTGCTGCAGCATCCGATCGGCCAGCGTCGACTTGCCGTGGTCGATGTGGGCGATGATGCAGAAGTTGCGGATGATCGACTGATCGGTCGAGCCCGGCTGCGGGGTGGGCGCGGCGGCTACGGTCACGAAGGCATGTCCCTGAGATCTGGGTGGGCGTGGTCTGAGAGGTGTGGTGCACGCCGCGCCATCCTCCCACGGTGTGCGTGACGGGCCGACGAGCGCAGGAAACGAGTGGCAATGGCACCCGTGGGCGGGTGAGGATCACCGCATGTCCCGACTGAACCCGCTCGCGGTGCGGGTCCCGCCCGGAGCGACGGCGGTGCGCCCTGTCTGGGCGGACCTTCCACCGGCTGTGCAAGCCGTGGTGGAGCAGCGCTGTGGGGCGTCGGTGGCGGCGGCACGCTCGATGGGGTCCGGTTTCACGCCCGGGTTCGCCTCCCGGCTGGAGCTGACCGACGGTGGCCGGGTGTTCGTCAAGGCCGCCGACGACGAGACCCGGTCGATGTTCGCGGCCTCCTACCGGGCAGAGATCGACAACCTGCGTGCCCTGCCGTCATCGGTGCCGGCACCCCCGTTGCTGTGGTCCCACGACGCCGACGGCTGGGTCCTGCTGGCCATGGCTGACGTGGAGGGTCGACAACCCACCCGGCCCTGGACGGACGCCGACCTCGCATCGGTGCTGGACGCGCTGGAAGTGACGGCGACCGCCTTGACCCCTGCTCCGGACTGTGTCGCAGCGCGCTCGTTCGCCGACGACTTCGGGGAGTACGTCGGCGCGTGGCGCTCGAACCTCGAGCGCGGATTCGTCCCGGACTGGCTGGTGCCGCACGTCGACTGCTGCCAGGACCTTGCCAGGCTCGCTGTGGAGTCCTTGCGCGGTGACACCGCCGTACACACCGACATCCGGGAGGACAACGTGTTGCTCACCGCCGACAGACGGGTGTGGATCTGCGACTGGAACTGGGTGGTGCGCGGCCACCACGCCATCGACACGCTGGCCGTGCTGATCTGCGCCCATGGGGACGGCCACGACGCCGACGCGATCGTCGCCGAACGCATGCTCACGCGGGCACTGTCGCCCGACGTGGTCGACGGGTTCCTGGCGCTGCTGTTGGGCTACTTCCACCGAGCGCACCAGGAACCGGTGCCCATGACCTCGCCATGGATCCGCGCACACCAGGGCTGGTACGCCGACGCCACGGGACGTTGGCTCGGGGTGCGCAGGGACTGGCTGTCAAGCCGTGACGACCGGCCTCCGGCGATTTGGGAGCCTGAGTACGACGCTGATACTCTCGGTCGTTGCGCAGCATCCCATTCGTTCGACGACAGTTGAGGCTTGCCACGTGGCGAACATCAAGTCCCAGATCAAGCGTAACCGGCAGAACGAGGTAGCGCGCGAGCGCAACAAGTCGATCAAGTCGGCTGTGAAGTCGGCCGTCCGACGCTTCCGTGAGGCCGCTGACTCCGGGGACGACAAGGCTGTGGAGCTCGGCCGCGAGGCCTCCCGGCGTCTAGACAAGGCCGCGTCGTCGGGCGTCATCCACAAGAACCAGGCGGCGAACCGCAAGTCGGCCATCGCCAAGCGCAGCGCCTCGCTCTGAGCGACGCCTCTCAGCGTGGCCCGCGGGCCGCAACGACGCGCAGCACCATGCGTTCGAGGGCGTAGTCGCTGTCGCCTGAGCCTCCCTTCACGTCCAGGTCCGCGGCCGCCACGCTGTGCAGCGCTCGGACCAGCCCGCCTGCGTCCCAGGCGCGCAGCTGTCCGCGCATGGCCTTGACCTTGAACGGCGGCGCACCGATCTCACGTGCGAGGTCGTGGTTCTGCATTCCGTGCGGTGCCGCCTGCAGGCGCGCCAGTGACCGGAGCCCTGACGCGAACGCGCTGACCACCAGCACCTCGGCCAATCCACTGCCGCGGGCCTGACGCAGCCGCTCGAGGGCGCGTTCGGTCTGGCCGTCGATGGCCGCGTCCGCGATCTCATAGCCCTTGACCTCCGAGCGACCCTCGAAGTAGCGGCCGACGATCTCGACGGTGAGCCGTTGCCCGTCGAAGTCGTGGATCAGCTGACCGACAGCTCCGGACAACGCCCGTAGATCCTCCCCCACCGCGTCGGCGAGGTGCTCGGCCGCATCCGGGTCGATCTGGCCGCGCATCCGTCGCACCTCGGCGAGCACGAACGTCGCCCGCTCCCACGGCTTCGGCGCCTCACAGTTGACAGTGCGGACCGTGCGGAGCTTCCTGAGCTTGCCGAGCAGACCGGTGCCTCGCTGCCCACCTGGGTGCACAAGCACCATCACGACGTCAGGTTGGGGGGATGCGGCATACGCCAGCAGTGGGGCATGCACGTCGTCCGGAAGCTGGTCGAGGCCGCGTACGACGAGCCCCCGCACGCTCGCGAACAGGGACGGACTGGTCAGCTCACCCAGGGCGCCGGCCACGAAGGCCGCACCGTCGATCTCGGTGACGTCCGAACCGGGCTCGATCCTGCACGTGGCCGCGAGCACGTCGGCCACCGCACGCTCGGCGAGGAACTCCGCACCCGCCTTGCTGGCCACCAGGGTCACCGAACCCAGAACGCTGTGATCGGACATCGCGGTCAGCATGCCACGACCCACCGACACCGTGCGCTCCACGGCCTATCAGGACCCGACATAGCCGAGAGCGCCGCTCTCGTTCACGACGACGGCCACGTCACCGAGCAGGTCGGTACGCAGCACCGGCGTACCGGAGTCCTCGAGCAGGTGGAGGGTCTCGATCGCCGGGTGCCCGTACGCGTTGTCCTCGCCCGCGCTGATCACGGCCAGTTCGGCCTCCGCATCGCGCAAGAAGTCCGCGTCCTGGTGCCGGCTGCCGTGGTGGGGGACCTTCAGGACGTCGACGGCCAGGGCGGGCCCCCACGCCCTCAGTGCCTGCTGGGCCGTGGGTTCGATGTCACCGGTCAGCAGCATGCTCACTCCCCGCACGTCGGCCCGCAGGACGACGCTGGTGTCGTTGACGTCGCCCGACTCAGCCCCCTCGGCGTCCTCCGACGGCTCCGGGGCAGCCGGGTCGGTCTCGAATCCGGGCAGCGGGCCGAGCACCGTCCAGCTCAGGTCGCCGAGCCTCTGTGTGGTGGCGTACGACAGCTCCTGCACGTCGGCGTCAGCGGCGTCGGCCCATCGCAGGACGTCTGCCATCGCCGGGTCACCTGAGGCCCCGGGGCCGATCGCGACGATGTCGACGCGCCGTCCGGACGAGACACCCGCAAGGCCGCCGATGTGGTCGGCGTGCGGATGGGTGAGGATCACCAGCGCGACGCGGTTGACCCCCAGCCGGCTCAGGCACCGGTCGATCAGCGGCGGGTCAGGCCCCACGTCGACGACGACGGCGAGCCCGTCCCCGGCGCGGAGCACCACCCCGTCGCCCTGGCCGACGTCGCACATGACCAGCACCCAGCCATGCGGTGGCCAGCCGGGTCGCACCGGCACGGCGAGCCAGGCCAGCATCAGGGCAGTGCAGGCAAGGGTCACCCATCGGCGGGCGAGCACGCGGTGCAGGATCGCCGCCAGCACCACGCAGAGCGCGACCAGCGCGACGATCGACCACGAGGTGGTCCCCCAGTCCAAGACGGCGCCAGGCATCGCGGCGCTGTGCCGGGCGACCGTGATGATCCACCACGCCACGGCGCAGGCGCCCACGCCGATCAGGTGGGCCGGCACCACCCACACCAGCGCCACCAGCCCCGCCACCAGGCCGAGGACCGTCACCGGGGCGATCACGGGGGCGACCAGCATGTTGGCCACCACGGCCACCAGGGACACCTCCCCGGACAGCACGGCCACCACCGGGGTGCACGCCAGCTGCGCTGCCAGCGGCACGGCGATCGCCTCGGCGAGCCAGGTGGGCATCCAGTGGGCGAGCGCGTCCCGCCAGGGCGGCGCCAGCACCAGGATGCCCCCGGTGGCCATGGCCGACAGGGCGAAGCCCGGTGACCGGGCCAGCCACGGGTCGAGGAGCACCAGCACGAGCACTGCCACCGACAACGCGCGAACGCCGCGTCGGCGCCCACCGGCACCGAGGCCCACGATCGCGACCAGACCCATCGCCGCCGCCCGAAGCACGCTTGGTTCCGGTCGAGCCAGCAGCACGAAACCGATCGTCGCGAGCACTCCGACGAGCAATTCGGCCGAACCACGCACACCCATCCTGCGTGTGATCGCCAGCACGAACGCCAGCATCAGCGTGAGGTTCGTACCGGACACCGCCAGCAGATGGGTGAGCCCGGAGGTACGGAAGGCCTCGTCGACCTCCTCGGAGATCGCGTGGTCGTCCCCGTCGACGAGCGCAGGGACCAGGGCCCGCTCGTCCTTGCCTCCCTCGGTGACTCCCTCAGTGATCCCGTCACGCAGCGACCCGGACAGATCCCACCACCAGGGCGGGTCAGCACCGCGGCCCTCGAGCCTGCTCGGCAGCAGCACCGCGGAGTCCGCAGCATCATCTGCCACGTCGAGTCGGCCCACCACCTCGAGGGTGGAGCCGAGCTCGTGCCGCTCCCACCCGGGTTCGGCGAACACGACGACCGGTGAACGGACCCGTGTCGTCACGCCTCGCGCGGTGACCTCGTCGATCCGGGCGTCGAAGACCACCAGGTCGGCGAAGGTGCCCTCGATCACCCGGGGATCGGTCGTCAGCACGAGGTCGACGTCCACGACGGCGCCCGCGTCGGCCAGCTCGGGGACGGGGCCGGCGTCGGCTGTGGTCAGCCGTAACCCGGCCACCAGCAGCGCAACCGCGGCAGCCAGCAGCACGGCGACCAGGCGTGGGTCCCAGCGGGAGAGGACCAGCAAGCCAACCAGCACCAGCACCGACCCGGACGTGAGTCCGACCCACGGGGGAAGGCCGAGTGCGAGCACGCAGGTGAGCCAGGCGGTGAGCGCGCAAGCGGCCAGCCGTGCGTCGGTCGGTTCGAGCGCTTCGGTCGACGAGCTGATCGCCTCGGGTTCGTCGGTACGTCCACGTCTCACACCGTCACCAGGTCACGCAGCTCCTCGAGCGTCACGTCCCCGATGCCGCTGACCTCGAGCAACTCATCGACGGTGCTGAACGCGCCGTTCTCGGTGCGCCAGGTGAGGATCGCCTCCGCCGTCACCGGCCCGACACCGGGCAGGGTGTCGAGATCGGCGAGGGTTGCCGTGTTGAGATTGACCAGGAGGGTCGGGACGCCGGGCGTGGCACCGGGCTGCGGCACGACAGTCGCGTCTGGCAGTGTCACCGGCGCAGGGACGGTGACAGCCTCGATGCCGACCAGCAGCTGCTCACCGTCGACCAGCACCCGCGCGAGGTTCAGCATCACCAGGTCCGCCCCTGCACGAGCACCGCCGGCCGCCTCCAGCGCGTCGGCGACCCGGGATCCCCAGGGCAGGGTCACGATGCCGGGACGGCGCACCTTGCCGGCGACGTCGACGACCACCAGCTGTTCCCCGGCAGTGTCACCGGCCGGCGTCGACGGCGGGGCGGTCCCGGACGTCTGACCCGCAATCGGGGTCGGTGACGCCGGGCCCGGTGCAGCAGTGGCGGATGGAGGAGCCGCGGGCGGGATCGGTGCCGGCACGGCGGACGCCGGCGACACCGTACGAGGCACCGGCTGCACCTGTGGTCGCGCGGACAATGCCCACCACGCGGCCAGGCACAGCGCGACCGCAAGGACCAGCACCAGCGCAGCGAGGTGGTGGGCACCGAAACGCCCCCACACCGCGGACCTCACCGGTAGGGGCACGCGGTCGACCAGGCGGGCACCCATCCTGAGTCCGAACCGGTCAGGTTCGTGGCCACCCATCTGATCGTCTGCGTCGTCGCCGCGCCGGCCGGTCCCGCGGCCACCCAGTCCGTCGTTGAGCTGGTCCTGCTGGTCACCCGTCGAGAGCGGACCACGACTCGGACGAGCCGCATGCCGCCCACTCGGTGTGGCGTTTGCCAACCCGGCCCTTGCACCGGCTGCACCGGTGGCGTCGTCCCGGCGCCGGCCGTACGGGCCAGCGGGAACTGCGGGCGGTGCCGCACCAATCCGGGGATCAGCGCCGCGCTCGTCGAGAGGCTCGAGCTCACCAGCGAGACTGCTGCCCAGCGCCTCCAACCGGCGACGGGCAGCATCATGGGCGGAACCCGCGCGTCGGTCGCGGGGCGTGTCGAACATGCCTCGACGCTAGGTGCGCGTGCACCTCCGTGGGGCGCCTGCCAGGCATCTGTGGACAGCGGACCCGGGAGGCCGGTCGGAGCGTGCTGAGGGCTCGGTGCCCCGGGCTGGCGTCAGCTGCAGACGTACTCCCCATGGCATGTTGTCACTGCCCATGGGTTGCGTCCCATGGGCAGTGCGGTTTCCCAGGGTGCCCTGGGAAACCGGGGGCGGATGGGGCCGGTGGGGCACAAGAGGTCCAGGCGGGCCGTCAGTCCATGGTGTCCACGGTCCACATCGGGGCCACCACGACGGCGACCATGCCCGGACCGACGTGGGCGCCGATCACTGCACCGACTTCGCCGACCTCGACGGTCACGACGCCGGCACCGCCGGTCAGCCGGGTCCGCAGGCGTTCGGCGAGGTTTCGTGCCCGCTCGGGGGCAGCGAGGTGCTGCACCACCACGATGCGCGGCACCTCACCTAGTCCACCGGCGGCCCCCACGACCAGCTCCTCGATACGCGCCAGCGCCCGCGCGGCCGTACGTACCTTCTCCTTCTGCACGAGCCGGCCGCCTTCCAGGCCGAGCAGCGGCTTGACCGCCAGCGCGGCGCCCATCAAGGCAGCCGCATTCCCGACCCGACCTCCCCGGCGCAGGTGCTCGAGCGTGTCGACGTAGACGAAGGAGGTCGTGGCCCCGGCCTGGGCACGCGCCGCAGCCGCCACCCGTGGCCCGTCGGCACCACCCTGCGCGGCGCGGGCAGCAGCCAGGGCGGCCAACCCGGTGCCGATGCCCACCAGACGGGTGTCGACGACAGTGACGGACAGACGGGTCTCGGTCGCTGCCAGTCGAGCCGACTCCGCGGTGCCTGACACCTCACCCGACAGGTGCACCGACACACACGACTCGTGCCCGGCTCCGAGCAGGCGTTCGTACAGCTGCATGAAGGCCTCCGGGGCCGGCCGGGACGTGCTGACCGGCACGAACTGGCTCAGCGCCGACGCGATGACGTCCGGGGAGGCTTCGACCCCCTCCTGGTACGCGGTGCCGCCGACCACGATCTGCAGCGGGACCACCGTGATGCCGTGGGCCGCAGCCAGTGTCGGCTCCAAGGTCGCCGTCGAGTCGGTGACGACAGCGACCGTGGCAGGCATGACACCGACCCTAGTGCGGCCAAGCGCATCCCGAATCACGCGCGGTTCCCGGGCTACACGGCTCCCGGTTTCCCAGGGTCCCCTGGTAAACCGTACTGCCCACGGGTTGCCTCCCATGGGCAGTGACAACGTGCCATGGGGAGTGCTCCCCGACTAGGACGGGCCGGTTTCGCCGACCGGCTATCCATGGCTAGCCGAGGCACCATCGGCGAGCCTGCTACGACGCATCAACGTCGGTCGGAGGTGGCACAGTCGGGGTCATGTACGAGACACAGACCGAGCTCGACGAACTGGACGCGCTGCTCAGCACGTCGCTGCGCGGTTCGACCCAGCACCTGCGCAGCATCGTCACCGCCGGCGAGCGGACTCTCACCGCGACTGAGGTAGCCACCGTGCTGACCGGCATGTGCACGCTCTCGGTCGCCACCGTCACCGCTTCCGGCGAGCCCCGGATCAGCGGCGTCGATGGGCACCTCCTGCACGGCCGGTGGGTGTTCACGACCGCCGGCGGGTCCGCGAAGGTCCGCCACCTCCGGGTGCGGCCGCAGGTGTCAGTAGCGCACCTGCGAGGTGACGACCTGGGCGTGTTCGCTCACGGCCAGGTCGAGTTCCTCACTCCGCAGCATCCCGACCGGCCGGCCGTCGAGGACCACCTCGTCGGCCACTACGGCAGCTCGCCTAGCAGCTGGGGCGAGGACATCGCCTACCTGCGCGTACGACCGCACTGGATGGTCGTGTACGCCTTCCGCAAGGCCGACCTGCTGGCGGTCGGCGACACCTCACAGGTCAAACGACCACGCTGACCAGCTTGGGCACACGCACGATCACCTTGCGGACCTCCCGCCCGTCGATGGCACGCACCACGGCCGGGTCGGCCAGCGCAGCAGCCTGCAGCTCCGGCTCGCTGATGTCGGGGGCGACCTCCAGCTTGCCTCGGACCTTGCCCTGCACCTGCACCACCGCGGTGACCGTCTCGGCGAGCAGGTAGGCGGGATCGGCGACCGGGAAGGGCTCGTACGCCAGCGTCTGCGGATGTCCCAGGCGAGCCCACAGCTCCTCCGCCACGTGTGGCGCCAACGGCGCCAGCATCAGCAGCAGCGGCTCGACGGCGGCCCGCGCGCGGCACCCGGTGCGGGTCAGGTGATTGGCGTACTCGATCAGCTTGGCGACCGCGGTGTTGAGTCGCAGCCCGTCCATGTCCGTGCGCACCCCGTCGATGGCCCGGTGCAGGGCGCGCAGCGTCGCCTCGTCCAGCGCCTCGTCGGTGCTGATCGTCTCGCCGGAACGTTCGTCCACGACGCAACGCCACACCCGCTGCAGGAACCGCTGGGCACCGACCACGGCGCGGGTCTCCCACGGTCGAGAGACGTCCAACGGGCCCATCGACATCTCGTACACCCGGAACGTGTCCGCACCGTAGGCGTCGTACATGTCGTCGGGCGTGACGACGTTGCGCAGGCTCTTGCCCATCTTCCCGTACTCGCGACGCACCGGTCGACCCTGCCAGGTCCACGACGGCACGCCTGACTCGGAGATCTCCTCGACAACTTCCTCGGCAGGGACGTACGCACCGCGCTCGTCGGTGTAGGCGTACGCCTGGATGTAGCCCTGGTTGAACAGCCGGTGGAACGGCTCCTCGCTGCTGACGTGACCCAGGTCGAACAGCACCTTGTGCCAGAACCGGGCGTACAGCAGGTGCAGCACCGCGTGCTCGACACCACCGACGTACAGGTCGACTCCGCCCACGTCGCCGGGGTGGCGCGGACCCATCCAGTACGCCTCGTTGACCGGGTCCGCGAGCGCCTTGTCGTTGTGCGGATCGGTATAGCGCAGCTCGTACCAGGAAGACCCTGCCCAGTTCGGCATGGTGTTGGTCTCGCGGCGGTAGCGCTTGACGCCGTCACCCAGGTCCAGGTCGACGTGCACCCACGCGTCGACGCGTCCCAGCGGTGGCTCGGGCTCGGAGGTGACGTCGCCGGGCTCGAACGTTCTCGGAGAGTAGTCAGGGACCTCCGGCAGGTCGACCGGCAGCATCGCATCCGGTAGCGCCACCGGCTGGTCGTCCTCGTCGTACACGATCGGGAACGGCTCGCCCCAGTAGCGCTGCCGGCTGAACAGCCAGTCCCGCAGGCGGTACGTGGTGGTCGCGACGCCGGTGCCCTGGTCGCTGAGCCACTCGACGATGCGTTCCTTCGCCTGCGCGATCGGCAGGCCGTCCAGGCTGACGTCGTCGTTCGAGGAGTTGATCGCCGGGCCTTCCCCCAGGTACGCCTCGCCGCCGAAGCCATCCGGAGGCGCGACGGTGCGCACGATCGGCAGGTCGTACCTGGTCGCGAACTGCCAGTCGCGCTGGTCCTGCCCTGGAACCGCCATGATCGCGCCGGTGCCGTAGCCGGTCAGCACGTAGTCGGCCACGAAGGCCGGGATGGACGCTCCGGTCACGGGGTTGCGCGCGAAGGCGCCGGTGAACACGCCGGTCTTGGCCCGGCCGTCGGCCTGGCGTTCGGCGTCGGTCCTGGCAGCGGCCGCCGTCCGGTAGGCGTCGACGGCAAGGGCAGGGGTGGGGTGCCCACCGGTCCACGCCTGCCGGGTGGCCTCCGGCCAGGCCGAGGGCACGATGTCGGTGACCAGCGGGTGCTCCGGAGCCAGGACCGCGAAGGTGGCGCCGAACAGGGT
>Ga0136627_1000032_pt1 | contig 35361 bp, 37 predicted proteins | sample AntDrymUQ4892206_2_FD_104652 | JGI IMG/M metagenome (GOLD analysis project Ga0136627, IMG submission 104652) | Polar desert sand microbial communities from Dry Valleys, Antarctica - metaG UQ489 (22.06) | ecosystem: Environmental > Terrestrial > Soil > Desert | place: Antarctica: Dry Valley... | reverse complement strand
CCTCGCCCTCGCCCTCGCCCTCGCCGAGATCCGAGTAGCTGGTCACCGCCGCGAGTCGGGTGACCATCGGCTCGGAGGTCGATGGGGTCCGGGCCTCAGGCTGCGCCCGCGCCGAGTGCCTGGCCACCGCCCTCGGCCATGGCGGACGCCACGAGCGCGATATTCGCGCGTACCTCGTCGTCGGGTACGTCGGGCAGCACGTCGTCCCAGGCGGCGAGCATGGCGCCGCGCATCTGCATCATCCCCAGCGGCCGGGCCAGGAAGTGCAGGTGGAAGTGCTCGCTGCCGTCACCCCACCGGGAGAAGTGCGTGCGACCCACGCCGGGGATGCGCGACACCGCCATCGCCACGCGCCGGATGACCGGTCCCATCGACGCCTCCACCTCTGGCGTCATCGTGTGCAGCGTCATGTGCTCCTTGGGGGACAGCCCGGCGAGCATGGGGATGCCGATCCGGCCGAAACCGGCACGCACGTTCCAGTGCTGGTCGCGCCAGATCACGTTCCGGCCGGGCTCTGTGCAGTAGAAGCAGTCACTGCCGCCGGGCTCGCCTGCCCGGGGTGGCTCCGGCACCACCGGCTCGTCCAGTGGCACGACGCGGACATCCCCGTCGAAGGGAAAGAACGGTCCGCCGAGCAGTGGCTCCGCGCTGACGCGTCGTCCGTACGGGAGGCGGGCGTGGAACGGCGAGTGCGACGTGGGATCCATGTCACCCATGGTGCACGGCCGCAGGTAGCCTGCGCTGGTGCCGAGCGACTGCAGACAGATCTTCGCCTTCTCGGGGACGCTCCCAGCAGCGGAGCCCGGTACGAACGTCGATCTGGGTGCGCACGCCCTGACACTGACAGCCCGCGGACGTGGGCAGCGCGTCTGCTACCTGCCCACAGCGGTCGGGGACTCAGCCATCGCCATCGAGTCGAAGGCGGCCGAGTTCGCTGATCACAGGCCGGACGTGGAGTTCAGTGCCTTGAGGTTGTTCACCCAACCCAGCGTGCCGGACGTACGCGAGCACCTGCTGGGCCAGGACGTGATCCTGGTGGGGGGCGGCAGCGTCGTTAACCTGATGGCAGTCTGGAGGGCCCACGGCCTGCCCGACATCCTGCGAGAAGCGTGGGAGCTCGGTGTCGTCCTGGCTGGAGCGAGCGCCAGCAGCCTGTGCTGGCACGTGGGCGGCCCGACTGACTCCTTCGGCGACTCGCTCGCCCCTTTCACGGACGGCCTGCGCTTCCTGCCCTACAGCAACGGAGTCCACGACGACTTCGGCGATCAGCCCCGCAGGCGGGTGTACCGCTCCATGGTCGCCGGTGGAACCTTGCCTGCCGGGTATGCCAGTGAGGACGGCGTCGGCCCGCACTACGTCGGCACCGAGCTCCACGAAGCAGTCTCCGTACGTGCCGACGCGAACGCCTGGTGGGTCGAGACGGACGGCCACGGGGGCTACCGGGATCAGCCCATCGTCGCGCGATCGATCTAGATGGGCCGTCAGCGCCCTGCCGTCGGGCCCGGCTTGCCTTACTATGCCGCGAGTACGTGACGCCTATCACGCACGCCTGACCTGGAAGGACACAGCCGATGGCGGAGAACATCTCCACGGCCCAGCACGAGGCCTACCAGCGCTCAGTCAGAGTGACGACTTCGCCGAGCTGAAGCGGAACTACGTCAGGTTCGCCTTCCCGATGACCGTGGCCTTCATGGTCTGGTACCTGACCTACGTCATCTGCTCCGGCTGGGCCACCGGCTTCATGGAGACCCGGGTGTACGGCAACATCAACGTCGCCCTGGTGTTCGGCCTGCTGCAGTTCCTCACGACCTTCGGCATCGCGTTCCTGTACTCCAGGCACGCCGCCGCCAAGCTCGATCCGATCGCGGCCCGTCTGCAGGCGCAGTACGACGAGGAGGACCCGCGATGAACCAGGCCCCGATGAACCAGGCACTGTCGGAAAGCGGCTCGCAGTACCTCACCAGCGGTCTGTTCCTCGCCGTCGTCGCGGGCACGATCGCCATCACCGTGTGGGCCAGCCGCAACACGAAGGGGGCGGCCGACTACTACGCCGCCGGTCGCAACATCTCCCGGCTTCCAGAACGGTCTGGCCATCTCCGGCGACTACATGAGCGCCGCGTCGTTCCTGGGCATCTCCGGTGCCATCGCGCTCTACGGGTACGACGGCTTCCTGTACTCGATCGGCTTCCTCGTGGCCTGGCTGGTCGCGCTGCTGCTGGTCGCCGAGCTGCTGCGCAACTCCGGCCGCTACACGATGGCCGACCAGCTTGCCTACCGGATGAGGCAGCGACCGGTGCGCCAGGCGGCGGCGTTGTCGACCGTCATGGCCTCCATCTTCTACCTGCTCGCCCAGATGGTCGGCGCTGGTTCGCTGGTGGCGCTCCTGCTCGGTGTCGACAGCGAGGCGCTGAAGAACCTCACGATCGTCGCGGTCGGCCTGCTGATGATCATCTACGTCGTGTTCGGCGGGATGAAGGGCACGACGTGGGTACAGATCGTCAAGGCCGTGCTGCTGATGACCGGCACCGTGTTGATCACGATCCTGGTGCTGGCGCAGTTCAGCTTCAACCTCTCCGATCTTCTCGGCTCTGCTGCGGGCGAGTCCGCCGCCGGTGACGCGTTCCTGGACCCGGGTCGACGCTACGGCACCGACCTGACGGCCAAGATCGACTTCCTGTCCCTTGGCATCGCTCTCGTGCTCGGCACCGCCGGCCTGCCGCACATCCTGATCCGCTTCTACACGGTGCCGACCTCGCAGGACGCGCGTACGTCGGTGCTGTGGGCGATCACGCTGATCGGGTTGTTCTACCTGATGACGCTGGTGCTGGGATTCGGGGCGGCTGCGCTGGCCGACACCGGTCCGGAGAGCGCCGTCGCCACCAGCGCCGGGAACCTGGCCTCACCCCTGTTGGCCGAAGCGGTCGGCGGTGGAGCGGGCACGACCGGCGGGGCGATCCTGCTGGCGCTGATCTCGGCCGTCGCCTTCGCCACCATCCTCGCGGTCGTCGCCGGTCTGACATTGACCTCGGCATCGTCGGTGGCCCACGACCTGTACGCCACGGCGTGGAAGAAGGGCCAGGCTAGTGAGCGTGACGAGGTGCGGGTCGCCCGCATCGCGGCGTTCGTCATCGGCGGCATCGCCATCGCCCTGGCGATCCCGGCCCAGAGCCTCAACATTGCGTTCCTGGTGGCGTTGGCGTTCGCTGTGGCGGCCTCGGCGAACCTGCCGTCGCTGCTGTACAACCTGTTCTGGAAGCGATTCAACACCCGTGGCGCGACCTGGGCCATCTACGGGGGCCTGGTCATGTGCGTCGGCCTGGTGTTCTTCTCACCGGTCGTGTCCGGCAGCGAGACCGCAATGTTCACCGGCTCGGACTGGTCGTTGTTCCCGCTGAGCAACCCGGGCATCATCTCGATCCCGTTCGGCTTCTTCATGGGCTGGCTCGGCACGGTGACGTCGAGCGAGCCGGAGTCCGAGGAGCGCTACCCGGAGTTGGAAGTCCGCGCTCTCACCGGCGCAGGAGCCGAGGTGGCGGTCAAGCACTGACCAGCGCGAATGAGCGACGGGGTCCCCATGCCAATAGGTTGGCCACAGGGGACCCCCTCGCCAACGTGCGAACGAGCGTGGAGGCCCCCGTCAGGCCGATGATGAGAGCACGACCAGCGAGGGAGATGACGTGTCCGAGTCCACCGAGCCATCCTTGTCGAACCTGTCCCGTGAGGAGCGCCGCTTCGAGCCTCCTGCCGACCTCGTGGCGAGCGCGAACGTCACCGAGCAGGTGTACGCCGAAGCGGAGTCCGACCGTCTCGCGTTCTGGGAGTCCGCGGCCCAACGGCTGTCCTGGGGCACCCGCTGGGACCGCGTGCTTGACTGGGACGATGCACCGTTCGGCAAGTGGTTCGTGGGGGGCGAGCTCAATGCCTCGTACAACTGCGTGGACCGTCACGTCGAGGCCGGCAATGGCGGCAAGGTGGCGTTCCACTGGGTGGGTGAACCCGAGGACGACACCCGCACCATCACGTACTCCGACCTCAAGGACGAGGTGTGCCGGGCGGCCAACGCGCTGACCGACCTCGGGGTGAGCACGGGTGACCGGGTCGCAATCTACATGCCGATGATCCCCGAGACGGTCGTGTCGATGCTGGCCTGCGCCCGTATCGGGGCGATCCACACCGTGGTGTTCGGTGGCTTCTCCGCCGACGCGCTGGCCAACCGGATCGAGGACTGCGACGCCACGCTGGTCATCACCGCCGACGGGGGCTACCGGCGCGGTGCGCCCAGCGCTCTCAAGCCGGCCGTCGACGACGCCGTGGGCCGCTCCCCCGGCATCCAGAACGTGCTGGTTGTGCGGCGCACCGGCCAGGACATCGCCTGGGGCGACAAGGACGTCTGGTGGCACGACGTCGTGGACAAGGCGTCCTCGGAGCACACGCCGGAGAACTTCGACGCCGAGCACCCGCTGTACGTCATGTACACCTCGGGCACGACGGGCAAACCCAAGGGCATCCTGCACACGACCGGCGGCTACCTCGTGCAGTCGGCGTGGACGCACTGGGCGGTATTCGACCTCAAGCCCGAGACCGACGTGTTCTGGTGCTCCGCGGACATCGGCTGGGTCACCGGGCACTCCTACATCGTGTACGGCCCGCTCGCCAACGGCTGCACGTCCATCCTGTACGAGGGCACGCCGGACACCCCGCACCGTGGGCGCTGGTGGGAGATCGTGCAGCAGTACGAGGTCACCATTTTCTACACCGCACCCACGGCGATCCGTGCCTGCATGAAATGGGGCAAGGACATCCCTGAGCAGTTCGACCTGTCCTCGCTGCGAGTGCTCGGCTCGGTCGGCGAGTCGATCAACCCCGAGGCGTACGTCTGGTACCGGGACGCCATCGGCGGCGGCACGGCTCCCGTCATGGACACCTGGTGGCAGACCGAGACCGGCGCCCACATGATCTCTCCGCTTCCCGGTGTGACCGCGGGCAAGCCCGGTTCAGCCATGCAGGGACTGCCCGGCATCGTCGTCGACGTCGTCGACGACACCGGCGCCTCGGTGCCCGACGGCTCCGGCGGCTACCTCGTGGTCCGTGAACCGTGGCCGGCGATGCTGCGCACCCTGTGGGGTGATGACCAGCGCTACAAGGACACGTACTGGTCGCGCTTCCCGGGCATGTACTTCGCCGGTGACGGGGCCAAGAAGGACGAGGACGGCGACATCTGGCTGCTCGGGCGCGTCGACGACGTGATGAACGTGTCGGGCCACCGGTTGTCGACGACCGAGATCGAGTCGGCCCTGGTGTCGCACCCGAAGGTCGCCGAGGCAGCCGTCGTGGGAGCCAAGGACGAGTCCAGCGGCCAAGCCGTGGTGGCGTTCGTCATCCTGCGCGAGGACGCCGGCGACGGAGGCCCCGACGTGGTGGCCGAGCTGCGCCAGCACGTGACCAAGGAGATCGGCGCCATCGCCAAGCCGAAATCGATCATGGTCGTACCGGAGCTGCCCAAGACCCGGTCGGGCAAGATCATGCGCCGTCTGCTGCAAGACGTGGCCGAGAACCGCGAGGTCGGCGACGCGACCACGCTGGCGGACACCAGCGTGATGGACCAGATCAAGAGCGGACTGAGCAGCGGCAAGGCGGACGAGGACTGACCTGACCGTCCCTCGCCCCTCGCTTTTCGTTGCCGGGTGGCCCCGTGACCTTAGGTTCGCAGCGGGGCCACCCCGTGACGTCACGGCTTCGTAGTGAGCCCACCCACCGACCCAAGGGGATCTGGTGCTGGAGGCGTTGCTGAGCATGGTTCACCTGGGCCTGCTCGCCGGCTGGGTGGGTGCCATGGCGTACTCGCTGCTGAACGTCGCGCCGAAGCCGCGTTCTTCCAAGGCGGTGACGACGAGGCACACGAGCACCTGCTGGCAGACCTCGCGCACGGCAACCCGTTGGCCAGTCGTCGCACTCGTCGCCACGGCGACGGCCAGCGGAGCACGACCCTGTGGATCGCCCAGTTGCTGCTGCTCGCAGCCGCGAGCGGCATCTTCTGGCACGTGTCCTGGCGGCACTGGCCGCAGCGGGTCTTCGCGCTGCCCGAGGAGCGACCGGCGATGCGCCGGCGGCTCCGGCTGCTGGCAACGGTCAGGGCCGGCCTCGCCGGCGCCACCTTCGTGCTCGGGGTGATCGCCTCGCGTTGACCCGTCGCCCTACATGGGCACCCGGACCAGCGGCGCCGCGCGAAGGCCGGCAGAAGCAACACACCGACACCGGCGACCCATCAGACGCGTTGACGGCGTGATCCGGAGGGACCCTGTCGAGATGTCGGGTGACGATCCCGTCGGTAGGCTTCACGACTGGTGTGCCGGGAAGTCCGGTCGGCGATATGACCGACCCCGAACACGGAGCAGCATGTCGAACACGATTCCCAGCATGACCGGCGCTACCAGGCTGGGCGAGGCACTGCGCAACGACATCGTCGGCGGGGTCATCCTCCTCGTGGCCGCGGTGATTGCCATCGTCTGGGCCAACACGCCTGCCGCTGAGACCTACGAAAACCTGCGTGCATTTCAGATCGGTCCGCTCGACGTGCAGCACTGGGCCGCCGAAGGCGCGCTGGCGGTCTTCTTCTTCGTGGCCGGGCTCGAGCTCAAGCAGGAGCTCACCACCGGCAGCCTCAGTCGTACGGCCGACGCGCTCGTCCCAGCGGTCGCTGCGATCGCCGGCATGGTGGCGCCGGCCGCCATCTACACGGCAGTGAACCTGCTGGCACCGACCGGCACACTGGCCGGCTGGGCCATCCCGATGGCCACCGACATCGCGTTCGCGCTGGCGGTCCTCGCCGTGGTCGGTCGCTGCCTGCCTACCTCGCTGCGGGCGTTCCTGCTGACGCTGGCCGTCGTCGACGACCTCGGCGCGATCACGATCATCGCGGTGTTCTTCAGCTCCGACACCAGCCTGGTCTACATGGCGCTGACTGCAGGTGGACTCGGTGCGTACGTCCTGATCCAGCGGCAGCGGGTGACCAGTCCACTGGTGTACGTCCCGCTCGCGCTGGCGACGTGGTGGTGCATGCACGAGAGCGGCATCCACGCGACGGTCGCCGGCGTCGCCTTCGGGCTGCTGACCCGGGCCCACACCGACCCGGGTGAGGAGCAGTCCCCGCGCGACCGGCTCGAGCACCGCCTCGGCCCGTGGTCGGCGGGGCTGGCAGTGCCGTTGTTCGCCCTGTTCGCCGCCGGGGTCACGGTGAGCGGCGGTCTCGGGGTCTTCACCGACCCGCTCGTGCTCGGGATCACGCTCGGTCTGATCCTCGGCAAGGCCGTGGGCGTGATCGGCGGGGCCTTCCTGGCCACCCGGTTCGGTTCGGCCAGCTTGGCGCCGGACCTTCGCTGGGGCGACATCGCGGCTGTGTCGGTGCTCGCCGGCATCGGCTTCACCGTCTCGCTGCTGATCACCGAGCTCAGCTTCGACGGCACCGAGCTCGACCGCGCCAAGGTGGCGGTCCTGGGCGCCTCCACCGTCGCCGCGGTGCTGGGTGCGTTCCTCGTGCATCAGCAGAGACGACACCGGCAGGCACAGAAACCGCACCGCTGAGCCTCGTCCGTCCTGCGCGACGGCGTGCCTGTGATCTAGGCTCAGGAGCCGCGTGGCGACGTCACGCACGAAGGGAGAGCTGATGAGCACCTCGGCACAGCACCGCGCCACCGCGCAGGACACGCCGACCCTGGGCCGGTTGGTGTCCGACGCCAGCCGTGACATCTCCAGCCTGATTCACGCCGAGATCGCGCTGGCGAAGTCCGAGCTCAAGATCAGCCTCAAGGTCGGTGGCATCGGGGCCGCGCTGCTCGGCGGGGCCGCCTTCCTCGGCGTACTCGTGGTGATCCTGTTCTCGGTGACCGTTGCGTACTTCATCCACTGGGGGGGCGAAGGACTGGACCTGCAGTGGGCCTTCCTCATCGTCACCGTTTTCCACCTGCTGGTCGCTGCGCTGCTCGCGTTCGTCGGTCTCCGGAAGGTCAAGCAGGTGCGTGCCCCGGAACGGACCATCGCGACCGCCAAGGAGCTGCCGAAGGCGCTCAAGGGCAACCGCTGACGAGCGTGCAGCCGCCCGCGACCTACGACGTCGCCCGCGTACGCGCGTGCTTCCCCGCCCTGGCCGAGGGCACCGCACACTTCGACGGGCCGGGCGGCTCGCAGGTGCCCGAGCCGGTTGCCCGCGCGGTCGCCGACACGCTGACCTCCTCCATCTCCAACCGAGGTCGGGTCAGCACCGCCGAGCGCCGCGCCGACGACATCGTCACGGCAGCCCGCCGAGCGGTGGCAGACCTGCTGGGCGGCGTCGAGGACGGCGTGGTGTTCGGCCGGTCAATGACCCAGCTCAGCTACGACCTCGCCCGTACGCTGGCGGCGGCGTGGCAGCCCGGCGACCAAGTGGTCGTCACCCGCCTCGACCACGACGCCAATATCCGCCCGTGGGTGCAGGCGGCGCACAGCGTCGGTGCCACCGTGCGGTGGGCTCCCTTCGACCCGCACACCGGTGAGCTCGCCACGACAGCGGTCACGGAGCTGTTGACCGAGCGCACCCGGGTCGTCGCGGTGACGGCTGCGTCCAACCTGATCGGTACCCGGCCCGACGTCGCTGCGATCGTGCAGGCCGCGCACGCCGTCGGCGCGCTTGTGCACGTCGACGGCGTCCACCTGACTCCGCACGCCCCGGTCGACATGTCGGTGATGGGCGCGGACTTCTACGCCACGTCGCCGTACAAGTGGATGGGCCCGCATCACGGTGCACTCATCGCTGACCCGGCCCTGCTCGACACGCTGCACCCGCACAAGCTGCTGCCGTCGAGTCAGCAGGTACCGGAGCGCTTCGAGCTCGGCACGCTGCCCTACGAGCTGCTGGCCGGTACCGCAGCGGCGGTCGACTTCATCGCCGACCTGGTGCCGTCCGTCGGTGACCGGCGCGGCCGGGTCTGCACGTCGATGGCCGCTGCCCAGGCGCACGAGCACGTCCTGTTCGAGCGCCTGGTCGACGCACTGGGGTCACTCGAGGGCGTCACCCTGCACGGTCACCCGAAACGGCGTACTCCCACCGTGCTGTTCTCGGTCGCCGGTCGATCACCTGCGCAGGTGCACGAGGAGCTCGCCGCGCGCGGCGTCAATGCACCGGGTGACAACTTCTACGCCCTCGAGGCGTCCCGGTGGATGGGGCTCGGAGACGAGGGGGCCGTGCGGGCCGGGATCGCACCGTACACCGACGACGCCGACGTCGACCGGTTGCTCGAGGGCGTGGCCGCCCTGCTGTGAGCGTCTCAGGCGCAGTCGCCCGTGGCGGTGGCCTCGTCGGCGGTGATGCCTGCCGCTGCGCTGTCCCGGACCTGTGCGGCGGTCAGCACGTAGCCGGTGTCCAGATCGGACAACGATGCGGCGAACACCACTCCGAGGACCGAGCCGCGCCGCGACACCAGCGGACCGCCGGAGTTGCCCGAGCGTACGCGTGAACGGATGGAGTACACGTCCCGGCTGACCGTGCCCTCGGCGTAGATGTCTGCGCCGCGAAGGGTCTGCTCGGCACGGATCCTGGCGGCCCGCGCGTCGTAGGGCCCGTTCTCGGGGTAGCCGAGCACGGCGCCCACGTCGCCCGGTTCCGCGTCGGTGTCGAAGTCCAGCGGCGGGGCATTAAGGTCGCTGACGGCGAGCACGGCGACGTCGAGCTCCGGGTCGTAGAGGACGACATCGCTGTCGTAGCTGTCGCCCCCGATCTCGATGGTCGGTGCGTCCACACCGGCGACGACGTGCGCGTTGGTCATGATCCGACCGCTGGCGTACACGAAGCCCGAGCCCTCGATCCGGCGGCCGCACTCGGCGTTGCCCAGGATCTTGACCACGCTGGTCCCCGCCTGGACGACGGCGGGGCGACGCAGCACCCGCTGGGTCGGCTGCTCGACCTCGACGATGCTCTCAGCGGTGAACGGTTCGAGGTAACGGGGGAACAGGTTGGTGTCGACCACCTGGTTGAACGCGCCGAACACCCGATCGGCGTACCCCGGCATCACCGAGTCGATCCGCGACAGCACGGCCGAGTCGCGTACCTGGTCGGCGATGGCGGGCAATCGGGTACCGCTGACCGCGTAGCCGAGCACCCAGGCAACGGCGAGCACGGCGACCATGCTCAAGGCGGCGCCGCCGGCTGCGTCCAGGGACCGGGCTGGGCGCCAGGTGATCCGCTCACGCGCCCGAGAGCCGACGAAGGACCCGAGTGCCTGCCCGACCGACGCGGCGAGCAGCACGGCTACGAGCACGCCGATCGACAGCGAGATCGAGGGCTCGAACCCGTCGAGCAGCAGCGGGGCGAGCAGCACGGCGATGGTGCCACCCGCCAGCAGCCCGGCGGTCCCCGCGGCACCAGTCACGAAGCCCTGCCAGTAGCCGGAGATCCCGTACGCCACGGTCAACAACAGCAGCAGGACGTCGAGAAGGTTCACGACGCCCGGCCACGTGAGGTGACCGGGACGGGTCGGATCACCGACTCGTCCCACGGCCGCTCCCAGCCGACCGCTGCCAGCATGCGGGCCACGAGCCCAGCCGTGAAGCCCCAGAGGACCAGTCCGTTGCCGATGTCGAAGGCGGGACCCTTCCACCCGGACGGGTGTCGCACGGTGAATCTGCACTCGGGGTCGATCAGCTCGGCCAACGGGATGCGCCGGACGCTGGCCACCTCCGCCGGGTCGACGACCGTGACATCGCTGGGATGCCGCCACCAGGCCAGCACCGTCGTGACCGCGTGGTTGCTCGGCGGGACCCACAGGGGTGGAAGCTCGGCGAAGACGTCCACGCCGTCGACGAGCAGGCCGACCTCTTCGATCGCCTCGCGGAGGGCGGTGCCTGCAGGTCCACCGTCACCCGGGTCGGCGCTGCCACCAGGAAAGGACACCTGGCCGGCATGCGACCGCAAGTCGTGCGAGCGTTCGGTGAACAGCAGGTCCGGTTCCCCTGCGGTCTCACCGAAGAGCATGAGCACCGCGGACTCGCGGGCTCCCGACGGCGGGGGCGGTAGTTGCCGGGACAGCGTGTCCACAGTCATGCTGCGCGCCACCTCGCGAAAAGGCTGCAGCCACGGCGGCAGCAGCGGTCCGACGCCCCCGTGCGTCATGGTTCTTCGTCGACGGGAGGCGGCGGCAGCTCGATCCCGAGGTGCTGGTCCACCAGGCCGCTCACCATCTTGTACGACTTCATCTCCCGGCGTTCGACGGCCACCACGCTGCCGGCCCGGTTCACGAAGACAGTCTGCGGCAACGCGACGACCTGCAGATCAGCGGTGGTGACGCCGTTGACGTCGGCGACCGACGGGAACGTCACGCCGGACTCGCTGAGCAGGCGCAGTGCGGCTCCCGGGAAGTAGTCCCGGTAGTCGATGCCGAGAACGATCAAGTCGGTGGTGTCGGCCTGCTCGTGCACCTGCTGCAGGATCGGCAGCTCCTCACGGCACGGCTCGCAGTTGCTGGCCCAGACGTTGATGATGGCGGGTCCGCGCAGCTGAGCGAGATCGACGTCACGACCGCCGCCGAGGCACGGCAGCACCACGTTCGGCAACGGCTCCTGCGGCATCGGGGTGTACTGCTCCTCGCTCGGGTCGTCGGTCGTCGGGCAGTCGAGCATCCCGGCGCTGGCCTTGAGGCGGACCAGTTCGACCTCGGCAACGTTGATGTCGACCGGTCCGTCCGGGACACGGGGGTCATCCAGGTCCGAGACCTTCGGTGTGCAACCGCTCAGCACGCCTCCCATCAGGACACCGGCCACGATCGCTGACCTCACCGGTCCCCCTAGGTGCGTGCTGCTGCTCATGCCCGCCCCTCCGTACGCAGGAGCTTCGTCGCCTCGACGGCATCGGTCGGCCCCTCGCCGTACGACGGACACCAGTGCGCGACCGGGCATGCCCCGCACGCGGGCCTACGGGCGTGGCAGCACCGACGACCGTGCCAGATCAGGTGGTGGCTGAGTGCGGCCCAGTCGCGACGGGGGAACAGCGCACCGACCGCGTGCTCAACCTTGACCGGGTCCTGCTCGTCGGTCCACCCGAGCCGACGGCTCAACCGGCCGACGTGCGTGTCGACGGTGATCCCAGGGATGCCGAACGCGTTGCCGAGCACCACGTTGGCCGTCTTGCGACCCACACCCGGCAGCGTGACGAGGTCCGCGAGCCGTCCCGGTACCTGCCCGCCGTATCGCTCGCACAACGCCTGGCTGAGCTTGAGCAGCGCATCGGTCTTGGCGCGGAAGAAACCGGTCGACTCGACCATCGTCTCGACCTCGGCGCGGTCCGCCGCCGCCAGTGCGTGGGCATCGGGAAAGCGAGCAAACAGATCCGGCGTCACCAGGTTGACCCGCTTGTCGGTGGTCTGCGCCGACAGCACGGTGGCCACCAGCAGCTGGAAGGCGCTGCTGAAGTCCAGCTCCGTCTGGGCCCGGGGATAGGTCTGTGCCAGCACCCGGTTCACCTTGCGCGCGCGACGCACCAGCGCAGTGGGCGGCGGCTCAGCAGTGGCGATGAAGTTCGGGGGCACGAGCCGAGTTTACGGAGTTCGCCGGCACGTCGAGCGCCGGAGGACCTGCGAGAGCGACGCCGAGCACCGCAGGACGCACCGCAGCACACGTCCGAGCCTCGATGCGCCAGACTGTGACGTGCCACACCCGGATGTCGGACGCCGCCATGTGCGGTGTCGCCGGTCGGCGAGGAGGACCCGTGGACAACGACGTACTGCGCCAGGCGCCGCTCTTCTCAGGACTCGACGATGACGCTGCTGCGTCGTTGCGGTCGTCCATGAGGGACGTGAGCATCCGCCGCAGCCAGGCGCTCTTCCACGAGGGCGACAGCGGTGACCGGCTCTACGTGGTGACCGAGGGCAAGATCAAGCTCGGCCGCAGCTCCGCCGACGGGCGCGAGAACCTGCTGGCGATCCTCGGCCCGGGCCAGATGTTCGGTGAGCTCTCGCTCTTCGACCCCGGTCCGCGCTCCGCGACCGCGACCGCGGTGACCGACTGTCAGATGATGAGCCTCGGGCACGACGAGCTGCAGAAGTGGCTCGTCGACCAGCCGCACGTGGCCCGGGCACTGCTCCATCAGCTCGCAGCCCGCTTGCGCAAGGCCAACGACGTCGTGGCCGACCTGGTCTTCTCCGACGTCCCCGGCCGGGTCGCCAAGGCCCTGCTCGACCTCTCCCGCCGTTTCGGCCGCGCTGCCGACGACGGCATCCACGTGCACCACGATCTGACCCAGGAGGAGCTGGCCCAGCTCGTCGGCGCCTCCCGGGAGACTGTCAACAAGGCACTGGCCGACTTCGCGATGCGCGGCTGGTTGCGCCTGGAGCCGCGTTCGGTGGTGCTGATGGACGTGGAACGACTGCAGCGCCGGTCCCGCTGACGGCCCGCTGATTGGCGAGGGGTCCCCTGCGCCGTCAGGTTCGTCACAGGGGATCCCGTCGCAAATGCAGTACGGCCGCGATCCTCCCCAGAGGCGGTGGTTCTGACGGGCCATGTGTCTACACGTCCAGGAGATTGGGCAATGGCCTGCCTTCGGCGAACTGATCTCGGCGACGAACGATGAGGTCGGGCGGGACACGCTGCCCGGCCACGTGGATGAGATCCCCGAGCTCCTCGATGAACCCCTCTGGTTTCTCGAAGGCATCGACCGGGGAGATGCCCATCAGCAGTACACCGTCGCGCATCGCTCTGCGCTGAAGGCGCTGCGACTTGATGTAGAGCTGGCGCCCGAAGTGGTAGGCGGTCCATGCGGAACAGCACGGCATTGAACATGGTCGTAGGAAGACTCGATCGCTCGACCAGCTTGGCCACTCTCACCTCGGCGACGCCGCGAACACCGGCGTCTATCTCGGCCAACGCGAGCCTCGTACCCGCCGTACGCTGACGGTTCGCCTGCTCGAGCGCCTCGACCAGCGCTTGTGGCGATACATCGCCGCTCTGCACGGCATTCCGCCACGATGCCGCGCACGGCGTCCACAGGCTCCTCACGGCGAACGGTGTCCACCAGGCATCGGGCTTGCGGTGCAACGCGGAGGCCGGCCACGAGCACAGGCGTCGGCAGATTCCGGGTGCGTTCGATGACCGCGAAGTGGTGCGCATTGCGTCGCCGGTCATGCGGTATCAGGATGTGCGGCACTTCGGGACCCCTCAGATCCGTGGTGTGACGCCCGTGCAGACGCAGGCCGGGTCGACCCGTGACCACGCCTTCCAGGCCCGCGTAAAGCGTCGCGCCCACGAGTCGTTCACGCGCCGTGATCGTGCCGGCGTGCGCGGCCACGACACCGGGCAGGAGGCGCTGCCAGGGCCCAGACGGCAGGATCCGATGAGTGACCGTGGACCTCGGCATCCCCAGTTGCACCAGCTGATCGTGGGTGGCGACCTGATCCTGCCTCTTCAGCAGTTCGCGGACGGCCGGTTCGTCGTACTTCGCGCGGCGTGGCATGCCCCCACTGTTGTCGCGTCCACCGCCTCGTGGGGGTGTCCGCGAGAGGTTGGGGATCCGCAGGCAAGCCGCGGGTGCCGTTACGCCAACCGCGCCTTCGTGACGGGGTCCCCTGTGCCAATAGGCTTGCCACGGTGGACCCCCTCGCTCACTCGGCGCGCAGGTACTCCAGCTGTGCCCGCACCGACACCTCGGCAGCCGGCCAGAGCACCGGGTCGACGTCGGCGTAGACGGACTGGACGACCTCGAGGGCGTCCGCGGCGCCCGCGGCCAGCGCTGCGCGCACCTGCTCCAGACGCTGCTCGCGGTGTCTGCGGTAGCCGTCGAGGACCACCACCGGATCCTCCAGCACCGGACCGTGTCCCGGCCACAGCTGCCTGACCCGTCGTGCGGCGCAGAGCTCCTGCAGCGAACGCAACGACGTGAGGTACGGCCCCAGCGCCCCGTCCGGGTGCGCCACCACGCTGGTCCCCCGGCCGAGCACGGTGTCGCCGGTCAGCAGGGCGCTTGCTGCGAGCAGCAGGAAGCAGACCGAGTCCGCGGTGTGCCCGGGGGAGGCGACGACCCGCAACGCGAGCCCATCGACCTCGATCACCTCGCCGTCACTGAGCGGAGCCTCGCCGATCAACCACTGCTGGTCTACCGAACGCACCCCGCACCCTGCCCGGTCGGCGAACGCCGCGGCTCCCTCGCAGTGGTCGGGGTGCCCGTGCGTCAACAGCACGACGGCGACGTCACCGGCTGCCCTCGCGACGGCAGCGAGGTGCTCCTCGACCAGCGGACCGGGGTCGACCACGACGCTGCGGGACGCACCTGGTGCGCGCAGGATCCAGGTGTTGGTCCCCTCGAGGGTCATGTGGCCAGGGTTGGGCGCCAGGACACAGCGTGCGTACGCGCCTGCCGCCCCGCCGGTCCAGGTCATGGCAGCTCCGCATCCACGTAGGTACGGGAACCCTCGCGCACGATCTTCGGCATGATCGGCTCGATCACGCGACTGCGCGCGGCCGCCAGTACGTCGGCCGACGACGACAACCTGGCGAGCTCCGCGCACGTGACGTACGTCGGCGGCAGCATCGCCATGGCGCCTGACTCCACACCGACCACCGCATCGGCCGGTGCCATCCACCCCACCCGGTCGGCCTCGGCCCAGATGTCGCGCGCACGTTGACCGGCCGGGAGCGCAGCGACGAAGAAGCGGGTGTCGTAGCGACGTGGCTCGAACTCCGGGGTGATCCAGTGCGTCCAGGCCGCCAGCAGGTCGGTGCGCAACATGAGGCCACGGGCGGCGAGGAAGTCGGCGAAGGACAGGTCGCGCGACTCCAGCGCAACGCGGTCCCGCTCCCAGTCCGCGTCGCTGACATCGGCCAGCAGCGAGGCAGGCGACTGACCCGCCAGCAGCACGCCGGACTCCTCGAACGTCTCCCGCACCGCGGCCGCGACCAGCGCGCGTGCCAGCGACTCGGTGCAGCCGAGGCGCTGCGCCCACTGCGATGGTGAGGGTCCGGCCCAGGCGATGGCAGCATCGACGTCACGGGGGTCCACGCCACCGCCCGGGAAGACGTACATGCCCGGCGCGAAGGCCATCGAGGGCTGGCGACGCAACAGGTACGCCTCGAGGCCGGCGCGCCCGTCGCGTACCAGCACCACGGTGGACGCGTCTCGGGGTGGCACCACCTGCACGTCGCCGGCCAGGTAGGCCTCGGCGGTGTCGGCGAACCCGCTGGGCATCGGGACGCGGCTGCGCATCGACTCAGGCCACTTCGACGACCAGCTCGACCTCGACCGGCGCATCCAGCGGCAGCACACTGACACCGACGGCGCTGCGGGCGTGCCGGCCGGCGTCGCCGAACACAGCCCCGAGCAGTTCGCTGGCACCGTTGGCGACACCCGGCTGGCCGGTGAAGTCGGGGCTGCTGGCGACGAACACCACCACCTTGACGACCGCCGCCACCTGCGACAGGGGCACCTGGGAACGCACCGCGGCGAGGGCGTTCAGCGCTGCCTGTCGAGCGCACTTGGTGGCCAGCTCGACGCTGACGTCCGCGCCGACCTTGCCGGTGGCGAGCATCTCCCCGTCGCGCATCGGCAGCTGCCCGGAGGTGTAGACGTAGCCCCCGGAGCGTCGCCCCGGGACGTACGCCGCCACCGGCGGCACCACCTCCGGCACGCTCAGTCCGAGCTCTGCCAGGCGTTCCTCCGGCGTCGCCACTACGAGACCTTCGGACGCTTCATGTAGGCCACGAGGTTCTCGGGGTTCATGCCGGGGACGACGCCGACCAGCTCCCAGCCGTCCTCGCCCCAGGTGTCCAGGATCTGCTTGGTCGCGTGCACCAGCAGCGGAACTGTCGCGTACTCCCACTTGGTCATGCCTGCGACCCTAGCCCCAGCTCTGCCGTTGGCGGTTAGGCTCCCCGGGCGTGACCACCAGACCGCGGATGCCCCCGATCACACCACCGGATCCACGTGCTGTGATGACGCGCCATGTCGACGGCCCGGACGCAGTCCTGCGCCACGGCGACCACCCGGACCATGTCGTCGACGTCCACCTGCCGACCCCACGGCTCGGTGTGCGTACCCGCGCACCCCTGGCGGTGCTGCTGCACGGCGGTTTCTGGCGCGCGGAGCACGACCGACGGCACACCCGCCCGCTGGCGGTGGCGTTGCGCGAGCAGGGGTACGCCGTGGCGACACCGGAGTACCGGCGCACCGGTGCCGACGGCGGATGGCCGGGCACCTTCGACGACGTCGCGCGGATCCGGAGCCGCCTGCCCGGCCTGCTCGACGACGCCCTGCCAGGCCTCGTCGCGCCCAGACGGCCGATCGTCGTGGGCCACTCGGCCGGTGGCCACCTCGCGCTGTGGTGGGCGCTGACCGGACGCCGTGAGGACGCCGCCCACGCGGTCGCACTCGCCCCGGTGGCCGACCTGGCCCGCGCGTATGCCGAGAACCTCGGAGATGGTGCGGTCCGTGACCTGATGGGCGGGGGACCGGCTCGGCACCCCGACCGGTACGCCGCCGCCGACACCGCCGTGCTGCTGCGTCGCTGGGCCGGACGCAGACCGGTGGTCGTGCACGGGGACGCCGACGAGCAGGTGCCGGTCGCACACAGTCGCGGGCTCGTCGGGATCGACCTGGTCGAGCTCCCGGCGACCGACCACTTCGCGATCATCGACCCGCTGTCACCGGCGTGGCCGCACGTGCTGCGAGCGATCGGAGGCCGTTCGGCACCCTGCGTGTGACCCGGCTACGCTCGGTGGGGTGACCCCATCAGACTCCGGGCCGCAGGTACGCCTGCACATCGTGAGCGGAAAGGGCGGCACCGGCAAATCAACGGTGGCAGCGGCCCTGGCGCTGGCGCTGGCCTGCGACGGCAAACGCGTCCTGCTCTGCGAGGTGGAGGGCCGGCAGGGCATCGCTCAGCTGTTCGACGTCGCGCCGCTGCCGTACGAGGAGCGATCGATCGCGGTGGCCACCGGGGGCGGCGAGGTGTACGCCCTGGCCATCGACGCCGAGGCCGCGCTGTTGGAGTACCTCGACATGTACTACCGCCTCGGCCGGGCCGGGAAGGCGCTCGACCGGTTCGGGATCATCGACTTCGCGACCACCATCGCCCCCGGCGTCCGAGACGTCCTGCTCACCGGCAAGGTGTACGAGGCGAACCGGCGTCGCGACGACGACGGCACCCCGGAGTACGACGCGATAGTCGTCGACGCGCCGCCGACCGGACGCATCGCCCGGTTCCTCAACGTCAACCGCGAGGTGGCCGGACTGGCCCGTGTCGGCCCCATCCGCAACCAGGCCGACTCGATCATGGTGATGATGCGGTCACGGCGCACGGCGGTCCATCTGGTCACCGTGCTCGAGGACATGCCGGTGCAGGAGACGATCGACGGGATCGCCGCCCTGCGTGAGTCCGAGCTCCCGCTGGGCCACGTCATCGTCAACCTGGTACGGCGTTCGCCGTTGGACGAACCGGCCAGGAAGGCGGTCCTGGACGGCCGGCTGACCGCCGACGCGATGGCCGCCGGGCTCGGCACCGCCGGGGTGCGGCATTCCCCCGAGCTCGTCGAGGGGCTGCTGAATGAGGCCGTCCACCACGTTGAGCGGCTCGAGCTGGAGACCGAGCACGCCATGACGCTCGACCGGCTCGGTGTCCCACTGGTACACCTCGAGCAGCTCGCCGACGGTGTCGACCTCGGCGGCCTGTACGACCTGGCGTCCGCGCTGCGTGAGCAGGGGCTGGTGTGACGGGCAAGGCCCGCACGGCGCCCGGCAGCCGCCGCCGCAGCAGAGCGCGGTCGGTATCGACCCACCCCGTGGCCGGCGCGACTCATGCCTTGGACGTCGACGCGCTGATCCACGACGACGACACCCGCATCGTGGTGTGTTGCGGATCCGGCGGCGTCGGCAAGACGACCACTGCCGCCGCCCTCGCGCTGCACGCCGCTGAGCGCGGTCGTCGCGTCGTCGTGCTGACCATCGACCCGGCCCGACGGCTGGCGCAGTCGATGGGTCTCACCGAGCTCGACAACCTCCCCCGCCCGGTGGAGGGTGTAGGCACCCCGGCCGGCGGCAGCCTGGACGCGATGATGCTGGACATGAAGCGCACGTTCGACGAGGTCGTCGAGGCGCACGCCGCCCCCGAACGGGCGGCGCAGATCCTGACCAACCCGTTCTACGTCGCGTTGTCGAGCAGCTTCGCCGGGACCCAGGAGTACATGGCGATGGAGAAGCTGGGACAGCTCTCGGCACAAGCCTCCGGCAGGTGGGACCTGATCGTGGTCGACACCCCGCCGTCGCGCTCCGCCCTGGACTTCCTCGACGCCCCGGCGCGACTCGCCTCGTTGCTCGACGGCCGATTCATCAAGCTGATGCTGGCCCCCGCCAAGGGGCCGGCACGGATCTTCTCAGCCGGGTTCGGCGTCGTGACCAGCGCCCTGAACAAGGTTCTCGGCACCGCTGTGCTGCGCGACGTCCAGACGTTCATCGCCGCCTTCGACACGTTGTTCGGTGGCTTCCGGGCCCGGGCGGAGAAGACGTACGCCCTGCTGCAGGCACCCGGCACGGCCTTTCTCGTGGTGGCAGCACCCGAACCCGACGCCCTGCGAGAAGCGGCGTACTTCGTCGAGCGGCTCACCCAGGAGGACATGCCCATCGCTGGGCTCGTCCTCAACCGGGTGACGGTGCCGAGCCCCGGCCTGGAGGCCGAACGGGCGCAGGCGGCTGCCGAGCGGCTCGACGACGGGGACGGCGACGACCCGCTGGTTGCCGCAGTCCTGCGGGTGCACGCTGAGCAGGCGCGGCGCTCGAGCCGGGAGAAGCAGTACGCCCGCCGCTTCGCCGGCTCGCATCGCGAGGTTCCCATCGTGGCCGTCCCAGCGCTGGCCACCGACGTCCACGATCTCGAAGGCCTCCGGCAGATCGGCACGCTGATGGCCGGCTGACCCGTGTCGCCGGTCCGATGGACGACGGCGTACGCCTGCGGCATGACCGCGGGCGGTGTACTTTTTTTCTGAGGGCGGTGACAAGGTTTGATCGATGGCGCTACGGGCACGGACCGCCTGCGCGAACGCGTCGATGCGGCGCTGAGCCTTGCCGTCCGCGGCGGCGCGGACCGGGCACTGCCGCTGCTGGCCTCGCTCGAGAAGCAAATCCTTGCTCCGTCCTCCCTGTCCGCCGGCGTCGCCTTCGGCCGTGCGATGGCGTACCACCTGTTGCGCGACACAGGGGCGGCGACGGCGGCTGCCGACCGCCTCCTCGCGCAAGCTATGGAGCTGGAGGATGCTGGCTGGCGCGCCCTGGCCTACGCGGTCCAGGCAGCCATTCGGGCGCGCGCGGTCGAGCAGTCGGACTCCTTCGAGAGCCTCGTCGCTGCCGAGGCAGCTCTCCGGCGCACCGTGGACCCCGGCCTACGCGCAACGACACACACGTGGCTCGGGTTGACGTACAACGTGCTGCGACTGTACGAGCTGTCGGTGCCGCACCTGCAGCAGGCGGCCGACCTGAACCTGGACCCGTTCGGGGGCCGGTGGGCGGCGGAGTTCGGCCAGCTCAACCTCGCGGAGGTCCATGTGCGTTGGGCCGAGGACCTCTACCTGCTGGGCCGGACCGAGCACTCGGCGCAGATCGAACGGTTGCGGTCCACCGGGCTGGCCTGTGCCCGCCGCGCGGTGGCACTGCGTCGCGGCGGTGATCCCGACGAGATCCTCGATGCGGCCGTCGAGAAGATGCTCGCGGTCAGCGAGGCACGCAGCCAGCCCCGCGAGGCCATCGCCCGGTTGAAGGGCGTTTTGGGCAGCCTCACCGCCCAGCAGCACAGCGACGACCGGGTGGCGGCACACACCCACATCGCTGTCGCCTACCGGGAGCTCGGGCAGCCGGAGGACGCCTTGACGTCCGCGCGAGCCGGTGTCGCCTCCCTCGGCGAGCTTGCGGATCCGCCCACGGCCATCCTGGCCCAGCGGGTGGCGCTCGAGCTGGCGGCGGCGGCGGGTGACTCCGCAGCCCGAGCCGGTCTGGCGCTGGCCCGCACGATAGCCCGCAGCTGGTGGCACCAGCGGTTGCGTGACCTGCACACAGTCGCCGATGCGCTCGTCGCGCTCGACCTGTCCGACCAGCACGCGGTGGCCCACCGGGCGGCCCGGGAGGACGCCCTGACCGGAGTCGGCAATCGCCGCGCGTTCGACGAGCGCATGGCCGACGCCGCCCTGGCCGGTGTGCCGATCTCGATGCTGATGATGGACGTCGACAACCTCAAGGACGTCAACGACAGCCTGGGGCACCTGGCAGGTGACGGGCTGCTGTGCCGAATGGCCGGGCTGATCGTGGCCGCATTACGCCCCGACGACCTGGTCGCCAGACTGGGCGGCGACGAGTTCGTCGTGGTGTGCGATGACCCGGACCTGCGTGGTCCGCACGCGTTGGCTGTACGCCTGCGGAGGGCCTTCGACGACGACTGGAGCGGCGTACCGGTGGAGCTCAATCTGCTTCCCGGTGTCTCGATCGGTCACGCATCCGCTGCCGAGGGTCACCCGCTCGGCCACCTTCTGGCCGTGGCTGACCGCCGCCTTTACGTCGACAAGCACCGACACCAGCGCGAGCAGCGAGGGGCTCCTGACCTGCTGCCGCAAGACAGCCCCGGCACGACCTGACCCGCCCCTTCACACTCCCTCGACGCTCAGACCGCCGTCCGGGCGGCAGGGTCGGCCTCGTGGTTGCGGCGCGCCTCGTCGAGCAGTGCACGCCACGAAGTCACGTTCGGACGGCGGCGCAGCAGCGAACGACGCTCACGTTCGGTCATGCCACCCCAGACCCCCCACTCGATGTCGTTGTCCAGGGACTCTGCCAGGCACTCGACACGTACCGGACAGTTGGCGCAGACCTGCTTCGCGCGATTCTGCTCGGCGCCGCGGACGAACAGGACGTCGGGCCGAACCGTACGGCACGCGGCGTCGGCCGCCCACTGGTGGCTGAACATGTGTGCTGCCTCCCGAGAGCGACCTCGTCGTGACGGGACGCGCTGCCAAGTGAAGTGAACGGTGTGAGTGCCAAATGTAAGTCCGGTGTCGCAGCCGCAGGCAGGGGCCGACTAGCCATTTGTCGTAGTCATTTCGGGCTATGTCTGCACGAATCGTGACGCGGTGTTGTGGCGTGTGCTCGCAGGGTGAGGAATGGAGTCGGGCAGCGCCGGCCCGTACCCTGGGGGCATGGTTGTGCGCTCCCCCGGAGATCGGGCCCCCCGACGACCCATCCGCTCGATCGTCACCATGGTGCTGGTCAGCGCCTTCTGTGGTGTCCTCGTGGCCGGTCTCCTGCTCCCCGTCGCCTCGTTCGTCGGCCTGTCGGCTCGCAACGTCGCCACCGGATTCGAGAACCTGCCCCTCGATCTGGAGCAGGAACCCACGCCGCAGCGCACGACGGTGCTCGACAGTCGCGGACGACCGCTGGCGTACTTCTACAACCAGAACCGCACCGACATCCCGCTGGAGGACGTCGCGCCCGTCATGCAGGAGGCCATCCTCGCCATCGAGGACGCGCGCTTCTACGAGCACGGGGCGATCGACGTCCGGGGGACGTTGCGCGCGTTCATCAACAACGCCGCAGATGGCGCCACCCAGGGTGGCTCCAGCATCACCCAGCAGCTGGTCAAGCAGATCCTCGTGACTCAGGCCGAGACGAGGGCCGAGCGCGCCGAGGCCACCGAGACCTCCTACTCCCGCAAGCTGCGTGAGCTGCAGTTCGCGATGGCGTACGAGCGGGAGTACTCCAAGGACCAGATCCTCGAGAGCTACCTCAACATCGCCTACTTCGGTGACAGCGCCTACGGCATCCAGGAGGCGGCCCAGCACTACTTCTCGGTGGACGCTGCTGACCTGAACGTCAAGCAGGCTGCGACGTTGTCCGGACTGGTCCAGAATCCGAGTGCCTACAACCCGACCCGCTTCCCCGACGCGGCCATCACCCGCCGCAACATCGTGCTCGCCCGGATGGCGCAGCTGGACCTGATTCGCGAGCAGAGGGCCGAGCGGATCATCCGCTCCGACCTCGGGCTCGAGGTCCGTCAGCTCCCCAACGGCTGCGTGAGCACCGACGCACCGTTCTTCTGCTCCTACGTGCAGAACTTCCTGCTCGAGGACGACGCGCTCGGAGCGACCCCACGCGACCGACTGCGGACGCTGAACGAGGGCGGACTGACCATCAGCACCACCGTGGACCTCCGTCACCAGCGGGCAGCCGACAGCGCGGTGCAGGCCACGGTGGATCCCACGGACCTCGCCATCGGCTCCATCTCGATGGTCGAACCGGGCTCGGGTGAGGTGAAGGCAATCGCCCAGTCACGGCCGATGGGCAACGCGCGCCGTGACGGCGAAACCTACCTCAACTACTCGGTGCCCAAGATCTACGGCAACGCCAACGGTTTCCAGGCGGGTTCGACGTTCAAGCTGTTCGTGCTGGCCTCGGCGCTGAGGCAGGGCGCACCGCCCAGCACCAGCTTCAACACGTCGTCGCCGTACGAGCTGCCGAGCGACACGACGTACCGGGACTGTGCGGGCAACGACTGGGTCGGCTCCGACGACGTGAGCAACTCCACCGGTGACGGTTACTTCGACATGTATGAGGGCACCCAGGACTCGGTCAACATCTACTTCATGAAACTCGAGCAGTTCACCGGGATCTGCAAGCCCGCGGAACTGGCCCGCCAGATGGGTCTGGAGGTCCCTACGACCGACGAGGTCCCCACCTTTGCGCTCGGCGTCACCGACGTCAGCTCGCTGGACATGGCCAGCGCGTACGCAACGTTCGCCGCGCGCGGCGAGTTCTGCGCGCCGCACCCGGTGACCCAGGTGCTCGACAGCAACGGCGAGACGCTGATCAGCAATGACGGGAATTGTCGCCGGCTGATGTCCCGGCCGGTCGCCGACACCATCAATGACATCCTGCGCGGCGTGCAGCAGTTCGGCTTCGGCGTCAACAACCAGCTGTCGGTCCCCTCGGCCGCCAAGACCGGGACGACTCAGAACGGTCGGACCGTCGCCTACGCCGGCTACACGCCGGCGCTGTCGACGTTCGCGACGATCGCAGGGGTCGACCGTGCGGGCAACCCCGCCGGACTGAGCGGAAAGGTCATCGGCGGATCCATCCGCGACATCTCCGGGTCCGGTTTCGCCGGACCGATGTGGGCCCAGGCAATGCGAGCTCTCGAGGACGTGCTTCCGAACCGGAACTTTGCGGCACCCGACCTCAGCAGGCTGGGCGACGCGGACGTCGGGGAAGAGCCGCCGTTCGTACCACCGCCGTTCATGCCGCCAGCGTTCCCGTCCCCCCCGCCCGGTCCGACACCGGATCCGGGTCCGGCGGACCCCGACCTGCCGGGAGACGGCAGCCCGGACGACCCTCGGCCCGCACCGAATGGGCCCGGAGGTCAGGGGAACAACTGACCGTCATCGGATCAGCCGCCGAGCTGACGCCTGACCTCGGCTGCGACAGCCGCGCCGTCAGCCCGGCCCTTGACCCGAGGCTGCACCGCCCCCATGACGGTGCCCATGGCCCTGTTGCCCTCGCCCGCCGTGCCGGTCTGTGCGACCACCTCGGCCACCACGGCCGCGATCTCGTCGGCGCTCATCTGCTCGGGCAGGTAGTCCGCGAGGATCGCGGCCTCTGCCGTCTCCTTCTCGGCCAGCTCGTGCCTGCCACCTTTGGTGAACGCTTCGGCGGACTCCCGTCGCTTCTTGGCCTCCGAGGCGATGACGGCCTGCACCTCGTCGTCGCTCAGCTCGCGCGCCTGCTTGCCGGCCACCTCGGCGTTAGTGATCGCGGCCAGCACCATGCGCAGCGTCGACGAGCGCAGCTGCTGCCTGCCCTTGATCGATGTGGTGAGGTCAGCGCGCAGACGTTCCTTCAGCTCGGCCATGTGCTCAGTCTCGCACCCACGGGTGTGTGACAGCCTGAGCCGATGCGTTCCATGACCTCCGTGCTGTCGGCAGTGACCGCCCTGGGCATCGGCACCCTCGGCTACGCCGCAGGGGTCGAGTGCCGCGCGTACACCTTGCGCCGCACCGAGGTACCCGTCCTGGCACCGGGCAGCCGGCCACTGCGGGTGCTGCATCTGTCCGACGTACACATGACGCCGGGTCAGACCGGCAAGCAGCGCTGGTTGCGCGAGCTCGCCGATGTCGAGCCGGACCTGGTCGTCAACACAGGCGACAACCTGGCCCACCAGGACTCGGTGCCGGTCGTCCTGGGCGCCTACCGTGGGCTGCTGGACGTGCCCGGTGTCTTCGTCCTCGGCTCCAACGACTACTTCGCCCCGGTGCTGAAGAACCCGGCGCGTTACCTGCTGTCGAATCAGAAGATCACCACACCCGACGAGGTGCTGCCGTGGCGCGAGCTGCGCGACTCGTTCACCGGCCGTGGGTGGCTCGACCTGACCAACCGGCACGGGAGCCTGCAGGTGGCTGGGCGTCGCATCTGCTTTGTCGGCGTTGACGACCCACACCTGGGGTACGACGACCTGGCCGCGGTGGCGGGCACCGCCGATCCGGGAGCCGACCTGAACATCGCCGTGGCGCACGCGCCGTACCTGCGCCTGCTGGACCAGTGGAACCGTGAGGGCTACCGGCTGCTGATGGCCGGGCACACCCACGGGGGTCAGCTCCGGTTGCCGGGCTTCGGAGCGCTGGTCACCAACTGCGACCTCGACAGGGCTCGGGCACGGGGGCTGCATCGGCATCGGGTCGACGGGCACGAACCTTCATGGCTGCACGTGTCCGCTGGGCTGGGCACCTCGCCGCTCGCGCCGGTGCGGTTCTGCTGCCGCCCGGAGGCCAGCTTGCTGACCCTGGTCGCGCGCAGACCCGATTCGTGAGCACGCATACGACTCGGTAGACTCACCGACGGCCACGGGCTGTGGCGCAGCTTGGTAGCGCGCGTCGTTCGGGACGACGAGGCCGCAGGTTCAAATCCTGTCAGCCCGACCAGAGCGTCCTCGCGGTTTACCAGGCCCGCGTGGCTCAAGAGCGGGCGGCGGCGACCAGCTCGGCGATCTGCACTGTGTTCAGCGCGGCGCCCTTGCGCAGGTTGTCGCTGCTGACGAACAACGCGAGGCCCCGGCCACCGTCAACCCCTGAGTCCTGACGGATCCGACCCACCAGGCTGGGATCCTGGCCGGTGGCCTGCAGCGGGGTCGGCACGTCCACGAGTCGCACTCCGGGGGCGTCGGCCATCAGCTCTCGCGCCCGCTCGGGTGACAGCGGCCGCTGGAACTCGACGTTGAGCGACAACGAGTGCCCGGTGAACACCGGCACCCTGACGCAGGTGCCCGACACACGCAGGTCGGGGATGCCGAGGATCTTGCGGCTCTCGTTGCGCATCTTCTGTTCCTCGTCCGTCTCGTACGTCCCGTCGTCGACGACCGACCCGGCCATCGGGAGCACATTGAACGCGATCGGGGCGACGTAGACGACGGGCGCGGGGAAGCTCACAGCGCAGCCGTCCCGCACCAGAGCGGATGCGCGCGAGGTGACCTCCTGGGCCTGCTTGTCCAGCTCGTCGACACCTGCGACACCCGAACCGGAGACCGCCTGGTACGTCGAGGCGACCAGCCGCAGCAGGGTCGCCTCGGCATGCAGCGGCGCCAGGACCGGCATCGCGGCCATCGTGGTGCAGTTCGGGTTGGCGACGATGCCCTTTCCGCTGTCGGCCCAGGCCTGGTGGATCGCCTCGGGGTTGACCTCGCTGACCACCAGCGGCACGTGGGGATCACGGCGCCAGGCCGACGAGTTGTCGATCACCGTGGCACCGGCGGCGGCGTACCTCGGCGCCTGCGCCAATGATGTGGCGCCGCCGGCGGAGAAGATCACGATGTGCAGGCCGGACGGGTCGGCGGTGGATGCGTCCTCGACGACGACCTGCTCCCCGGACCAATCGAGCGTCGAGCCGGCGGAGCGAGCCGACGCGAAGTAGCGCATCTGTTCGATGGGCAAGCTGCACCCGGCCAGGATCTCTCGGGCGACGGCTCCCACCTGACCGGTGGCCCCGACCAGACCGACGCGCAGCCTGTTCATCGACCGCTACCGCCGTACACGACGGCCTCGACGTCACGGGCCTCGAGGTCAAAGCGGGCGTGCGCGGCGGTGACGGCGTCGTCGACCTGGTCCTCTGCGACGATCACCGAGATGCGGATCTCCGAGGTCGAGATCATGTCGATGTTGACACCGGCCTGCGCGAGTGCGCTGAAGAATCCGGCCGAGACCCCGGGGTGCGAACGCATCCCCGCACCGACGAGCGAGACCTTCCCGATGCCGTCGTCGTAGAGCAGCGTGTCATAGCCGACCTGGTCTTTGAGCACCGCGAGCGCGGCCATGGCGGTCTGCCCGTCGGCGCGTGGGAGGGTGAACGAGATATCGGCCAGACCCGTCGACGCGACTGTGGCGTTCTGCACGATCATGTCGATGTTGATCTGCGCCGCCGCGACCGCCTCGAAGATGCGAGCCGCTTCGCCGACCTTGTCGGGCACACCGACGACGGTGATCTTGGCCTCACTGCGGTCGTGGGCCACCCCGGAGATGATCGCTTGCTCCATGCTGTCCACCTTCGAACCATCGACGACCCACGTGCCGGTCTTGTGCGAGAACGACGAGCGCACGTGGATGGGCATGTTGTGACGCCGCGCGTACTCCACGCAGCGCAGGTGCAGAATCTTGGCCCCAGAGGCCGCCATCTCCAGCATCTCCTCGTAGGAGATCGCCGGGATGCGCTGGGCGGAGGGGACGATGCGCGGATCAGCTGTGAAGACGCCGTCGACGTCGGTGTAGATCTCGCAGACTTCTGCCTGCAAGGCAGCCGCCAGCGCCACCGCGGTGGTGTCCGAGCCGCCCCGTCCCAGCGTGGTGATGTCCTTGCTGGACTGGCTGACGCCTTGGAAGCCGGCCACGATCGCGATAGCGCCGTCCTGGATCGCTGCCTGGATCCGGCCCGGTGTGACGTCGATGATCTTGGCCTTGCCGTGGGCGGAGTCGGTGATGACGCCGGCCTGCGAGCCGGTGAACGATCGGGCCTCGTGCCCCAGGTTGCCGATCGCCATCGCCAGCAATGCCATCGAGATTCGCTCTCCGGCGGTCAGCAGCATGTCGAGCTCACGGCCGCTGGGCAGCGGAGAGATGTCGTTGGCCAGGTCAAGCAGCTCGTCTGTGGTGTCACCCATCGCGGACACGACCACGACCACGTGGTGCCCGGCCTGCTTGGTGGCCACGATCCGTTGCGCCACACGGGTGACACCGGTGGCGTCGGCGACCGAAGAGCCGCCATACTTTTGGACCACGATGCCCACGGACTGTCCTTCGTCACCGGCTGAGGTTGGATCGGCGCCAGGCTGCGTCGCCGGCCCTGAGTCTAACGACCGGAATTGCCCGACCCTGTCAGGCGAGGCAGAATCGGTACGGGGCCAGCCGGCCCCAGCACGGTGCGGACCGCCGATCCGGTGGCCCGTCGGACGATCCTGAAGGAGACGACATGGGTATCGGAGACAAGGCCAAGAACGCAGTCGAGAAGGCTACGGGCAAGGGCAAGGAGACCGCCGGCGACGCCAAGGGCGACGACTCCCTCAAGAACGAGGGCCGGGGAGACCAGTCCAAGGCCGACGTCAAGAACGCCGGCGAGAACGTCAAGGACGCCTTCAAGAGGTGATCTGAGCACCGGGCCGCTGGTACTGGCGCCGGCTACCGCACGTCGACGGGTGTCTACCTGAGTTCGTGCGGTCCGACGATCAGACCGGCGGCACGGTGATCTCGTCGGCTGCCGCGATCCGCTCGATCTCCTGGGTGTGGGCGGCGTCGGAGTCGAGTCGGTCGTGTGACACGACGGACTGCAGGGCCCGCAGCACACCGGAGGCCTCGGCGCCCCAGGACGACACGTAGGAGAACTGCCACCACCACAGCGCCTCGTCGATCCGGCCGGCGCGGTGGTGCGCCAGCCCGTGGGCGACACTGCCGGCAATCGCCGACACGTCGTCGCTGACTCTGGCACTGAGCACTTCGGGTGACGGTGCGTACGGGTCGAAGACCTCGTGGTAGAGATCGATGCTGTCGAGCAACCCGGCCAGAGACTCCCGGACCGCGTCGAGGTCCGGGTCGGGGCCGACGTCGGTCTCGTAGGTTTCAGCCGGCACGAAGTCGACGTGAGCGCCGAGCCGTGCCCCGGCCAGGAGCAGCTGGCTCACCTCGAGCAGCAGCAGGGGCACTGCGCGGGGTGCGTCACCCGACGAGGCGATGGCGCGCACGGCCATCAAGAAGTTCTGCACCTGATCGGCCACGGACTGGGCGAAGTCCTCCAGGCCGCTGTCGACGACATCGTGCTGCGCTGCTTCACCCATCGACGCTCCGCCTCCCTTCGAATGCACGACCCAACGTCACTTCGTCGGCATACTCCAGATCGCCGCCGACTGGCAGGCCGCTCGCCAACCTTGTCACGTGCAACCCGATGGGGCGCAAGGTGCGGGTGAGATAGGTCGCAGTGGCCTCGCCCTCCAGGTTGGGGTCGGTCGCCAAGATCACCTCGGTGACCGCCCCGTCGGCCAACCGCTGCAGCAGCTCCTCGACCCGGAGATCCTCCGGTCCGATCCCCTCGATCGGACTGATCGCCCCACCCAGGACGTGGTAGCGGCCGCGGAACTCCCGAGTCCGCTCGATGGCGACCACGTCCTTGGACTCCTCGACGACGCACAGGACGCTCAGGTCACGCCGCGGGTCTCGACAGATCCGACACTCCTCGTCCTCGCTGACATTGCCGCACGTGCGGCAGAACTTCACCTTTTCCTTGACCTCCACGAGCACGTGCGCGAGCCGGCGTACGTCCACCGGGTCGGAGTCCAGCAGGAAGAAGGCGATCCGCTGGGCGCTTTTGGGGCCGACCCCGGGCAGTCGCCCGAGCTCGTCGATGAGGTCCTGGACGACGCCTTCGTACACAGACTGCTCAGAAGCCGACCGACGGACGGCTGCCGCCGCGCTCATCCTCGGGACCGGCGGGCCCGCCACCGAGGAGGCCGCCCAGATCAGGCATTCCGGCACCCTCGCCGAAGCCGCCGGTCGCACCGCCCAGCTTGTCCTGGGCCAGTGTCTCGGCGTTCTGGTTCGCGTCACGGACGGCGGCGACGACCATGTCGCCCAACGTCTCAGCGTCCTCGGGGTCCAGGGCCTCCGGCTTGATGTCGAGGCTGACCAGGTCACCGGTTCCGGTGACTGTCGCGACAACGAGACCACTGGCAGCGCTCCCGGTCACGGTGGTAGCCGCGAGCTCGTCCTTTGCCTGCATCAACTGCGCCTGCATCGCCTGCGCCTGCGCCAGCAGCGCTGACATGTCCGGCATGCCGCCTTGCGTCACGGTGACTCCTTCATGGGGTGGATGGCACGAGCGTACGACGTCGCGCGGGGGTGCCCGGCACACGGCGGCCTGACAGGAGGTCACGGCTCGTGCGGGATCTCCTCGATCAGCTGGCCACCGAGCTCGCGGGTGACCAGCTGTTCACCGCTGGCGCCGCCCTCGTCGAGGGGCTGGTCATCGCTGTGGACGGCCTCGTCGGATCGGCGCGCGTCCTCGGCGACGTTGGTGCTCGGCCCGGACCGGACGGGACGGATCGCCTCACGGGCGGCCGTCGTGCTGGCCGGCCGAGCGACCGGCGTGGGCCCGGTGGCCGGCGTGGACGCCGACACGGACGGGTCGACGATGGATTCGACCCGCCAGTCGACGCCGAGGGTGTCGATCATCGCCTGCCGCACGATCTCGTCGCAGCCCTGACGCATGAAGGCGTCGCGCGCCCCGGCGTTGGGCAGCCCGATGGTCAGCGTCCGCCCCTCCAACGCGTGCACGCTGGCGTTCTGGCTGAGCATCACCCAGGCGAACCGGCGCATGCGCATGACCGCGTGCAGAACGTCGGGCCACAATCGGCGCACGTCCACCAGCGAGAGCCCGCCGGAGGCGGCCCCGTCCGGCACCACAGCGGATCCGGCCGTCGGCTCGGGCGTCACCCCGGCGACAGACTGCTCCTCACGGGGCTGCGGCTCCAGGGGCGGCTCGACCGCCGCCGCGGCACGTGTCGGCTCCGGCGTCACCCGCAGTGGCGGCTCGGTCTCGTGGACCCGCTCCTCCACCGCCGCTGTCGCACTCGTCGACGGGGCGCCGCCGGCGATGGTGAGGCGCCGCTCGAGCCGGTCCAGCCGGGCGAGGACACCCTCGGTGGCATGGTCGGCACCCGGCAGCAGCACCCGCGCACAGATCAGTTCCAGCAACAGACGGGGGGCGGTGGCGCCCCGGATGTCGTCGAGCCCCCGGCTCACCACTTCCGCCGCCCGGGTGAGCTCCGCCTCCCCCAACAGGCTCGCTTGGCTCTCCAGCCGGGCGGCCGCGTCCACCGGCAGGTCGATCAGCCCCTTGTCGGCCGCGCCTGGGACGTGCGAGACCACGATCAGGTCGCGCAGACGCTGCAGCAGGTCCTCGGCGAAGCGGCGGGGCTCCTGGCCACTCTCGATCACCTTGTCGACGGCACCGAAGACCGAGGCGCCGTCACCGGCGGACATCGCGTCCACGACGTCGTCGAGCAGCGAGTCGGGCGTGTAGCCGAGCAGGCTCGCTGCAAGGACGTACGTCACGCCGTCGGGCCCGGAACCGCCGATCAACTGGTCCAGGATGCTCAACGTGTCGCGCACCGATCCCCCGCCCGCGCGTACGACGAGCGGCAACGCGGTCGGCTCGATGCGGACGTCCTCGAGCCGGCACAGGTCGTCCAGGTACTCCGAGAGCACCCTCGGCGGGACCAGCCGGAACGGGTAGTGGTGGGTGCGTGACCGGATCGTGCCGATCACCTTGTCGGGCTCGGTCGTCGCGAACACGAACTTCAGGTGCGGCGGCGGCTCCTCGACCAGCTTGAGCAGGGCGTTGAAGCCCTGCGGCGTGACCATGTGCGCCTCGTCGATGACGTAGATCTTGTAGCGGCTCGTGACCGGGGAGAAGAAGGCCTTCTCACGCAGGTCGCGGGCGTCCTCGACACCGCCGTGGCTCGCTGCGTCGATCTCGATCACGTCGATCGATCCGGGACCGCCCCGCGCGAGGTCACGGCAGCTCTCGCAGCGTCCGCACGGTTCGGGCACCGGCGCCTGCGCGCAGTTCATCGCACGGGCCAGGATGCGCGCGCTCGTGGTCTTGCCGCAGCCTCGGGGGCCGGAGAAGAGATAGGCGTGATGGGGGCGGCCGGAGGCGAGGGCGTGTCGCAGCGGCTCGGTGACGTGGTCCTGACCGATCACCTCGGCGAAGGTCTCCGGCCGGTAGCGCCGGTACAGGGCGAGGGGTACATCCACGCGGTGAACCCTAACCAGGCGCCCTGACACCCACCAGGGGCGGTCGCCGACTCAGCGGCATCTCTCAGGCTGATCCTTCAGGCACGCGAAGACCCCTCGCGCACCCGGTAGAGCTCACTGACCCTTGCTGCCTTCCGGCCCTGGGGGAGTTGGGCAAGGTGCCGCCGCGCGAGGGGCTGCGCCCATCGTACGGACCGCAGCCGAAGGTGCTCAACCAGGCCGGGTGGCGCTCGCCGTCGCAGCCGCCCGGATTCGTGCGGTCCCGACGCGCCCGCTAGCCTGCTCGGCGGAGGATTCGCATAGTGGCCTAGTGCGCACGCTTGGAAAGCGTGTTGGGTTAACGCCCTCAGGGGTTCGAATCCCCTATCCTCCGCCAGTGGTAAAACGCCTCTGACCTGGGCCTTCTTGGTCAGGTCAGGGTCGCTTTATCGGCTCATGTGCTGAGATATGTGCTCAGCCCCATCGAGATGCGCTGCAAAGTGATCCACTGCGGCCTTCTGCATCGTCGGTGTGACGTGGCTGTAGATGTTCATCGTCGTGGTGATCGTGGAGTGCCCAAGACGCTCTTGAACGACCTTCGGGTGCTCCCCAAGTTCGAGCAGCAAGGTCGCGTGCGTGTGCCGGAGGCCCTTGAGGGTGACTCGCGGCAGTTCGTCTAGTTCGGCCTGCGCCCGCTGGACGCGGGAGGTCCAGCGCCGGCTGACCTCGTTGGGCGAACGGATCTCGCCCGCGTCGTTCCCAAACACGTAGGCATCCGCGCGCGCGAGGTTCAGCGAGATGGCTCCCCGCTTCGCCTTGTACGCCTTGAGCACGGCGAGGGTGTCAGTGTCGAGGTCGAGGACTCGCGCTGATCCTGTCTTGGTGGTCTTCGCCTTGTTGCGTGTGGTCACATCGGCGGCCCGCCTGATGCCGAGCCTGCCGGTGATGAAGTTCAGATCGCCCCAGCGCAGGGCCAGCGCCTCGGAGCGACGCATGCCGGTGTAGGCGATGGTGCGCCACAGCGGGAAGAGTTCGTCATCGAGCTCGTCGTGGTTCCAGGTCAGGAAGGCGTGGAGCTGCGGGCCGGTCCAGGTGATGATCTCCGGCTTCTGCGCGCGCACCTGGCTGGAGCTGGGTGGGTTGACGGCGCGCTTCTTCTTGGCGGGGTTCATCAGGATCAGCCCGTCATCGACGGCGGCGTCGAGCATCGCGGCGAGCAGGACGTGGACCTTGGAGACGGTGTTAGCCGACAGCGGTTTCCCGTACCCGGGCTTGTCGCGGCGGCCGGAGGTCTCGAGCTGTCGGTAGTGGGCCGCGATCCTGGTGGCGGTGAGCTTGTCGAGCTGGATTGCGCCGAGGTAGGGCGTGACGTGGTTGCGGATGATCTTCTTGTAGCCCTCGATAGTGGAGTTCTGCAGCCGCAACCCGGCGATCCAGTGTTCGGCGTACTCGCCGATGGTGGGGCCTTGGCCTGGAACCGCGCGTTGGACTTCTTCTTCGTCAATGCCTCTGCGAGTACTCGTTGTGCCTCGTCGAGGCTCTTGAACCCGCCGCGGGTGAGCCGTGTGTCGCCGAGCTCGGGCCGCTCGGGGTCCTCGGGGACATAGATCTGGAACTTCCAACGCTGGCCGCTCTGGGTTGCGTACGACGTGATCGATCCGGCGTGCCGGGACCGAGAACGCCGGACCGGCTTCTCGGACATGTCAGGCCCACCCGTCGGCCGTGTCGTCACGAGGGGCGGGCAGGGCATCGGGGTCGAGCGCGAGGAGCCGGACGCGAGCAGCATCGCGACGTGCGCGGAATGAGGCCAAGCGCTCTTCGTAGGTCCCGCGGTGCATCTCGTTGCCCTTGCCGTCCTCGGTGTACTGCATCATGAGGTTCTCGTAGTAGTGGATGGAGCTGACCGCGGAGAAGTACTCGTCCTTCCAGTAGCGAGCGAGGTCCTCGGTGGTGAATTTGGCCTGGCCCCGGACCCACACCTGGATCTCCTCGTGGTTGAACTGGCCGCTGGGCACGCCGGTTGGCGGCGAGGCACCCTCGGGTGGGGCCAGCAGCGCCGCCGGCGTCGTCTGCAGGATGTAGGCGAAGACGGTCAGGTCATCGACGTCCACTCGCCGGTCGCCGTTCTCGATCTTGCTCAACGCCGAAGTCGACATCGCCCGTCCGGTCTCCTTGACCCGCTCGGAGAACGTACGCAAGTCCATACCGATCGCCTGCCGCGCGCTGCGTAAGTTTGCCGCTACATGCGCGTTCGTGTTTCCAGCTGGGTTCCCCCGTTGACGTGGCTCCATGTAGGAAACATACACCGTCGCTCTTGAAACACCAAGCGCGAACGTGTAGAGTTTTAGACCTCCACAGGACGCGGGATACAGGGAGGTGCGACATGAGAGCAGCCAGCATGACCATTGAGACGCTGCGCAGCGCGCCCAGCCTGGTCATCACCCGCACCGACGCCGCAGCGGCCCTCGGCGTTGACCCCCGGACGGTCGCGGCCGGTATCGAGAATGGCACGATCCCCTCGGTCAAGCTCGGCCGCCGCGTGCTGATCCCACGGGAGAAGTTCCTCAAGCTCTTCGACCCCGACGACTGACTCGCGCTTGGCTGGGTGACTCGTTCGCCTGCTCGACCGAACACTCGTCGAACGTCGTGCGTACCACCCACCGTGGCGGAAGGGGCGGTCCGCTCCGCGGCTAGATGAGTGCGCTTGACGACGACCAGGCTGTGAGTCGGGTCAACCCGGACTGGCCCCACCAACAGAATTCGAGCTGGCTCCAGGACCACAGAGCCCGCGAACAAGTGCGGCGTCACCAGTTGCCCACCCCTCACCGGGCATGCCTTCGGACGGTCCTTGCGGGACGCTCGTCCGGGCGCGCGGCTCTTGTCCTGCGGCTTTCCCACACGAGGTTCGGCTTGCGGGAAGCCATTGCCGTCGAGAAGCGCCTGACTCGCGACCTGCTGCCACCCGGTGGCACTGGTGGCACTGGTGGCAGGGTGCTGTCCCATGAACGACGACGCCGCGAAGGCCAACCTGTACGACTACCTGAAGCACGAGCGCGAGGCGGTGCT
>Ga0136627_1000031_pt1 | contig 35491 bp, 49 predicted proteins | sample AntDrymUQ4892206_2_FD_104652 | JGI IMG/M metagenome (GOLD analysis project Ga0136627, IMG submission 104652) | Polar desert sand microbial communities from Dry Valleys, Antarctica - metaG UQ489 (22.06) | ecosystem: Environmental > Terrestrial > Soil > Desert | place: Antarctica: Dry Valley... | reverse complement strand
CCAGAAAATAGCCCCGGTGGGATATTTGGCACAAACAAAAGTGCTTTTTAGATATTAGAAAGTCTTAGACAACTCGGCATAAGTAGAGGAGGTGTTGTGAATGGCGAGGCGAAAGTCTTCGGAAGACGAAAGAAGGCGGCGCAAACCGGCAACATCTCCAGAGGGTCGTGAGAATGAGTTGGTTTCCCTGGCCGCCGATCTCGCTGAAGAACAGATTTTGGGTGGGACTGCTTCATCGCAGGTCATTACCCATTTTCTTAAGTTAGGTTCATCTCGTGAACGACTTGAGCAGTCAAGACTAGAACATGAGAACGAACTTTTGCAGGTGAAGAAGGAAGCGATGGAAGGACAGAAGCGCGTAGAGGAACTTTACCTTACAGCACTTGATGCAATGCGTTCATATTCTGGTGCTGGTCAAATGGATGATAGTGAAGATGAAGATTAGAACGTATCAAGAACTTAAACATCTTGAAACGTTTGAAGATCGTTATGATTATCTAGAGCTTCGCGGTGTGGTTGGAGAATCGACCTTCGGTTTCGATCGTTGGCTTAATCAGAGATTTTACACATCGCGCGAATGGCGTCAAGTTCGAGACTACGTAATTCTTCGTGATGATGGATGTGATTTGGGAGTTCCTGGATACGAGATTGAGCTTCGTCTATTGATGCATCATATAAATCCTCTGACACCTAAAGACATTGAGAACGGTGAAGATTGGATTCTCGATCCCGAGTTTCTAATCACAACTTCGAAGCGAACACACAACGCTATTCATTACGGCGACCGAAGTCTTCTACCACAACCTGTTGTTGACCGAGGACGGGGAGACACGAGGCTTTGGTAAAGAAAGGACACTATGGCTAGTAGACCTTCAAAACTACCATCAAAGTATCACTACCATTGGGATCACCCTTGGACTGAGAAGGCTCGCAAGAGTCTAGGTTTCAGGCGGTGGCTGAAGCATAACGGTTACCTTACTCCGAATTTTCCCACATCCGAGTCGAAGTGTAAGGACGGTACTCCTGTTCCTCGCAGGTTGAGTTACAGTTGTCGTCAGCATGCCTTTCGGCTGGAGAAGTTTCGCCATGCCGTTGGAGATGTACCGTTGAATGTGCTGTCTTGGTATCGTCATCGTGCATATAACGATCGAATTGGTGGTGCCAAGAACTCGAAGCATATTTTAGCAATTGCTACTGACTTTGCCACGGAGACAGTGGACAGAGTTGGTCGTCAGCGTTGGTTTGCAACGGCGGAATCAGTTTTCTCCAGTGGCGGTGTGGGCGACTACCCGGCAGGCAGTGCGCATCTCGATAGTCGCGGGTATAGAGCTCGTTGGCGTTCGTTTTAACAACAATAGACTATTTTTAGAAAGGAAGTAATCATGGAAACCGATCAGACGCAAAACCCAGAGGTCGATCAGCCGAATGAGTCTGAGCTTGAGACTCCTCTGCCAGATCAGCCGATCGAGACTCCTCAGCCTACACCGAGTACTCCTCCGAGTACTCCTGTTACACCGGATACTCCTGTTACGCCGCAGCAGCAGGAGCAGCAGCTCGAGGAGAATCAGCGTGAGCACAATGAGCGCACTGGTGGCGGAGAAATCCGAGAGGGTGAAATCGCTGAGCAGCGTCAGGTTCACAATGAGCGAACTGGTGGCGGAGAGTACTAAAATAAGGTAGGTTACGGAAAGAAAGGAGTAAGAGAATGGAACAGAGTATTCTAAAAAGTGTAAAGAAGATTCTAAACATCGATCCAATGTATACTGTATTTGATTTGGACATTATTACGCATATTAACTCAACCTTCTCCACTCTACAGCAATTGGGGATTGGCGACCCGGATGGTTTCATGATTGAGGATGATGAAGCGCTCTGGGTTGATTTTATTGGAGCTGATCCTCGTCTTAATCAAGTAAAGACATACATATACCTTAAGACTCGTATACTTTTCGATCCACCGACGACAATATATTTGGTCGGTGCTCTTGAGAAGCAGATTCAAGAGCTCGAGTGGCGTCTTAATACCTTTCGTGAAGGAGTAGCATGGGTTAATCCTAATCCTCCAGTGGTGGTGATAGTTGATGAGTAATCTTGCAATTGTGGCTATTCCAACAGAGGACGATTACGTCCACAAGATCTCTAGTGAAAAAGTTCCGCACTGTACGTTGTTGTTTCTTGGAGACATAGAAAACAAGCCTATTCATAGAATTGCATCCTTTCTGCAGCATGCAGTAGAAACTATAGAACTTGGTCCGTTTGGGCTCGAGGTGGACTATCGAGGTACTCTTGGCGAAGATGATGCAGACGTGGTGTTTTTTAAGAAAGTGTGGTGGAGTGCAAGGCGTGTTGAAGAATTTCGTGGTCAGCTCTTAAAGAATAACGAGATTCGTGATGCATACGACTCAGTAGAGCAGTATGACGAGTGGTTACCACATCTTACTCTCGGGTACCCGCGCGCGCCCGCGCGTGAAGACAAGCGAGACTTTCCAGGTATTCGTTGGGTAGAATTCAATCGTATTGCTTTATGGCAAGGTAACTATGAGGGTCCAGAGTTTCGTCTCGAGTATAACTATAATAACGACCTCGCGGAGGTAGCTATGAGTATACAAGCAGAGCGAGGAAGAGATCACCTCGAGCATTTTGGAGTAAAGGGGATGAAGTGGGGAAAGAGTACGGCTACTGCTACTTCTACTCCTGTTGCTACTACTACAGTTATCAATAAAGGGCTAAAGAACAAGACCAAGATTAAGGGTACGGGCGGTCAGGGAGCTCCTGCTGCAAAGGATGCAGTTAAAGCAGCTGTTACCAAACAGAAGTTGAAGAAAAGTGGTCCATCTGCTTTGTCCAATCAAGAACTTCGTGAATTGGCTACTCGGGTACAGCTCGAGCAGCAAGTATCTGGGTTGACTGCAGGTCCTGGCAAGAAGTTCGTTAAAAAGTTGGTTAAGGATGAGGGCCAGAATCAGATTCGCCGTGAATTCTCTGAGGCAGCGACAGCACAAGTAAAGAAGGCCAAAAGTTAAAAGGAGGTTCTATGGGATTGTCCAATACTGCCGTTCCGATTTATTATGGACAGTTCCGTGAGACAGTAATGCGTGGGGACATTCCTGTTAATCGTGAGATTGCGTTGGAGATGAACCGAATCGACGCACTCATTGCCAACTCTAACATCTATTACGATGATGAAGCAGTTGAAGGTTATGTCCGCTTTTGTGAAGGTGAATTAACTCTGACAGATGGCGGAGATCTCAATCTATTGTTCTCGTTCAAGCTCTGGGCCGAACAGATCTTCGGCTGGTACTACTTTGTCGAACGAAGCGTCTATGTTCCCACTAAGGGTAACCGAGGGGGCCATTACGAGCAGAGGACATTCAAAAAGCGCTTAACGGTCAAGCAGTATCTAATCGTAGCTAGAGGTGCAGCTAAATCTATGTATGCCGCAACTCTTCAAAGCTTCTTTATGACTGTTGATACATCTACAACACATCAGATCACAACTGCTCCAACAATGAAGCAAGCAGAAGAGGTTATGTCTCCGATGCGGACCGCCATTACTCGGAGCAGAGGACCCCTGTTCAAGTTCCTTACTGAGGGGTCTCTACAGAACACTACTGGTTCTAGAGCTATGCGAGTTAAACTGGCGTCTACCAAGAAGGGCATCGAGAACTTTCTTACGGGGTCTCTCTGTGAGATTCGTCCTATGACTATTAACAAGCTCCAGGGACTCCGTCCTAAGATGTCTACCATCGATGAGTGGTTGTCTGGTGATGTTCGAGAGGACATTGTTGGTGCTGTGGAGCAGGGAGCATCTAAGTTGGATGACTATCTGATCGTTGCCATCTCTTCAGAAGGTACAGTCCGTAACGGTTCAGGTGACACTATCAAAATGGAACTAGCTGACATTCTTAAGGGTGAGTACAGTGCACCACATGTTTCGATCTGGCACTATAAGCTAGATGAACTTGAAGAAGTTGCCGATCCGCAGACATGGCTTAAGGCTCAACCAAATTTAGGTCAGACTGTTACGTATGAAACGTATCATTTGGACGTTGAGCGAGCTGAGAAAGCTCCAGCTTCGCGCAACGACATTCTGGCTAAGCGCTTTGGGATCCCGATGGAGGGCTATACCTACTTCTTTACTTATGAGGAGACGCTTCCGCATCGTCCTCGAGACTTTTGGGGTTTGCCTTGTTCTCTTGGCGCAGATCTGTCACAAGGTGACGACTTCTGTGCATTTACCTTTCTCTTTCCATTGGGTGGCGACAAATACGGGATTAAAACTCGTAGCTACATTACCGAACGAACACTCATGCTACTTCAAGCTTCTATGCGTGGTAAGTATGAGGAGTTTATTCGGGAAGCTAGTCTACATGTCATGCCTGGTACAGTTTTAGACATGATGGATGTTTATAGCGATCTCGACAAGTTTGTCATAGAGTCTGAGTACGATGTTCGAACTCTGGGCTTTGACCCATACAACGCAAAAGAATTTGTCGCTCGTTGGGAAGCTGAGAATGGCTCATTTGGAATTGAGAAGATTATGCAGGGCGCAAAGACAGAGTCTGTTCCTCTTGGTGAGTTGAAAAAGCTTTCTGAAGATCGAACTCTAATTTTTGATCAGGCACTTATGACTTTTGCAATGGGTAATTGCATTACCTTAGAAGATACTAACGGTAATCGGAAGCTTTTGAAGAAGCGACAGGAAGAAAAGATTGATAACGTGGCGGCTCTCATGGACGCCTACATTGCATTTAAACATCATAAGGAGGCTTTCGAGTAATGGACAGTCAACGAATACAACAAACTGTTGTTGTACCAGCAGCTAAGGCTGATGAGACAATTGGTCTAGAACGAATGTCGTTGTTTAAGGAAGATGGTTCTCCGTTTGTTGCTGGTGTTGGCCCGGCCGGTGCAGCAGGAGCTCAGGGTCCCGCTGGAGCAGCAGGAGCACAAGGCCCAGCAGGTCCAGCAGGTCCTGCCGCAGATCCTACGGTTATTTCTAACTCGCAAGTGGCGAGTTACACTCCCGTGTTGTCAGATGCAGGTAAGGTGGTCGAGATGAATGCCGCGGGTGCAACCGTGTTGACTGTTCCTCCTAACTCAGGCGTTGCCTTTCCAATTGGGACCGTCTTTGAAGTCGCGCGCATGGGCGCGGGAGCTGTATCAGTTGCAGCCGGAGCGGGCGTGACTATTCGATCTCGAGGTGGATTATTGGCAGTTGGTAGTCAGTATGCTGGAGCATCTCTACGTAAGCGCGCAACGGACGAGTGGGTTCTTGTTGGTGACTTGGCATGAGTCGACCACTATTGATCGCGAGAAGGGGCCGCCTTAGTCGTTCTGTCTTACCTCCTTGGAGGACGATTCTTTATCAGAATGACTTTCCTGATTTGTCAGCTTTCAATGCTAATAGTGTCATGGCAATTTCGAATGGGCAGTTGGTGAACACTGAGAATGGCTCTAACTTTTATTTCGCCAATTATAACCCAGCAACTGAGGGTGCTGGCGTTGAGATGACTCTTGTTGTTAAGTGCATCGCTAATCAAGCGGCGGCTGTTATTGATGACTTCCAGGCTGTTCAAGCTCAGGAAACTCCTGGAGTATGGCGTCGTTATTGGGCTTGTTGGGGCGCTGGGGGCTTTCAGATTAAGCGGCGTTACAACTCTGATGAAGTATTGGTAACGGGAGCTCATGCTGCTCCAGTTCAAGGACAGGTGCGTTGGTTGGGTCTGCGCCGCTATAATACGAATAGCTACCAAGCCTATATTTGGGATACTGATCCTCGACTTGGTGGGGTGCCTCTCGAAACTATTACCTCTCCAAGTAATGATGCTTCCTGGGCCGGGTTTACTGTTCGTGGAGTTGGCCTCAATGCTCGCCCGACAGGTTCACCCCGTCCGACTATGGACGACTTCACTATATTCGGGGCCGCGTAGCCACTATGAAAATCTGACGCTTTGAAAGGAGGTGACGTGTGGCTACATTTGGAGATCGAATAAAGCATGCTTGGAATGCTTTTACAAACAATAATGATCCGCTTAGTTCTCGTAGTTATGCAGGAGACTATGGATCTGCTTTTGGTATGCGCCCAGATCGTCAACGCATGCGGTTTTCGAATGAGTTTTCGATTATCTCCTCAATCTATACTAGGCTTGGGATCGATGTCTCTGCTATTGGTATGCGTCATGTACGAACTGATGACCAAAGACGATATTTGGAAGATGTTAATAGTGGGTTTAACAATTGTTTGACGCTTGAGGCTAACATAGATCAAGCAGCTCGGGCTTTTCGTCAGGATATTGCCATGACACTCTTTGATAAGGGCGTCGCGGCTATTGTTCCAGTAGATACGACAATTAGCCCAGAGGCAACTGGCGGATTTGAGATTAAAACGTTACGTGTTGGCCATATTATGATGTGGCATCCTACCCATGTCCGAGTTAATCTCTATAATGAAGCAACTGGTATGCGGGAGGAGATTACTCTTCCAAAGTCGGCGGTTGCAATTGTTGAGAACCCTTTATATTCGGTGATGAATGAACCAAATTCAACTCTTCAACGATTGATACGTAAGCTCAATCTTCTAGATGCTATAGATGAGCAGTCTGCATCTGGTAAGCTTGATCTTATCATTCAGCTTCCGTATGTGATTAAATCTGAGGCTCGCCGTCAACAAGCCGAACAACGTCGGACGGATATTGAGTTCCAACTCAAAGGTAGCCAGTACGGTATTGCCTATACTGATGGAACTGAGAAGATCACACAACTAAATCGTCCGTCAGAGAATAATCTGATGACACAGGTTGAGTTTCTTACGACGATGCTTTATTCGCAACTCGGTCTAACAGAAGCAATCATGAATGGAACAGCTGATGAGAAGACTATGTTGAATTATCATAGTCGGACAATCGAACCTATACTCGATTCTATTGTTGAAGCTATGCGTCGGACTTTTCTCACTAAGACCGCGCGCACGCAAGGCCAGACAGTTATGTATTTCCGAGATCCATTCAAATTTGTTCCGATTGGTGGCGAAGGTGGAATCGCCGATATTGCAGACAAGTTTGCACGTAATGAAATTACTTCGTCTAATGAGATCCGACAAGCTATCGGTATGAAGCCATCCCAAGAGCCTAAAGCAGATCAGTTGGTCAATGCCAATATGCCTCAGGGAGATACAGGTATTGCTCCAGCTGGTGATGGCGATGATGATATTCAAACAGAGATAGATAAGATGATGAAGGAATTAGGGGTAACCGATGAGACTACCTGATGGGTCAACTCTAATACATGATGGGCAGCCCTATGATCCGGCTAAAGCTCGTGCATATTACCTTCGCACGCGTAAGCTTAAGGGTCGGAAAAAGGGTTCTGCTGACTTGGCTGGGTTGTCTTCGGCTAAAAAGCAACCAGTTAAGAATAACCCGAAGCTTCGCAAGCAGCGGGTTCAAGCAGCAGTTCGTGTTGCCGTTCTTAAAAAACTGTTGTCTCAGCTAAATGCCAAGCTTAAGAAACAAATGGCAGTAACAAAGAAAGCTGGTAAAGAGGCTAAAAAGCCGGATACGGCAGCTGAGAAAAGTGGTAAAGCTCGCGACGCAGAGAAGTATCGTGATAAGAATGAGCAAAAGATTAAGACTAAGGCTAAACAAGCCTCTGACAAGAAGCCCCCAAGCAAGAAAAAGGCTGGTGGAGGGGATTCGGTTGAAGATCTGACTCAAAAAATAGAGCAGACAAAGAAAAGTCTAGCTGGCGCAATTAAAAAACAACGCGCTCTCGGCTGAGAACGCCGAAGATCCAATTGAAAGGATACATCAAATGGGCAAAACGTCCCAGGTGACCTTCGGTGATGTCTCACCGGAGAATAGCCTTATGCATATGAAGAAGCCGGACTTCAGTGGCTGGGCCACGAAGGCGGGAGTGAAGTGTTCAGACGGTCGCACGATTCTGAAGGGTGCTTTCAAGCATCAGGACAATGCGACAGTACCTATGGTGTGGCAGCATGGCCACAATGATCCAGCAAATGTTCTGGGTCATACGATTCTCGAGGATCGTGATGAAGGTGTCTATGCATATGGATATTTTAACGACACCGATCAGGCAAAGAATGCGAAGACCCTAGTAGAGCATGGTGACATCACCGCTCTGTCTATTTTCGCTAATCAACTCGTCGAGAAGGCGAAGAATGTTTCTCACGGCATCATTCGTGAGATGAGTCTAGTGTTGGCAGGAGCTAATCCGGGTGCTTTGATTGACAATATCGAGCTTCAGCACTCTGATGGTGAGCTTGTGACAATCGAAGACGAAGCAGTTATCTATACCGGCTTGACTCTGAAGCATGGAGATGAGCAGGAGGAAAAGGAAGAGGAAGAGACGAAGGAAAAGGAAGTCAAGCACGAAGAGAAGGACGAGAACGATGACGATCCTACGGTTCAGGACGTCTATGACTCGATGAGCGCCGATCAAAAGGAAGTTGTCCACTATATGGTGGGCGAGGCCCTAGACGGTTCGGCAACTAACCAGGAGGTTGTTCACTCCGATGAGGAAGACAACCCCGATAACGAGGAAAAGGACACTAGAACCATGAAAAGGAACGTCTTCGAGCAGCAGGGCGGCTCAGGTGATGAAGTCAAGCATGAGCTTAGCCATGACGCAATTAAGGGGATTGTAGATGACGCAAATCGTCTGGGTTCCTTGAAGGAAGCAGTTGAGGGATACGCAATCAAGCACGGCATCGAGAATATCGATGTCCTGTTCCCGGATGCACGCTCGGTCACTGACACACCCGAGTGGGATAAGCGCCGAACCGAGTGGGTAGCGGCAGTTATCAACGGCACTCGTCACTCGCCGTTTTCCCGTATTAAGTCGATCGTGGCAGATATTACGCACGACGAGGCACGGGCCCTTGGTTACATTAAGGGCACCCTGAAGAAGGAAGAGTTCTTCGGGTTGACGAAGCGTGTCACGACTCCCAGCACGATCTACAAGAAGCAGAAGCTGGATCGGGACGATATCATTGACATCACGGATTTCGATGTGGTGTCGTGGCTCAAGGGTGAGATGCGTCTGATGCTCGACGAGGAGCTCGCGCGCGCGGTACTGATCGGTGATGGTCGTGAAGTCGCAGATGATGACAAGATCAAGGATCCCATGGGATCCACAGAGGGCGCGGGCATTCGCTCGATTCTCAACGATCATGATCTCTATGCGGCCACGGTCAACGTCAACATCGATGATGCCAACTCGAATCCCTCGGAGATCGTCGATGCGATTCTCCTCAACATGCAGTTCTACAAGGGTACCGGCTCGCCGACGATGTTCACGACGTTGCCGATGCTTACTAAGCTACTCCTTGCCAAGGATACTCTAGGTCGTCGCCTGTATCGGACGGCTTCGGATGTGGCCGCGGAGCTTGGTGTGTCCAGCATTCAGACAGTTGAGGTGCTGGAGCAGGAGGCCGATCTGGTTGGTATTATCGTGAATCTGCAGGATTACACGCTTGGTGCCGACCGTGGTGGCGATGTTTCAATGTTCGATGATTTCGACATCGACTATAACCAGTATAAGTACCTGATTGAGACGCGTCTGTCAGGTGCTCTTACCAAGATCCGTTCGGCCATTATTGTTAAGAAGGTTGGCGCAGCTGATGTGCTGGTTGTTCCGACTGAGCCTAATTTCAATAAGGCGACTGGTGACATCACGATTCCGATGGATGCCAATACCAACTACTTCCGTGCTGACACTGGTGCAGCGGTGGCTGATGGTTCCGTGATTAATCTGGCAATTGATGAGACGCTCAAGATCACCTCAACACCAGCAGCCGGTAAGTACTTCGCCAACAATGTCGAGGATGAGTGGACGTACACTCGCTAAGACCTGTTAGAAAGTAGATTCTAATGGCAAAGTTCTACGGTAAGATCGGGTATGGTGAGTCTACTGAAGTCTCACCTGGTGTGTATGTTGATACCATTGTAGAGCGGTCTTATTACGGTGATATTGTTCGCAATAGTAGGACTCTCTCTGAAGGGGAGAATCTGAATAAGGATCTCTCAATCAGTAATTCGATCAGTATTGTTGCCGATGCTTATGCAAATGAGCATTTCTTTGCCATTCGTTACGTGGAGTGGGCGGGGGCTATGTGGACGGTTTCGACTGTCGAAGTGCAGAGTCCTCGCCTACTTCTCCGTCTTGGGGAGGTATATAATGGCCCCACGGCTTGAACTCCAAAGTCTCTTTGAGAGTCTTACAGAGCATGTGTATTTCCAACCTCCCACAAACATTATTGTACAATTTCCGTGTATTATTTATGAACGAGATGGCGGGAAGTTGGAACATGCAGGCAATAAGATGTATCTACATACTAAACAGTACCAGGTGACGGTCATCGACCGGGATCCCGATAGCGTATTACCAGATCAAGTGATTGAGCTGCCTTTATGTAAATTTAATAGTTTTTATACGGCAGACAATCTCAACCACCACGTCTTTACCTTGTTCTTCTGAAAGGAAACCAGAACATATGACAGTACTAGAATGGGACCAGGTTGGCGAGCGTCTCTTTGAGACTGGCGTCGATCATGGAGTCCTTTACATCCCTGACGCAGTTGGAGACTATGTCGATGGGTATGCTTGGAACGGTTTGACAACCGTTACCGAGTCACCTTCTGGCGCAGAATCCAATCCGCAGTATGCAGACAACATCAAGTACCTCAACCTCTTGTCTGCCGAAGAGTTCGGCGCAACGATTGAGGCGTTTACGTATCCGGAAGAGTTCGCTCAGTGTGATGGTACAGAACTCGTTCAAGCTGGAGTTGCTCTCGGACAGCAGGGGCGCAGGCAGTTTGGTCTTGCTTACCGTACGCGAGTTGGTAATGATCTGGAAGGTCCCGATCATGGATACAAGTTGCATCTGATCTATGGCGCTTTGGCAGCACCGTCAGAGAAGGCATATGGAACGATCAACGATTCGCCAGAGGCCATTGCATTCTCTTGGGAGGTGACCACTTCTCCGGTATTGGTTGCCGGGTACAGCCCAACGGCTCAGATGGTCATCGATTCGACTAAGGTTACTGCAGCGAAGCTAGCTGCCCTAGAGGAGATCCTCTTCGGTACAGCCGTTGATGATCCGCGTCTCCCCCTCCCCGGAGAGGTTATTGCCCTCTTTGATGCTGGGCTTACTAATGTGAACATGAATGCGGACGCTAATCAGCCGAAGTTCGATAATACGACCAAGGTGGTCACTCTACCGAACGTTACCGGTGTGCAGTGGAAGATCAACGGCGTCAACAAGGCCTCTGGAGCACAGCCTGCTCTCACGGCTGGTCAGACGTCAAAGGTTACGGCCCATGCCCAGGCAGGGTATAACCTCCAAGGCGAAGACGATTGGACGTTCCAGTACTAGATCGTCTATTAAGATGAAAGGACCAGAGAATGCTCACTATTACTGTATTCCAAACCGAATCTTACGACGAAAACTCGAAAGAGTTTGTTGGAAGTGACGGCATAGAATTAAACTTAGAGCATTCTCTGGTTTCCCTTTCAAAATGGGAGTCAATCTTCGAGAAGCCGTTTCTTGGTAGCGAAGCTAAAACTTCGGAAGAAGTCTTAGGCTATATAGAAGCAATGACGATAACTCCAAATTCCCCCGCGGAGATTCTCCAGAAACTTAATTCGGAGAATTTCGAAGCTATCAATGCGTATATTGATGCCAAGATGTCGGCAACCTGGTTTTCAGATTCACCAGGAGCACCTAAGACTCGAGAGGTCATTACTTCCGAACTTATCTATTACTGGATGACAGTATTTCAGATTCCATTTGAGGCTCAGCACTGGCATCTAAATAGGCTTTTTACTTTGATTCGGATCTGCAACATGAAGCAGGAGAAGCCAAAGAAGATGAGTCGTGCTGAAACTGCCGCGCGGAATAGAACGTTGAACGAACAACGTAAGAAGCAACTTAAAACTAAAGGATAGAAAGGAGGATGCATGACAGCACTTGCTTGGGATCAAAAAGGAGAACGTGTATATCAAGCAGGCGTAGATCGCGGAGTCTTGTATCTACCTTCTAAAGCTGTAGTCTGGAATGGTTTGATTAGTGTAGATGAAACGTTTAATCGGGAAGTAACTCCCTATTACCAAGATGGCCAAAAGTATCTTATACACCAAGTGCTAGGTGAATTCGAAGCTACACTAAAGGCGTTTACTTATCCAGACGAGTTTGAAGAGATAGATGGGGTCTATACCAAAAAGGGTGGCCTTTTTGTTCATCATCAAACTCCTAAAACTTTTGGATTGTCCTACCGAACACACATTGGCGATGATATAGAAGGTCTTAGCCGTGGTTACAATATTCACTTGCTGTACAACCTTCGGGCCATTCCGGATTCTCGATCCTACTCATCTGTGGGTGGCCAAATCAGTCCTATGGCATTTTCGTGGAGATTGTCTGGTATTCCTTCAATCTGGGGTTATGGTTATCGAGCTACAGCTCATCTCAGCTTGAAGTCGACGGATCTACTTCCAGCTACTCTTACATATTTAGAGGGTGTTCTTTATGGAACACCAACTACTGCACCTCGTCTGCCTTCTTTGCAGGAGCTTGTTTATCTTATTGAGAATCCACCTGTCATTACTGTTGTCAATGACAACGTAACCATAACAAGTTCGGGCACTGATATTGTACTGATTGATCCTGATACCTATGAAGTCTCGGGCGCTAATGTCATATCTCTGGGCTTTGAGACCTGGCAGTTTACTTATGATGAAGATCCTTAGGAGGTTTTAAATGCCCACAATCACAGTTCTGACAGCTGCACGTACGTTGGCAATTGAAGCAGCTTCGATAGTGAACGCTGCAATTGTTGCCGGTGACTTTATATTGTATAAACAAAATGGCGACGAGATCAACTTAGGCGTAGTTGGACCGTATGTACCAACTAACATAGAAGCCGTTAATACAGTGGCTACATCTGGGGCTGGACAGGTGCTTCCAGATGTTAGTGTTGCAACGATTAACAAAATCGGGCTAAGTGCTAATTGCATTTTCACATTTCCCACTGCAGCTGTAGGCAAGTCGTTTCTAGTTGAATTGAAGCAGGATGTTACTGGTGCTAGAACAGCAACGTGGCCTAGTACAGTCCGTTGGGTAGGCGGGACGACTCCAGTTCTAAGCACAGAAGGAAATAAACGAGATCTGTTCCGCTTCTATTGTATAGATGGAACAACATGGATTGGTGAGGTTGTCGGCCTAAACATTGCATCCTAATCCAAAGGAGGAGTCTTGATCAAAGTAACAGCAAAAGGCTCCTTCGGGAAATCGGAGCAATTTCTTAAGCGTATGAAGAATCGACAGCAATTTGCTGGGCTGGAGAAGTATGGGCCAATAGGAGTAAAAGCTCTTGCTGCGGCCACTCCAGTAGATAGTAGTGAGACAGCGAATTCCTGGTACTATGAGATTATTAGACGCCCTGGATATTTTTCTATTCAGTGGCTTAACTCTAATATGGAAGAAGGCGTTTCAGTTGCCGCGATCATTCAGTATGGCCATGCAACCGGAAACGGCGGCTATGTCCAAGGTTTAGATTATATTAACCCTGCCATGCAACCTATATTTCAGCAGATTGCGGCCGACATGTGGAAGGAGGTGACCAGGTAATGGCGAGTATTGATGAACGCGTAGTTGCAATGAGCTTTGAGAATACTGCGTTTGAAGCAAAAGTTTCACAAACGATGATAACTCTAGGTAAGCTCAATAGTACTCTAGCAACTATTGGCTCTGTAAACGGCCTCGAAAATATAGAGAAGGCTGGAAACAAGGTCACACTCCAAGGTCCTATGTCGGCCCTTGACAAGCTTCGAGCTCGTCTTGGCGGAGCAGGGCAAGGAGCTGACGAAGGCTTCGCTTCAATTGAGAAGGCTTCTAGTAAAGTTTCATTTCTCAATCCTATGACTGCGATTGACAAGCTAAGAGCACGGCTTGGCACGATTGGTGTAGGAGCGGATGAAGGATTTGCTTCAATTGAGAAGTCTTCTAGTAAGGTTACCCTTGCTCCTGTGGGTCAGGCTATCGATGGGGTTATAGCTAAATTTAGTGGTTTGCAAGTTGCTGCTGCAGCAGCATTTGGTGCCATTGTTGCTGGAGTAGCTATCAAAGCCAAGGATACGGCTAAGGGACTTTCGCTTGGTCCCATTACTGGTGGTCTTGAAGAGTACGCAACTAACCTCAACTCTATTCAGACCATTCTGGCCAACACTAAGGCCTCCGGAGCGAACCTACAAGATGTTAATGGGGCGCTCAAGGAACTGAATCAGTACGCAGATCAGACGATCTATAACTTCTCCCAGATGGCAAAGAATATCGGTACCTTTACGGCGGCCGGTGTAGATCTGAAGACAGCTACAGCCTCAATCAAGGGTATTGCAAACCTTGCAGCCCTTTCAGGATCTAACTCTCAACAAGCTTCTACAGCAATGTATCAGCTGTCGCAGGCTATTTCTTCGGGTCGTGTTTCACTACAGGACTGGAATTCAGTAGTTAACGCTGGTATGGGTGGTACCGTATTCCAGAGAGCTTTGACTCAGACAGCTGAGGGTATGGGTACCCTGTCCAAGGGTTCGGTTGAACTCAAGGGCAAGATGAAGAACGTGACGATTGAAGGACAATCGTTCCGTGAATCGATTACAGCTAAGCCAGGTGAGAAGTCTTGGCTGACCTCTGAAGTTCTGACTAATACTTTGAAGCAGTTCACTGGTGATTTGTCTGCGGCGGAAATTAAGGCCATGGGCTTTAATGATCAGCAGGCCAAAGCCATTATGTCTACTGCCAAAACGGCTAAGGCAGCAGCTACCGAGGTTAAAACGCTCAAGGGTGTAATGGATGTTGTCAACGAGTCAATTGGCTCTGGTTGGGCAGCAACTTTCGAACTTATATTTGGTAACTTCACAGAAGCCAAGAAGACGTTTACTGGGCTTTCTAACGCGATTCAGAAAATTGTAGGTAGCTCAGCAGACTCACGTAACAAAATATTGGCGGACTGGAAGGAACTTGGCGGACGATCTGTACTTATTGAAGGCATTAAAAATGTCTTCAAAGCTCTAGCATCTGTTCTTAAGCCTATTCGAGAAGCATTCCGTGAGATCTTCCCGAAGAAGACTGGGGAAGATCTCTATAATTTGACAGTTAGATTCCGAGACTTTGCCGAAGCGCTTAAGATTGGGCCTGAGACTGCTGAGAATCTTAAGCGAACGTTTGCCGGATTCTTCGCCATTCTCAGTATCGGCAAGACAATTGTCGGTGGAATCATTGGTGTTATATTTGATCTGTTTGGTGTAGTTGGAAAAGGCTCCGGGGGTTTTCTCAATTTAACCGGAAGTATCGGTGATTTCCTTGTTTCTCTGGATAACGCTATATCTAAGGGTAAGGGTCTTGAGGGCGTCTTTAATGGTATAAGTGCAGCTCTCAGAGCTCCGTTAGAGCTTCTTACTGCAATAACGGCATCAATTGGTGATTTGTTTAAGGGCGACTCGGCAAAGGCTGGAGAAAATTTCTCTGAGTCTATGACCAAAATGAAGGATTCACTTGGACCTCTAGGCAAAGTTCTAGATGTCGTGGTCGAGGCTTGGGAGAAGTTTCTTGGTCTTGTGCAGAATGTTGCCGAGACCCTAGCACCTGTTTACGAAGGTGTTAAAAAGATATTTAGCAAAGTCGGAGATGCAATTATAACAGGCTTGGAAGGTATTAATTACGATAAGGTAATGACCTTTATTCAGACTACTTTCCTTGGTGGTTTAGCACTTGGAGTTAAGAAGCTTCTTGGTGGTATCGGTATTGATTTTACCGGTGGTGCTCTTGATAGTTTTAAAGCTGTTACAAAGACGCTTACTTCTACATTGACAACGATTCAAAAGAATGTCAATGCTCGGACGATGCTACTAATTGCTGGAGCAGTTCTAGCATTAGCACTTGCAACTATTATATTCTCACAGATTGATCCTAAGCGGTTGGCACAAGCAATGGGGGCTATATCTGTGGGTATTGGGCAACTGGTTGGTGCTATGGCATTGCTTACAAAGGTTGGTGGACATTCCTCATTTCTTACTTTACCCCTTATTGCATCATCAATGCTTATTCTTGCTGGCGCCATGGTTGTTCTTGGACTTGCAGTAACTATATTCTCCAAGATGAGCTGGGAAGAGCTAGCTAAGGGACTTATTGGAGTTGCCGGTGGTATAGCAGCACTGAGTGTTGCAACTAAGCTTATGGGTCCAAGTATTACATTAGTAGCGCCTGGACTTCTTATTCTTGCTGGAGCTATGACTCTTCTTGCCGTAGCAATGAAAATGTTTGGTAGTTTGGATTGGGAAGAGATAGCTAAGGGAATGCTTGGAATCGCTGGTTCTCTAACAGCACTTAGTTATGGTATAAAATCGATGGGCCCAAGTCTGCTGTTACTTGGTCCAGGTCTAATTGCGATGTCTTTAGGCTTGATTCTTCTTTCTGGAGCTGTTGGTTCATTTGGTGCTTTGTCTCTTGAGACTATGGCCAAAGGTATTATTGGGCTGTCAGCTGCTATAGTTATTATTGGAGCTGCTATAGCTCGTATGCCTCCGTCGTTAGTTCTTCAGGCTTATGGACTAGCTGTTCTAGCAATTGCTCTAACCGGTATTGCTGGAGCTATTGGTTTGATGGGAAGTCTGGGAATTGATACCATTGCTAAGGGTCTTATTACTATGGCTGGAGCTTTGGCTATATTTGCAGTTGCTATGACTTATATGACTGGAACAGTTGCTGGCTCAGCCGCGTTGTTAGGTGCAGCAATAGCGATAGCTGTTTTGACTCCGGCCCTAGCAGCATTGGGGCAGTTGGAGTGGGGTACCATCCTAAAGGGCTTAGCAGCTATGGCGGGAGCTCTATTTGTTCTCGCCGGTGTTGGAGCAATTGTTGCTGGGCCATTGATAGCAATTGGTGTTGCGTTGGCATTTGTCGGTTTAGGTGTTATAACAGTTGGTGCAGGTATGTATCTGCTTGCTAAGGCTTTCCAAGTCTTTGGCGCAGAAGGTACTAAGGGCATCGGCATTATGATTGCGGCAATTACCGCCTTTATTGCGCTGCTTCCAAAGATGGTCATTGATTTCATTTCGGGGCTTGTTCAAATTCTAGCAGGTCTCGCTACATTGGCTCCGAAAATAGCTGATTCTTTGGTGAAAATATTGACGACCTTTATTAATGCTCTGATTAAACTAGTACCTAAGGGTGCACAACTAATAGGTGCTGTACTTGTAGCAATGATTGGAATTATCAATAAGTATTCAGCGCCTATGATTTCAGCTGGTCTACGTTTGCTAAATAATTTCCTCATAGGCTTGGGCCAAGCGATTCCAAGGATATATCCTGCTATAGCTCGAATTGTTGTGAATATTCTGAATGGTTTAGCGAATGCAATGCCTAGGATCATTTCTGCTGGTGTTAGAGTTATAGTCAAATTCCTAGCGGGTATTGGCTCTCAAGCATACAAATTGGCTAATGCTGGTTTTAATCTAATTATCCGGTTTATCAACGGTATTGCTAGAGCACTTCGTGAAAATGATGATCAGCTAATCACTGCCTTTGGAAATTTAGGTGACGCAATCATTGATGCTTTGGTGAAGGCGCTTAGTAGAGGAGCCCGGGCAGTTATAAATAAGGTTGGGGACATAGGTAAGGGAGCAATTAAGAAAGCTAAGGGTGTCTTAAAGGTCTGGTCTCCTTCGAGAGTCTTTATGGAGATTGGTAATAATGTCATCCAAGGTTTCGCACTAGGCCTAAGAGATTCGCGAGGACTTGCTAACAAGTCAATTGCGGGCGTGGCTAATGATGTTATTAAGACAACAACAGATGTGCTTGCTAGTGTTCCAAACATTCTAGATGGTGTAACAGATGTAGACCCGGTTATTACTCCAGTACTAGATCTCTCAAGCGTTGAGAAGAGTGCTAAACAGCTTACCGACTTGACGAATGTTACGCCAATTACTGCAGCTACTTCCTATGGACAAGCAGCCGTTATTTCTGAACAGCAAACGGCTTCTCAGACTGTCCAAGACGCCCAAGCCGCTCAACCTCCTGCCCCACCGACGCTTAAGTTCGAGCAGAACAACTATTCGCCAGAATCTCTGTCTGATGTTGAAATCTATCGTCGGACAAATAATCAATTGGCAATGGTTAAAAATGCGGTGGGTATAGCAACCTAATCCAAAAATGCCCCGGGGAGAATTTTTGAAACTCTCCGGGGCAAACGAGCATTAGAAAGGAGGTATGAATTGTGTTAATCGCTATGGACGTTGTGGCTCCTCCAGGAGCATATTGGCCAACTCTTAAAGTAGCTTTATATCCTAGGCCAACAGATCTATTGTCTATTCGTGATGTTAAAGGTCTCGAGCCAGTTCCTGCAAATGTTAATTCACGTGGTTATGGTATGATAGATGGTGAGTTTTACACAGGAACTCATGTGCCTAAACGAAACATCGTGCTTACGTTCGGTCTTCTGAATACCGATCCAACCTCTGTAAATAGTGCTCGAGATGTTATATATAGCTATTTCATACCTAAAAACAATAACAAGACTCGGCTAAGGTTTCATTTCAATAATCGGCCTAGTGTTGATATTGAAGGATATATAGAGAGTGTATTGGGCGATCGCTTTTCACGAGATCCTGAGATGCAAGTTTCAATCATCTGTCCTAAGCCTAATTTCTTATCAACTCTATTTACAAAACTTGGTGGTGTATCGGGGAACGCCGAAATAGCAGCTCCTTATAAAGGAAGTGCTGCTGGAGGTTTTGTTTTAGAGATGTATACTGGACCAAATTCTTATTACGGAAACGTATATCTCCAAACCAGACCAAATCCTGGCTCTGCGTATCGAACAATGAACTTTACTGGTCTGAATATTCCCGCCAATGCAAAATTGTTGGTAAGCACGCATCAAGGAGCAAAAATGGCCGAGATTATAGATGGTGCAGGTAAGTCAACTAATGTATTTAAAGAGATGGATGACTTTATTTACTGGATATCACTCTATGCTGCCCCTAATCTGTTTCGGGTTCTAACTCCGCAGACTGGAATTCCTCGAAATTGGTATCTTACTTATGTCGACCAGTACATAGGTGTCTAATGGAACTATTTACTCTTAAACCAGATAAGTATCTTCTTGATAAAAACAAGCCACATGCACCTGATAGTCTTGATACTCTTAATAATGAGAGAACCGTGTATCACCGAGATGAGATGATTGAAGGATATGAATCTCTTGTTTGGACAGAACGCTTTAGTGCAGCAGGCGATACGCGTATACTACTTCCTGCAACTTCGGATAATCTTAAGCTTGTAAAACCTGGAACTTTTTTAAATCTGAATACTTCTAGAGAAATTATGATTATTGAATCTAGATCCATTGAGGATGGAGTGATTACTGCTGTAGGAAAGGATGCACTCGAGGTTTTATTTAAAGGCCGAGGTTTCGCTTTCTATCCTTATACGTACAAAATAAGCTGGACCCGCGATGAAACGTTTACGAACAGTCCTCGCAAGATTCTTCGAGACATCGCGCTGTTTGCAAATTGGAGGTATGACAGATTAAGTACATACCATAGGATTCCTGGGATGCGAATTGGTGGAGTAACAGATCTTCCTGAGGATTTATTTGTCACTGAAACAATTAAATATGGGGATGCATATGAGACCCTTGTTAAGATGGCAAAAAAGTATACTCTTGGTATAGGTGTCTATTTGACTACCAATAACGTTAACGGACATGATTTGGTATTTCGGTCTCATGCGGGCAAAGATCTAACAAAAGAGATTTTGTTTTCTCCAGCATTGGACAACTTTGCCAATGTTAAGGAATTGTTTTCTGATGCTGAGTATAAGAATTTAGTACTTGCCTTGCCTCCAAAAGTATTTGATAATACTTCGTTGTATATAGAACCTATACTTCTAAATAATATTGCACTTGATAGAAAGTTCCCTGGACCTCCGGGTCCACCAGAGCAATACATTCTAAAACGGATCTTAGAGCTCGAAAACGAGGATATTACTGATGCAACACTTGGTGGAGCTGGTACCAACGTTGAAACCAAAAAAGACAAGCTACGAGCAATACTACGTAAAAGAGGAAAAGCAAAACTAAAAGAGCTTAACCGAGATAATATCCTTGATGGAGAGGTTACTACAGAAGCACAGTATAAGTATATTCGGCAGCCCAATCCTAATAATGATCCAGTATATCGGCTAGGTGATAAAGTTCAAATCGGAGGAACTTACACTAAGCCAATGGTTGGTATCATAACTGAGTTTACGCAATCGGACGATGCAACGGGTAGTAGGAACTATCCGACAGTTGTTGCTGAGGCTGAGTTTTATGATTCTACTCATGAAGATAATTCGTATGGTGGACAGTAAAGAAAGGAGACTTGATGACTGAAAATTTGGAACCACGAAGGAAGCGAATTCTTGGCTTTGAAATTGCCCGTGCTCCGCGATCTCATCTTCAAGGTAACTACTTTCATATTAGAATAACTACCTTCGTCGGCTTGATGCTGGTACTCGCCCACGAAATTATTTACCGGCAATTTGGTGGGAAAGAGTACGAGCTGAACGGGCTGCTTTCTCACGCTGGAGCTGATATGTTGTTGTTCACCGTTTTTCCAATGGTGTTCGTACTTATACTGATCGAGTCCGGGAGGAAGAAGTGAGTCGCCGGGAGTATGTGCTTTTGTATGCACCGATCTTTGTCATTGGTGTGTGTTTTGTGATTCTGGGAACGTTGTATACTATATTCCCCGAGTTGCTTGAACATACACCGGTCAGCTTTGAGACTCGCGGACCGATTCATCATCTCTGGCACTATCTTCTGCTGCTTGGTGGGTTTGGACTAGTGATTGGGATCTGGATCCGCCACCTCCAAACAGAGAACTGGGCGCTCTGGATTTGCGGAGGAGTTGTAATGCTCAACTTTGTGGCATTGATTGCTGAGGATATAGCGAATAATTCTACAGTAGAATTATCTGGAATGGACGCCGCTGCTAGGATTGTAGTACTCCTTACGGTTGTTCTTCGCCTATATGCGATCAATGTGGCAAACCCAAAGATTGCGCGAGAACTATCAGGGTCTGAGGGTATCAATTTACAATTTTCTCGCGAGAAGAAAGAAGGAGGTGATCGTGGGCGTTGAAACTATTATTTCACTACTCCTTTCCTCTGCAGTCGCGCTTGGTGTATTATATACATCGATATACCAGAGAAAGGAGTTACGCGGCAAAACTCGCGCTGAGCAGGACGCCATCTCTACGAAAGCGTCGAACGAGGCGTTGGCTGTAATCCAAGGTGGTCTCGGAAAAGAAGTCACGCGTTTAGGCGTTCTTGTTGAAGCCAGCCAAGTTGAGCTCGGCGAGCTTCGGCAGGAGTTGGAGGAAACAAAAGCTGAACTAGAAAAGATGACTGCGGAACGCAACGATCTGATAGCGCGTATCGATGGTCTTGAACAAAAGGAGTCCAATGATTAAAAATCTTCCAAGGGATCATATCTTTAGTGGTAAGTTCTATGACCAGTTAAAATTTCTCGCTCAGATTGGTCTTCCGGCACTTGGCGCGTTATATTTCGGACTTGCAGGTATATGGGGTCTTCCTTCTGCAGAGCAGGTTGTTGGTACTATCGTAGTGATCGATACTTTTCTAGGTGTGCTCCTCGGTCTTTCTTCGAGTACTTACAATAATAGCGATGAGAAATTCGATGGCGACATCGTGAAGAAGACAACAGAAGAGGGAGACCTTATATATACCCTCGAGCTCAATAAGGATCCGAGAGATCTCAGCGAGAACGACGAAGTCTTATTCAAGGTGAAAGGAGAGCCAGATGCCTGAAAGAGCTTTTACGCTTTTGATCTACGTGATCATAGCGATCGTGCTGATTGCTGTACTGTTCGCGGTTCTTGACCGCATTTAAAAGGTAGAGGGGATATTCGCGATTGAAACATCGCTTATAATGAGACCCCTAACTAAGGAGCAGTAATGCAAACTAATTCTCAGAACAAAACTCCTGTTGAAAAGGAGCTAGGTATTCTGTTCGCCGAACTCAGACATCATGGACCAAGTTCTGAGGAGTACTCTACCGTTCTTGATCGTATTGTTCAGGTTCACAAGCTGAAGGCTGATGAAAAGCCTCCGCAAGTGAGCCCGGATACTCTGATCACAGCCGGTACGAATCTCCTCGGGATCCTCCTGATTCTGCATCACGAGCGACTGAATATCATCACCACGAAGGCAATGAGTATGGCTCCGAGAATAAGATAGTATTTGCCCTAAAAGGATATCGAAACAGGAGTGTTGTGTACAAATACTGTACATGGCACTCTTGTTTTGCCTGCCTTATTTTTTTTTCGCAGGAAATACATGGGCTATAATGAGACCCCTACTAAGGAGTAATACTATGAAGAACAAGATCATATCCGTTAAGAACCACTTCGACCGCAATCGTTTCAAGTACGGCGTTGCCACTGGCCTGTCCGCAGGCCTTTGGCTCGTCCAACGAAACGCTGCGATCACGAATGAGTTCCTCCAGGAGCACGACCTGTTCGACGAGTTCTACGTCATGGATGAGGTTTAAAAAGATAGGGCCCCTAACACGGGCTCTTTCTTTTCGCGGGAAAAACTTGGGTTATAATGAGACCCCCTACTAAGGAGTAATCATGGACCCCAAATTGGAACAACAGCTGAAAGAGCTTGGGCCATTGCTCGAAGGAGTAGGTCGGACCCTTGTACATATTCCATATACGTACGAGACGCTGACCGACATTCGAGACATGCTCAACCATGCAGCTGAGACCATTCAGGATGTCCGCGACGTAACCTATACGCCCGGGATCTAAAAAGATTGAGCCCCTAACACGGGCTCTTTCTTTTCGCAGTAAAAACATCGCTTATAATGAGACCCCTACTAAGGAGCATTATTATGCGGTTTTTCCGAAAGAAGAAGCTTGATCCTATAACTCTAGTTGATAATCATATGAAGGAACGTCCGGATGAGATCCTTGTCACTGAGAAGTTTATGGCTGTGTACCAGCCACTACTCGAAACGACAATCATCATTCCGGGCGACTTCAGTAACGTCACTGAAGCAGAGGCAAACAAAGCTCTTCAGGATTACTTGCTAAAGATGAAATCTAAGTAACGTCTAAGTTAGAGCCCACACGGGCTCTTTCTTTTTTCTCCTCGCAGGATTTACACGCTCTATAATGAGAGAGTAATCGTGCACAGTGCGACTAACTGACCTGCGACAGAAAACCATAGCAGCAGACTCTTCTCATTTTTTTTCTCCTCGCACAAATTACATGGTCTATAATGAGACCCCTACTAATACTAAGGAGCCGTTATGAACAGCTATTTCACACCCCGTACCATTGCAAAGTTTGCAACTCAGTACGTCGTCCACTCCGTTGTGGGCACAGCCGCAATTGCAACACTCAACCAGGTCACCGATACCGATCCCACTGAGCCTTCACAGGCCAATGAGATTGGTGGAAGCGTGATCGGGCTGGTTGTCGCGATGAAGCTGCGCTCACGCACGGACGTGCTCGTCGATCGAGTTGCTGACTGGAACATGGACCGCAAGGTGCAGAAGGTTGCAGATCATATCGAAACCAACATACAGTAGTTAACTCAAGATGAGGACCCTAACACGGTCTTCATCTTTTTTTAACCGTGCTGCAGCACGCCTACCGAAGCTAAAGAAACGACAAAACCCGTGATGGGACTTCACCCGCCCGGGACAATACGTTAGCCCTTGAAGTAGGGAAAGCGGAGACTGGGTTCTTCGCCGGTAGGAGTATTCTTTAGTTCGCACAATTTACACACTGTATAATGAAAGAGATGGACCGCAAAAGGAGCGGCTTACTTCGCTTAGCCAAAGAAATCAAGACATCTCTTTTTTCGCACAATTTACACACTGTATAATGAGAGAAGATCACTTTATGTGATTCCGAGACACGAATGAGTGGGAGAAATCCCCACCCGGAGTGGCAGCACAAGACAGCTGCTTAATGAATAGTTTTCGTTGGACTATTACCTTCTCTTTTTTTTCTGTCTACTGAAAGGGCGATGCATGCAGTTTCTAAAGCAACAGAAGCATTACAGAATTACTCTAGAGTTGCGAACTGGCATTACTCGCTCTGTAGATGTTAAGGCGTCATCCAGAGAGATAGCAGAACGCCGAGCGTTAAAGCGCAATCCCGAAGCAGTTAGAATAAAACCTCATGCCATATAGAGAGGTAGTATACATGGAACGCAAAAGATACGGCTGTTTTAGTTTTCTATTCGACATTATTCTAACAGTCATAACAGGTGGCCTTTGGCTTATCTGGATATTTGTAAGAGAAATGAGACGTCGATGAATCCAGGAGCCGCAATATTTATACGCATATTTCTAACCAAGCTATTTTCATATGTGGCTATTAGACTTCTCAGTCGTCTAATTGCAAGAAAGTTAAGTTAATGCATGTAAAAGAGCATATTAGAGAGCATAAGATTGTTTATGCTTCAGTAGCAAGTGGTATAACGTTCGCAGGGATTACTTACTTTATAATGAGAGGCGCTTCGCAAAGTATCGGCCATGATGTTATCGAGGCCGCCCAGCATGATGTTATCGAGCTGGGAAAGAGCTCTGCGATTCAAAAGGTTATTGGAATAAATAACACTTTGAACAGCGTCTCTTATTTTTCTGCAGATAGACAAGGACCCCCTAGTTGGGTTGTAAAATGTAAGGAAAGTGGGAATATTTTTTCATCACAGAACGCTGCTTCGGTTGCAGAAGAAGTAACTATAAGTAATTTGTCTAGACATCTAAATGGCCTACAAGAAAATGCTAACGGTAAGCATTTCGAACGTATCTGCATGGCAGCCTAATACAAAAAAAAGGAAGTGATTTAATGCTTGCTGAACTACAAAAGAAAGCTCAGAGTCTTCTTGCTGAGAATGCTTCTGCTATCTTGACCGCAAGTGGTGTTGCTGGAACCGTAGGAACCGCAGTTCTCACTGGCCGAGCCTCATTCAAGGCAGCGAAGCTCATCGAAGAGCTAGAATATGCACCTGAGGAAGAAAGAGGCGAGCTCGATAAGAAAGCAAAAGTACTTCTTGTTTGGCCTCTCTTTCTGCCACCAGTAGGTCTTGGTGGGGCAACAATTGCCAGTATCATTATGGCAAATCGGATCTCTGCCAAGAAGGCGGCAGCACTAGCAGCTGCCTATAGTATATCTGATCGCTCTTTTCAGGAGTATAAGGAGAAGGCTCTCGAGAAGCTCGGTGTCAACAAGGAGCAGAAGCTCCGTGATGAAGTTGCTCAGGATCGAGTAACAAAGAATCCTACTAGCGAAGTGATCATTGTTGGCAGTGGAGACGTTCTCTGCTACGACATGCTTACTGGTCGTTACTTCCAGAGCTCAGTGGAGAAGATCAATAAGGCTATGACCAAGATTCATAGCGAAATCTATCACCATATGTACACCAGTTTCAGTAGTTTCTGCGAGGAACTTGGGTTGACTCCGACTGACTATACTGAAGAGGTGGGGTGGAATACGAACGATATTCCGGAAGTTCAGTTTTCAACAACGACGAGTCCTGACGACCGACCATGCATTACGGTTAGTCTAAGTCCTGTACCGCGACCAGACTATGGAACGCTTCACTAAACTAAAGGAGAAACATGTCTGACAAAGTAACAAAGAAGGCAAGCGAGGTTGTTGCAAGTAACGGGATTCCTGAGGGGGTTGTCGGTATTACACAACCACGTCTAGTTAATGAACTCGCTGGACGCAGTTGGACATTGGGGTTGGGGTTTGTCGCCCTTGCTGTTTCTTCTTATGCTGCTCTGGTAGCATATTCCAAGTTCCATCAGACGTTCCAAGACGGCTCCGAAGAGTCGGTCGTAAGTGAAAGCTGATCAATTCGAGAATATCCTGGACGAGCAAATTCAGCTTGTCCGGGATGTCCTCGTAAATAAAGCTGCGGAATATGCTAACGAGGATCGCCTAAGTAATTTTCGAATTGCGGCAAAGATTCAAAATTGCTCTGTTTCCAAAGCAATTGCCGGTATGATGGTAAAACATACTGTGTCTATTTATGACATGGTTGAAAGTGACATGATGTTTCCAATGGAAACGTGGGACGAAAAGATCACAGATCATATCAACTATCTAATTTTACTCAGGGCAGCACAAACCGAAAAGGAGTAACTCTTGCTTAAGAAAACGATTACGTACGAAGATTTCAATGGTGACTCGGTTAGTGAGACCCATTTCTTCCATCTATCTAAGGCAGATCTGGTAGAAATGGAGGTTTCACATAAGGGTGGCCTCTCTAATGCACTTGAGGAAATTGTCAAGTCAGAAGACGGTAAGCAGATTATCAGCCAGTTTAAGATGCTCATACTAAAAGCATATGGGCATAGATCTGAGGATGGAAAGCGTTTTAGCAAGTCAGACGCCATAAGTGAAGAGTTTGTATCGAGTGAAGCTTACTCAGCATTGTTCATGGAGCTTGTCACAGATGCAGACAAGGCAGGGGAGTTCATCAATGGGATTGTCCCAGATGGGATGGACGATCTCGCTAAGAAGATTGGCGAAGATAAGTTGCAGATGCCTCTCAAACAGGATAGCGGAGATTACCGAGAGCCTCGGCCTCACCCATCAGATCCAGCAGCGGCACCAGTAGTTCGGGCGCCAATTGCTGCAAACGTAGATGTAACACCGACTCGCATATTGACCAAAGCTGAGGCAGTCGCAATGGATTCTACAGACCTTGCAAACTTGCTGGCTGCCGGAAAAGCGGTAATCAGCAGCGAGGGGTAGTAGGAGGTCTCAGGGGGTCCCGGCTCGAATAGTGCCAGGGATTAAACGACAATAAACAGTGAAGACGCGCCCCCAACCCTCGCATGAAAAACTCAGGTTATAATGAGACCCCCTACTAAAGGAGTTGTTTTTATATGGATTTTTCCGACAAACTTTCAATCGCCAAGATGGTGATTCGTTGGACTGTCATCGGTGGAACCTCCAAGATCGTCAACGGTATTGTCAAAAATAACACTGACCCTGAGACTCTGAGCGAGAAAGTTCAGATCTTCGCAGGTTCGTTTGCTATTGGCGGTATGGTTGCTAACGTTGTTGGAGACCATACTGATGAGAAAGTCGACGAAATCATCGTCTGGACCAAGAAGGCCAAGGACGAATACGACAAAAAGCAAGCTGAAAGTAAGTAAGTCCCAAACTGAGAACCCCTAACACGGGTTCTTAGTTTTTTTAACCTTCGATTTGAGGATGTCTAATGGAGAATTTTCCTCCCAACAGCAAAAAGTCACAGGAACGTGCCCGTGAAACGCCCAAGCGCGTCGAGCGTGTTACCTCTGCCGATGTTGTTCGGCGGAAAAAGTCGCTTGGGAAGCAATTCAAATCAACATTTATCAGTGGAGATGCAAAGATGGCGCTGAGTTACGTTATCTTCAACGTGCTTCTTCCAGCGGCTAAGGATGCTTTGGTAGAAGCTGGATCTTCGGGAATCGAGAAGTTGGTGTATGGAGACAGTAGACCAAAGCGTAATCGTGGACGTGGTGGGCCTAGCTCGGGTCCACAAGGTTTCGTTACTTACAATCGCATGTCAATGGGTAACGATGAACCTCCGAAGGCTCGTAGTATCTCACGAGGTGCACGAGCTCGGAATGATTTTGATGAGATTGTTCTGTCTTCGAGATCGGAAGCTGAGGAAGTCATTGACCGACTCTTCGATCTGATCTCTCGTTACGAAACAGCAACTCTAGCCGATTTATATGAGTTGACTGGCCTTGAGTCATCGCATACTGACAACAAGTGGGGGTGGACTGAATTGCATGGTGCCTGCGCGACGCGTGTCCGAACAGGTGGTTATCTGTTGGATCTACCAGAGCCTGAAGCGCTTAACTAATGGCTATAGAACGAGAGCGAATAGCAGTTGTTGCAATGTATCCCAAATCAAGAGGTTGGAAGGTTCGGGTTTCACTGATGCCTGACCATCAAGTTCTTGCTATCTACTTCCGTAATCTGTGGGATAAGCCTAAATCTAAAGAAGAACAGGAGCCTGATTATAACCAGGGCACCTTGTTTTAAGGAGCATACGATGAAATGTCCAGAGTGTAAAGTCGATAAAGGATTTGTTAGAGTCGGGTTCTACCGAGTACAGTGCATAAATTGTAATGCTCTTCTCAAAAACGAAGAGATTATTGAAAAGGAGCAATCAGATGAAAATTCCAACCACAATCAGTAGAACAGTTGCACGCCAAGTTTTGCTTGCTCAGAAGAACTCGCCTACTCTTTTGTTCGGGGCTGGCATCGGTGGTACAATTGGTAGTACGGTGTTGGCCTGTAGAGCCACGCTTAAGTTGCATGAAGTTATCGATGAGATAGAGCAAGATACAGGTATCGCTAAAGTACTCGAGCATGAGGATTACAGTGAGACTGATCGTAAGAAAGACCTTACGATTATTTATGTACGAGGTATAGGTAAGATCGGTAAGCTGTATGCTCCGTCAATCGTTCTGAGTGCTGTATCGATTGGCGCTTTGACTAAGTCTCACAACATTCTCAATGAGCGTAATGTAGCTCTTACAGCTGCCTACGCTGCAGTCGATAAGGCGTTTGCTCAGTATCGTGAACGTGTTGTCGATAAGTATGGCGAAGATCAGGATAGAGAGTTCCGATTTGAATCTGAAAAGGCTGAGATAATTGACTCAGAGGGGAACAGGGCAACAGTTGTTCGTGCCTCCCCAATGGGTGAAAACTCTATGTATGCTCGATTCTTCGACGAGTATTCGAGTTCTTGGTCCAAAGAACCTGAGTATAATCTGTTGTTTCTTGTTAGTCAACAGAATTGGTGCAACGATCTCCTAAGATCTCGAGGTCATATATTTCTGAATGAAGTTTATGATGCGCTTGGCCTCACACGATCTAAGGCTGGGTCTGTAGTCGGCTGGACTATTAGTCATGATCATGACAACTTCATCGATTTTGGGGTGTTTGACCATACCGGTGGTGCTCGTGATTTTGTCAATGGCCGAGAAGGTTCAATCCTACTCGACTTTAATGTTGATGGTGTTATTTACGACAAGATTACCGATCATGGGGAGCGTATAGCATGGCAGAGCTAACTGAAGTTGTTGCAGATGCAGCAGAGGAAGTGGCTGATCAGGCAACCTCTGTTGCAGAAGTATCTCGTGCATTGTCTCCCCGAGAGGTTCGGTTTCTCTTGGGGGGCATTGGAATCGGTCTCGTTGCTGGCGGAGTTACCAGTGCCTTGGTAGCTAGGCGACGTCTAGAAACAAAGTATACCAAAATTGCTGAGGATGAGATCTCTGAGATGCGTGAGCATTTCCGTGCTCGTCTGCTGGCTAAGGAAGGCAAGCCCGATCTTAGTCATCTTGGTGATCAGGTAGCAGACCTTGGTTACTCTGAGCCTAATATATCAAAGGAGCTTAATGATGAGGCTACGAAAGAAGAAGTCATCGAAGAAGTGGTGGCAGAAGAAGACATCGCCGAGACGCAAGTCGTTTCTGGGACCAAGGTCCAAAACATCTTCAAGGAAGAAGACACTTCAAAGGACGCAGATGAGGGGTGGAATTACGATATAGAGATAGCAAATCGTCGCGCTAATATGCCTTATGTAATTCATCAAGATGAACAGCACGAAAAGAATTATGATGAGGCGGCGATGATATATTATGCAGGAGATGATGTTCTGTGTAATGAAGGTGATAAAATAATTGAAGATCAAGATCTGGTTATTGGACTACCTAATCTTGAGAGATTTGGTCATGGATCAGATGATAAACACCGAGTCTATATTCGTAACGATGACTTGGGAATGGAAATTGAACTCATCAAGAATAATGGGTACTATGCCGAAATCGTTCATGGTTTTGTTCAGCACTCAGATAGAACTAGAACTATGAGACGAAGGAAGCATCCATACGACGATGAATGAAATGGAGCAGGTGTTCTATCTTGAGTATTTAGAACCCCAGGTTTTTAGCTACTCTAATAATGATGAAACATATATGGATCTACTCAATCTTATGTATCGAAAGGAGTTCGTCTGGCTCATCCCCAATGATGATAATCGTGTTGCGGATGGGTTAGACCTTCGGTTTGAGTGGTTTGATATTCATGGAGTTTCTAGGAATGTAATGGATTTTGGGCCGTGTTCTTTTCTTGAAGTACTAGTCGTTCTGTCTCGTGGTCTGGCATTTACCGCAGATGAAAGTGCTGAGGGTTGGGCTTGGCAGCTTTTGATTAATTTGGAATTGCATAAGATGCGAGACCCACTCTCGAAGTATAAAACCCAGAAAGCTGATGATATTCTAGAGACAGTGATCTGGAGAACATACGGTATCGATGGTTACGGAGGTTTCTTTCCTCTGGCACGGCCCAAAGATGATCAGAGAAAAATTGAGCTCTGGTATCAATTAAATGCATATGTTGGTGAGATGCACCCAGAATACTAAGAAAGGAAAACATGATTAATAGCCACGATCACGGAAGAGAAATGTTTGATCCGCCGCCCAAAGTCGAGGTATCATTTCTTGGAGGAGATTATGCCATTGATGAAAGGGCGACTGTAAGAGTGCGGATCATTCATGTTGAAACGACTCTCGCTTCAGTAGACCTACTCGCCGATCAAGCTCTCGAGGTGTCGAGACTCCTAGAAGATGTTGCTTGCCAGGTCGCCGTCACCGAGAGAAGTTAAATAATGCATCACCCTAGATGTCTCGATCCCAAATCTCAAGATAATTCTATTCCGCACCCACATAAGTATGAAGGTGGTGGTTGTCGCTTAGGCAGCCCAGGTCATTGTCTAAAGTGTCCATGGCGTGGCCAAGACGATCCCAGGTGGCATTTCGTGAAGCTTCTCGACATGTGGGCGTCTGCTGCACAGAGGTGGAAGTCGCGAAGTGAGTTACTGGAGAAAATGCCAGAGGATATTCAAGCAGTTCTTTTTCCTGCTAATGAACTGGAATGGATAAAACGAGAGGATAAATGGGCCGAACGGGCCAACTACTATGCAGTCACTAATAACAATGCATTAATTCAAGAATTGTTGCGAGAAATTTACGATTTGCAACTAAGTTAGAAAGGAGTAAAATAGATGACAGACACGTTTCAAGGTCGACGTCTCCCAGATACTCTGTTTGGAGATCTGCCCGGGGGGAACCTCCAGCCAGGCGACTACTGGAAATGTATGAATGAATCAGGTGATCCGGCGCAGTCCAATGAGTTGGAAAACCTAACGGGAACCATCTGGCAGATAGTAGCTCCTGGCACCGATGGTCATGGAGTTGCAACACTGACTAAGCACACTGTTCGTGAAGAAGATGACGGCACAATCTCCGTACGTCCTGGAGACGGCTCTTCAAACTCAATTCTGGTAACAAGTGGCAGCGATGGATCAACCTATCATGGCTATATCGAGCATGGTGTCTGGACGTCAGTTTGATAAATTAAAGGAGGTTAAATGGACTTTTATCAGATCCTGTCTCGAGAGACAAAGGATGGAGTTTTAGAGCTGTACCCGGATTTTACTGTCGGGAGATCCAAGGATCTGATGGTTCAAGGCCGGACTTTCTATGCAATATGGGACGAAGAAAAGATGCTGTGGTCCAGAGATGAATATGATGTGCAACGTCTAGTTGATGAGCATCTTGAAAGAGAAGCAACAAAGATGTTTCAAGAGACTGGGATTCGACATCAAATTCGTTATATGCGTTCATTCGGCTCTAACTCCTGGACCCAGTTTCGAAAGTACGTCTCTCATATTTCGGACAATTCACATCCGTTAGACGCAAAGATCATCTTCGCTAACACGGAAGTACAGAAGACAGACTACGCAAGCAAGAAACTACCATATGCTATAGATGATGGTGATATTTCAGCGTGGGATGAAATGCTTAGAACGCTCTATACGGCTGATGAACGAGCTAAGATCGAATGGGCAATTGGTTCAATTGTTGCCGGTGACTCTAAGAAGATTCAGAAGTTCCTAGTCTTCTACGGACCTCCAGCATCAGGTAAATCTACAGTACTCAATATAATTGCAAAGTTGTTTGAGGGCTATACCACAGCATTTGATGGTAAAGCACTTGGTAACAGCCAGTCATCGTTTGCCACTGAGGCATTTAAGAACAATCCTCTCGTAGCTATCCAACATGACGGAGACTTGTCCCGACTGGAAGATAACGCACGGCTGAATTCTATCATCTCTCACGAGGTGATGAGTATGAATGAGAAGTATAAGCCGAGCTATGCGTCTAAAGTAGAAGCAATGTTGTTTATCGGGTCTAACCAACCGGTAAAGATCTCAGATGCAAAGTCTGGAATTATCCGACGTCTAATCGATGTTCACCCAACTGGGGTAAGCATCCCTAACAAACACTATACGACCCTTTTAAGCCAAATTGAATTTGAGCTCGGGGCTATTGCGCACTACTGTCTTTCTGTCTTTCTCGAGATGGGTAAGAACTACTATAACGCATACCGCCCTCTGGAGATGATGTTGCAGACTGACATCTTCTTCAATTTTATTGAAGCTCACTACGATATATTTAAGTCGCAAGATGGGACGACTTTGAAGCAAGCCTACGCCCTCTACAAGGAGTATTGCAATGAGACCGGAATCGAACGGGCCTTGCCGCAGTACAAGATGCGTGAAGAGCTGCGGAACTACTTTGAGGAATTCAAAGATCGGGGTGAAGTTGAAGGGAAGGCGGTTCGGAGCATGTACACAGGATTTAGTGCCGATAAATTTAAGGCGCCGATAAAGGATTCGCCGGCATTCTCTTTGGTCCTTGAAGAAAAGACCTCCCTACTTGATGAGTTACTGGGGGATTACTCAGCGCAGCTGGCAAAGAAGGATGGATCTCCCAAAAACCGCTGGGGGGAAGTTTCCACCAAACTAATAGATATTGACACGTCTAAAGTGCACTACGTAAAGGTGCCTAGAAACCATATCGTTATTGACTTCGATTTGAAAGGTATCGATGGTCAGAAATCTCTTGAGAGGAACCTTGAGGCTGGTAGTCAATGGCCTGCTACCTACGCCGAGCTCTCGAAAAGTGGCTCGGGCGTCCATCTCCATTATATCTACTCCGGAGAAGCCAAAGAACTCGCGCAAGAATACTCCGACGGAATAGAAGTCAAGGTATATACAGGCAATTCATCTCTGCGCCGGCAGTTGTCACGTTGTAATGCAGTTCCCGTAGCTACAATCTCCAGTGGTCTTCCACTAAAAGCTAAGAAGGAGAAGATGCTTAACTCTAAGACGATCTCTAGTGAAAAGGGATTACGGGATCTGATAGCGCGAAACCTCCGGAAGGACATTCACCCAAGTACGAAGTCTTCGGTGGACTTCATTCATAAGATCCTTGATGATGCCCATGAGACAGAGCTAAACTATGACGTCACTGACCTCCGAAACAAGATCATAGCGTTTGCTAATAATTCGTCCAATCAGGCAAACGTTGCTTTGAAGGTTGTGCAGGAGATGAAGTTCAAATCAGAAGCTGAGGACTCTGATAGTTCAGTCAAGGTAGATGATGAGCGTGTTGTCTTCTTTGATGTTGAGACATATCCTAATCTATTCGTTATCTGTTGGAAATTCATGGGTGATGATACTGTCGTAAAGATGATTAACCCTAAGGCCCATGAAGTTGAGGCACTGTTCAAGTTGAAGTTGGTCGGTTTCTACAACCGTCGATACGACAACCATATGCTTTACGCCGCAGCAATGGGATATTCCAACGAAGAGCTCTTTAATCTAAGTATGAGGCTCATTGAGGGTAGTCGTTCAGCTCCATTTGGCGCGGCTTACAATCTCTCTTATGCTGATATTTGGGAGTTCTCTTCAAAGAAGACGAGTTTGAAGAGGTTCGAGATCGATCTCGGCATCCTTCATATGGAATTGGATATTCCTTGGGAACAGCCAGTAGATGAGAAGGACTGGCAACGAGTAGTCAAGTACTGTGAGAATGATGTTCGAGCTACTGAAGCAGTCTTTGAAGATCGTAAGGGTGACTTCGTAGCACGACAGATCCTTGCTGAACTCAGTGGGCTAACTATCAATGACACCACACAGCGACATACCTCACAAATTCTGTTTGGTAACAACAAGTACCCCCAAAAGGAGTTCGTCTATACCGATTTGAGTAAGAAGGAGTTCACTGGATATAAGTTTACACTTGGTAAGAGCTCCTATAAGGATGAGAACCCAGGTGAAGGTGGTTATGTTTATGCCGAGCCAGGGATATATGAGAACGTTGCTGTTCTGGATGTAGCAAGTATGCATCCGACATCAATTGAGATCATGAATCTCTTTGGTCCTTACACCAAGAAGTACTCCGAGCTCAAGGAAGCTCGTATAGCAATCAAGCGTGGCGACTATGAGACGGCCCGGCAAATGCTGGACGGTCGATTGAAGCCCTATCTTAAAGACGAGTCTGGTGTTGAGGCACTTTCCTATGCTCTGAAGATCATAATCAATATCGTTTACGGCCTTACTTCGGCTAAGTTCGACAACCCGTTTAAAGATAATCGTAACATCGACAATATCGTCGCCAAGCGTGGCGCACTCTTCATGATCGATTTGAAGCTCATGATCCAACAAGAGGGTTATACCGTAGCTCACATCAAGACAGATTCGGTGAAGATCCCTAACGCGGATAAGAAGATCATCGACAAGGTTAAGTCGATGGGTGGGCTGTACGGATACGATTTCGAACATGAGGTAACTTACGATAAGCTGTGTCTTGTAAACGATGCAGTGTACGTGGCTAGGAAGGGCGACGAGTGGACCGCAGTAGGTACTCAATTCCAGCACCCCTATATCTTTAAGGCACTCTTTTCAGGGGAAGACGTTGAGTTCAAAGACTTCTGCGAGGGTCGAAGCGTCGTTAAGGGAGCCATATACCTTGATCGAACAGGCGAAGAGGTTCACGACCATACCAAGATGAGGCATATTGGTAAGACTGGTTTGTTTGTTCCAGTTAATTCCAAGGGCGGCATGCTATGGCGTGTGAATGAGGATAAGTACTACACAGTATCAGGTACAAAGGGTCACCTATGGGTGGAAGCAGATGTCGCTGCCAGCTTAGGCAATGACCTTAAGGTTGATCTGGGTTATTTCAATAAACTAAAGGACGCTGCAATCAAAACGATTGAGAATTTCGGATCCTTTGAGGAGCTAACAGCATGAGTGTTAATAATGGAGCAGAACTAGCTAAAGAGCTAAACAGGACATTTAATCAGATTCGTCAACAAATGGATGTAATAAAAGACGAAGCAAAAGATATGAGGAGAGATCCCCTTACAATTAAAGACGTAAATGGAAACTACATCATGGTTCCGCTATTGCTGGCTAAAGCTCAGACTCTGAATGCGTTGACACTCGTTAATCAGCGATGAT
>Ga0136627_1000030_pt1 | contig 35751 bp, 31 predicted proteins | sample AntDrymUQ4892206_2_FD_104652 | JGI IMG/M metagenome (GOLD analysis project Ga0136627, IMG submission 104652) | Polar desert sand microbial communities from Dry Valleys, Antarctica - metaG UQ489 (22.06) | ecosystem: Environmental > Terrestrial > Soil > Desert | place: Antarctica: Dry Valley... | reverse complement strand
GTGTGCCACCAACGTCAAGAGCAGCCTCGGCGAGCGCTGCCGCGTCGACGTCGGCGCCCCGTCGTTCGACGTCGGCAAGCTTGCGCTCCATCTCCTTCGATTGGGCGAGAAGACGTTCGACGCGCTCGCCGACCTCCTCCGGCTTGGACCGCAGGAGCTGAGCCGTGTGCTCGAGTTCGGCGGCCCGCTGGGCGAGCCGATCGATACCGTCCTGGCCGACGAGCGCTTCCACGCGCCTGAGGTTCGCCCCCACAGAGCCCTCCCCCGTCATAACGACGACGCCTATGTTGCTCGTGTGCGGGACGTGTGTTCCCCCGCAGAGCTCCTTGGAGTAGTCGCCGACCTCGACGACGCGCACGAAGTCCCCGTACTTCTCGCCGAAGATCGCCATCGCTCCGATCGAGCGCGCGTAGTCGAAGCTGGTTTCGAAGGCTCGCACCCCATCGTCCGTCAGCACGCGCTCCTGCAGCTCGGATGAGATGTCGGCGACCTGCGCGGCACCGAGCGCATCGAAGTGATTGAAGTCGAAGCGCAGCCGCCCCGGTTCGACGAGCGATCCGGCCTGAGTGGCGTGCTCGCCGAGCCGGTCACGCAGTATCCAGTGCAGGATGTGCGTGGCGGTGTGCGCCCTCTGCGAGGCGAGACGGGCGGGTGCGTCCACCTGCGCGTGAACGCGGTCGCCGAGGCGAAGCTCCCCCGCCGAGACCACGACGCGGTGACCGGTTAGGTTTGGGAGCAGACGTCTCGTGTCGACGACCCTCGCCTCGCCCGACGACGAGCGAAGCCGCCCCCGGTCTCCGACCTGGCCCCCGCCCTCGGCATAGAAGACCGTGCGATCCAAGACGACGTCGACCTCGTCGCCCTCGCCGGCGACGGCCATCGTCGTCACGCCATCGCTGAGACCGATGATGTCCGCATCGCAAGTCAAGAACTCATAGCCGAGGAACTCGGTCGCCCCGCGCGCGGTGAGGAGTTCGGTAAAGGTCTCGCTCGAAGCAACCTCCGCTTGTCCACCGCGCGCCGCGCGAGCGCGCTCACGCTGCGCCGCCATGAGGCGCTCGAACTCGCCGGTGTCGACGTCGAGATTCGATTCCGCCGCGATCTCGGTCGTGAGGTCGATCGGAAATCCGAAGGTGTCGTGCAGCTTGAAGGCGACGTCTCCCCGAAGTTCTCTCCCGCCGGCCGCCGACCGCTCGATCTCGCCCTCGAGCAGCGATAGTCCCTGCTTGAGCGTTGCGCTGAAACGCTCTTCCTCGCGGCTCACGACTTCCTTGATCCGTTCTTTCTGCGCGACGATCTCAGGATAGGCGTCGCCCATCAACTCGACGCAGCGGTCGACCAGGCCACCCAGGACCTCTTGTTCGTGACCGATGAGGCGCGCGTGGCGGATGGCGCGGCGCATGACGCGGCGCAGCACATAGCCGCGCTCCTCGTTCGACGGGAGAACGCCGTCGCCGATCATGAACGAAATCGAACGGCCGTGGTCGGCGAGTACGCGCAGGCCGAAGTCGACGCGCTCCTCTCGTCCGTAAGCCTGCCCGGTGATGGACGCGGCCTCGTCGATCATCCCCAGCAGCACGTCCGTTTCGAACACCGTGCGTCCATCCTGCAGCAGCATCGCTATGCGCTCGAGCCCGGCCCCCGTGTCGATGTTCTTCTTGGGCAGTTCGGCGACCGGCTCGATCGCCGCGTTGCAGTCGTTCTGCATGAACACGAGGTTCCAGAACTCCAGATAGCGCTCGTCGTTGTCGATCGGACCTCGCTCCGACGCATCCCCGAAGGCCTCGCCGCGGTCGACGTGAATCTCGGAGCAAGGTCCGCACGGTCCGGCCACGCCCATCGACCAGAAGTTGTCCTTCTTGTCGAGCCGCAGCACGCGTTCGGGTCGAACGCCGACCTCGTCCACCCAGATCTGTTCCGCCTCGTCGTCGGTTTCGTAGATGGTGATCCACAACTTCTCTGGATCCATGCCCCACCCCTCGGTCACCAGCTCCCAGGACCACGAGCAGATGGCGGACTTGTAGTAGTCGCCGAAGCTGAAGTTGCCGAGCATCTCGAAGAAGGTCAGGTGACGCGTGGTCCGTCCGACTTCCTCGAGGTCGTTGTGCTTACCGCCCGCCCGCATGCACTTCTGGACGCTCACCGCCCTCTCGAAGGGAGGCGTCTGCTGGCCCGTAAAGTACGGCTTGAACTGGTTCATCCCCGCGTTGGTGAACAACAGCGTCGGGTCGTTGGGAACCAGCGAGTATGAGGGCACGCGCGTATGCCCACGCTTTTCGAAGAACGTGACGAAACGATTCCGAATGGTGTTCGAATCCATGTGTTCCAGGTTGGGTTCCCTCCCGCTGCGTCACCTCAGGACGGCGACGATTGCGGCGTCGCCACAAGACGCCTCTAGCCCATATGCGCGCTCGTCGAGGCGAACGTTGGCGGTCTGCTTCGCCTCTCGGTCAGGAACTCCCGCCGGCGCGCCCCGGGGCGGCGGCCTTGCGGGCCCGCTTCTGCTCGAGGCGCTGATTGGCCGTGTCGAGCCCCCGCCCAATGAGCGCGTTCGGATTCCATTTCTTGCGACGTTCCTCCAGCCAACGGTCGAGGCTAAGAGCGAGCGCGGCACCCAACGCGAGCTTGATGACTGTCTTGATCATGCTCCCAGCCTACCTTGACGAGTCGCCGGATTCGGCGTCGCCCTTCTTGGCGTCGAGCTGCCGCTCGAGCTCGGCCTCGCGTCCCCTGACCGGCTTGTAGTAGCGGCGTTCCACGAGGTCGTCCGGCAGGTACTGCTGATCGACCCACCCCCCGTGATCGTGGGGGTAGCGGTAGCCCTTGCCCGCCCCGATGGCTCGGGACGCGGGTGAATTCGCATCGCGCAGATGATCGGGGACGGGCTGGGGGCCGCGCGAGCGAACGTCTTCGAGCGCCGCATCGATCGCCTTGTAGGCCGCGTTGGACTTGGGCGCGAGCGCCAGGTAGGTCGCCGCCTGGGCGAGATTGATGCGGGCTTCAGGGAGCCCGACGAATTCGAGGGCGTGGTGGGCGGCGACCGCAACTGCAAGAGCCCCTGGATCCGCGTTGCCGACGTCCTCGCTCGCGAACACCGCCATGCGGCGTGCGATGAAGCGAGGGTCCTCCCCCGCGTCGAGCATCCGGGCCATCCAGTACACGGCCGCGTCGGGATCGCTTCCCCGCATCGACTTGATGAAGGCGCTGATGACGTCGTAGTGATAGTCACCGCCCTTGTCGTAGGGAAGCGCGCGCTGCTGCAGCGCCTCCTCGGCGATGCTCAGCTCGATTTTTCCGGTGGTCGCGGTCGCTATCATCGCGGCCGCCTCGAGGACGTTCAGCGCGCTGCGCGCGTCGCCACCGCTGCGCTCGGCGATGTGGTCGAGCGCGTCTTGGGCGATGGTGACGTCCAGGCCCCCGAGCCCACGCTCGCCGTCGGCCAGCGCTCGTCCCACGATCTCTTTGATGTCCTCGTCGGTGAGCGACTCGAGGCGGAACAACAGACTCCGGCTCATGAGCGGGGAGTTGATCTCGAAACCGGGATTCTCGGTTGTCGCGCCGACGAGCACAATCCACCCATTCTCGACCGCGGGAAGGAGCGCGTCCTGCTGGGCCTTGTTGAAGCGGTGGATCTCGTCGAGAAACAGCACCGTGCGGCGATCGTGTTGACCGAGCCGGTCCCTCGCCGCCTGAATCTGCTTGCGCACCTCCGCCACTCCGGCGCTCACCGCACTCATGGCCTCGAAGTGAGCCTCTGTGGTCGAGGCGATGATGTTCGCAAGCGTGGTCTTGCCGGTCCCCGCCGGTCCCCACAACACGATGGAGGACAGTGACCCCGACGTGATCAGCGCCCGCAGCGCCCTGCCTTCGCTCAGCAGATGGTCCTGGCCGACGAAGTCGTCGACCGTGGCGGGACGCATCCGTGCGGCAAGAGGCGCGAACGAGTCGAATTGCGACTCCATGTTGCTCTCGAACAGATCCACCCCCCCATGCTCCCACGCGTCCCCGGCGCTCCAGATGGGAGCGGAGCCACGGTCAGAAACCCGGGGGCAGGTGAGGACCGGGACGGCAGGGCCACCCGGCTGCCCCGTGCGCTCCACTTACCCAACGGCGACATTATTTGTCGTTGTTGGGCATCTCGACCCGGAGGTGGAGTAGCTCGAGTTGGTCGCCGGCGACGGAAGCCGGCGCCCCGGTCAGTGGATCGGCGGCCGTCTGCGTCTTGGGGAAAGCGATGACCTCGCGGATGTTCGTCTCGCCGGCCGCCAGCGCCACGATGCGATCGATCCCCGGAGCGATGCCGCCGTGCGGAGGCGGGCCGAACTTGAAGGCGTCGAGCAGGAAGCCAAACTTCTCGCGCTGCTCCTCCTCGCTGATGCCGAGCGCATCAAAGACGCGGCTCTGCATAGCGGCGTCGTGGATACGGATCGAGCCCGACGCCAGCTCCCAGCCATTGAGGGTGATGTCGTAGCTCTTGCTTATGACCTTGGCCGGGTCGCTCTCGAGGTAATCGATGGTGTCCTCGACGACGCCCGTGAAGGGGTGGTGGATCGGGTCCCAGCGCTCCTCCTCCTCGTTGCGCTCGAACCACGGGAAGTCGACGATCCAGGCGAAGCGCCAGTAGCCGGGATCATCCGGCGCGTAATCGGGAACGAGGCCGAAGCGCTCTGCAAGCCGGGTGCGAAGCCCTCCCAACACCTTGTAGACGACGCTGTGTCGAAAGTCTGCAACCACCAACACGAGGTCGCCTTCGTTCGCGCCCGTCGTCTCGAGCAGTCCGGCGCGCTCCTCGTCCGAGAAGAACTTGTCGAGTGGAGACTTGAACCCGTCGGGCGTGACGCCGATCCACACAAGGCCGCCGGCTCCCAGCGCCTTGGTCTGGTCCACGAGTGCGTCGAGCGCCTTGCGGGCGAGGCCGCCTTGTCCCTCGACGACGAGCGCCTTGACGAGACCTCCACCGTCGAGGACCGAACGAAAGACCTTGACCTCCGTGGAGTTGAAAACCTCACCGAGATCGACCAGCTCCATGCCGTAGCGCAGATCGGGTTTGTCCGTCCCGAAGCGCTCCATTGACTCGCCGAAAGAGATGCGGGCGAATGGAGCTACCTCGACCCCTAGCACCTCTCGCCACACCGACCTGAACATCCGCTCGGTGGATTCAAGCACGTCGTCGACCTCGACGAAGCTCATCTCGACGTCGAGCTGCGTGAAGTCGGGCTGGCGATCCGCTCGTAGATCTTCGTCGCGAAAGCAGCGCACTATCTGGTAGTAGCGATCGAGGCCGGCCACCATCAGAAGCTGCTTGAAGAGCTGAGGGCTCTGCGGCAGCGCGTAGAACGAACCCGGATGCACGCGGGAGGGTACGAGATAGTCGCGCGCTCCCTCGGGCGTCGCCCTGGTGAGCATCGGCGTCTCGACCTCGGTGAAGCCTTCGGCGTCGTAGAAGCGCCGGATTGCGCTGATGATCCGGTGACGGATCTGCAGGTTGCGCTGCATGCGTTCTTTGCGAAGGTCGAGATAGCGGTACTTGAGGCGAAGGGTCTCATCGACGACGCCCCCCTTCGTTTCGCTCTGCTCGAGGCGCTCTTCGACCGGAAAGGGCGGCGTCTGACTATGCGACAGGATCGTGACGCTTTGCGCGGCGATCTCGATCATGCCTGTGCCGATCCGCTCGTTGATCGTGCCCTGGGGGCGCGCTCGCACCGGACCGGACACCTGAATGCAGAACTCGCTTCTCAGCGTTTCGGCCGTGTCGTAGGCATCGCGCGCGACCTCGGGATTGAACACGACCTGCACCAGTCCGGCGATGTCTCGGAGGTCGATGAAGATCACGCCGCCGTGGTCACGGCGAGTGTGAACCCAGCCGCACAGCGTGACGTTCTCGTCGACCTGGTCGGCCCTCAGATCACCACAACGGTGCGAGCGCAGCATTCATGACTCCTTCGTTCGTACTCGATCGAGCAGTTGGTCCCCGGCGATTCGCTCCTGGTCCCCGGAGCCCATGTCTCTAAGCGTGACCTCGCCCGCCTGGAGCTCGTCATCTCCGACGATCGCCGCCCAGCGCGCCCGGGAGCGATCGGCGCCCCTCATCTGGGCTTTCATGCCACGGCCCATAAGGTCGAAGTCCGCCCCGATTCCGGCCCGCCTCAGTTCGGTGACGAGCGCGAGCGAAGCGCGCGCCGCCCTGGAGCCCACGGCGACGACGTAGACGTCCACGAGCCGAGGTGACCACTCCTCCAGTTCCTTCGATGCGAGCAGCAGACGGTCGACGCCGAGAGCGAAACCGATAGCCGGAAGGTGGCTCCCGCCGAGTACCTCGGCCAGTCCGTCGTAACGCCCACCACCCAGCACCGTCGACTGCGCGCCGAGCGCATCGGACACGAACTCGAACGCGGTGCGCGTGTAGTAATCGAGACCGCGCACCAGCTTCGGCTCAATGACGTAATCGACGCCCACATCGTCGAGCAGCGCCCTCACCGAGGCGAAGTGCTCGGCGCAGCTCGTACAGAGGTGGTCCGTGATCGCCGGAGCACCTCGCATGACCTCTATCGTCGGGGCTTCCTTTGAATCGAAGGTGCGTAGCGGATTGGCGTCGATGCGGGCGCGATCCTCTACCGCGAGCTCTCCCTCGTGCGCCCTGAGGTAGGCAACGAGCGCGGCCAGATAGCCGAGGCGGCAGGAGTCATCCAGGTGCCCGATCGAGTTGAGCAACAGCGTGCAATCGACCCCGCAGGCGGCGAGAAAACGCGCCCCCAGCTCGATGACCTCGGCATCAACCGCCGGAAGGTCCGATCCCATGACCTCGATGTCGATTTGGGCGAACTCGCGGTAGCGGCCCTTCTGGGGCCGCTCCTGGCGGAACATCGGTCCCCAGTACATGAGCTTGATCGGAAGAGGCCCCTTGTCGAGACGATTCTCGAGCACCGCGCGTACGAGGCCCGCGGTCGCCTCGGGGCGGAGCGTCAGAGAACGACCTGCGCTGTCGGTGAAGGTGTACATCTGCTTGCTGACGACCTCGGTGGCCTCGCCCACGCCACGTTCGAAGATCTCCGTGTGCTCGAAAACGGGAGTCTCAACCGGCGCGTAGCCGGCCCGGCCGAAAATCTCTCTGGCGACGTCCACGACGCGCAGGCGGCGCCACGACTCCGGGGGCAGGATGTCACGCGTCCCCTTGGGCGCGCTGAATGAAGTGGGTTGGTCGGACATCGCCCCAGTCTAGTAGGCGATCACCCTGTGCCGGCTCAGGCGACCGGGCGCCAGCGCAGACGCGTGATCAAAGCTCGAGACTCCTCTGGGATCGCCACGAGATAACCGCGCTCAGACCAGTAGATGACGTCTCCCACCACGATGCCCGCTCGCCGGGAGGACAGCTTGACGATAGTCCCCGCTTCGGGTAGCGGTGCTCCGTAGATCTGGGCGATGGAGAGAAGCCGCCCGTTCACTTCGTAGAAGGTGCGCGCGGAGACATCCTGATCACCGGAGAAGCTCAAGGTCAGCCGGCGCGGGCGTTCACCGGGCAGCAGGATCGCCTCCTTGAAACCGATCTTTCTCAACTGCATCAAGAGATGACTCGGCCCCTGCAACGGCAGCGGACGCGGCCCCCGCCGTGAGCGATCGAGTCTCGATGGTGACGAAGAGTCGTCGTCCTCGGGCGTCGGCGCAAGCTCGGGGCGGCGCGCCGTGTCCCGTGCGTAGTCGAAGGTTCCGAAGAGGCTCACCACAAGGGCGAGCGCGAGGCAGGCTCCCACGGACCACTTGACGCCGTTGCTCATCACCCCATCGTCGCCCCTTCCGGCCTTTAGTCGGTGGTTGCAGGTGACGGCCCCAGTGATTGGGACGCTGTGGTTGGATAGAAGGGAATCGAGATCAGACCTCAGGGAGGTTGCATGCCGCAGGCTCGCACCGAGGAGCGCTCCGAGCTCGACCGCATCACCAAGCAGCTCCGTCGCGACATCGTGAGGTCGACCACCGAGGCCGGCTCCGGACATCCTTCGACCTCGCTCTCGATGGTCGAGATCATCACGGTTCTCTACTTCGGCGGGGTGCTGCACTACGATCCCCAACAGCCGCACCACCCAGAGCGCGATCGCTTCATCCTCTCCAAGGGCCACGGCGCCCCGGGCCTCTACGCCGTGCTCGCCGAGGCCGGCTACTTTCCGACCGAGGATCTCATGACGCTGCGAAAGTTGGGCTCCCCCCTCGAGGGTCACCCCAACATGCGCAGGCTCGCCGGCGTCGAGTCTTCGACGGGCTCGCTGGGCCAGGGGCTCTCGCTGGGGATCGGCCACGCGCTCGCGGCGCGCCTGGACGAGCGCGACTTTCGCACCTACGTGATGACGGGCGACGGTGAAGTCGAGCAGGGGCAGGTCTGGGAGGCCGCGATGTACGCCGGCAACCACGATCTCGACAACCTCACTTTGATCGTCGACCACAACGGCTTCCAACAGACGGACGCGGTGGACAAGATCCAGCCACTCGATCCGCTGGCGGGCAAGTTCGAAGCCTTCGGATGGGCGGTGCGCGAGATCGACGGCCACGATCTCGACGAGGTCGCCGCCGCCTTCGAATGGGCGCGCGCAGTCACCGGCGCGCCGCAGGTGATCATCGCTCGCACGATCAAAGGCAAGGGCGTGGCCCTGCTTGAGGAGGCGCCGGGCAAGTGGCATGGGAAACCCATCCCGAAGGACGAAGAGGCGAGGGCCCTCGAAGAGATTGGAGCCGGCGCATGAGCTTCGGACTGAGCAGAGTCTCTCTCGAGATGGGACCGGCCACGCGCGAGGCCTTCGGCGAGGCACTTCTCGAGGCCGGTTCGAACGAGGACATCGTCGTCATTGACGGTGACGTCAACAACTCGACCTACACGAACAAGTTCAAGGACGCCTATCCGGAGCGGTTCTTCAACGCCGGCATCGCCGAGTCGAACATGGTCGGCATCGCCGCCGGGCTGGCCGCGTCCGGCAAGATCCCTGTGGTTTCGTCGTTCTCGACCTTCCTTCTAAGCAACGCGTTTGATCAGATACGCATGAGCGTCGCGTTTCCGAATCTGAACGTGAAGCTGGTCGGGACCCACGCCGGGATCTCGATCGGCGAGGACGGCCCGAGCCAGATGGCAATCGAGGACATCGCCCTTGCATGCGCCCTGCCTGGCTTCACCGTGGTCGTTCCGGCCGATGGCCCGAGCACCGCGCTCGCCACCAAGGCCCTGCTCGAGCGCGAGGGTCCGACCTTCATGCGCTGCGGTCGTCCCGGCGTGCCGCTTCTCTACGATGACGGCCCCGAGTTCCACATCGGCAAGGCGACGACGCTGCGGCCGGGCGACGACCTCACGATCATCGCCAACGGCATCATGGTCGCGATGGCGCTCGACGCGGCCGAGGCGCTCGTCGCCGACGGGGTGCAGGCGCGCGTCCTCGATATGCACACCGTCAAGCCGATTGACACCGGCGCCATCGTCAAAGCCGCCAATGAGACGAGCGGAATCGTCATTGCCGAGGAACACCTCGCCTATGGGGGCCTGGGCGCAACCGTCGCGATGGTGGTCGGTGAGCACAGTCCCAGTCGTATGGCCTTCGTCGACATCGGCGACACCTATGCCACCTCGGGCAAGCCCGACGAGCTACTCGAGCACTACGGCCTCACGCCCGACGCGATCCTGGACGCCGCCCGCCGGGTGCTCAAGGACTGAGCCCGCTCGGCGGCGTCTCGAACCGCTTACTTCTTCTTTGATGACGTCGTTGCCGCGCCCGCGCCGCTTCGTGGGGCCCCTTTCGAAGCGACCGGCGGCTGCTTTCGGGAGGCGAACTTCTCATAGACCACGACCAGCGGGGCGGCCGTGAACACCGATGAATAGGTCCCTACCAGTATGCCCACGATGAGGGCGAGAGCGAAGTCCGTCAGCGTCTCTCCTCCGAGGAGGTAAAGGGCCAGCAGGATGAACAGGGCGCCCATGCCCGTGTTGATCGTACGAGGCACCGTCTGCAAACAGGCGTCGTTGGCGACCTCGGCCAGCGGTGCCTTCGATCGCAGGCTTCGCTGCTCGCGGATGCGGTCGAAGATCACGACGGTGTCGTTGATCGAGTAGCCGATGACCGTGAGCAATGCCGCAATGAAAACTCCGTCGATGTCCTTTCCGAGCCACGCAAAGATCCCAAGAAGGATCACGAGGTCGTGGAACAGCGCTGTGACGGCGGACGCCCCATAGGTCCACTTGAAGCGAAAAGCCAGGTACAGCAGTTGGACTCCGAGACCGAGGCTGAGCGCGATGAGCGCCTTCTGGCGCAGCTCATCTCCGATCGTCGGACCAATGAACTCGTCACGAACGACCTCGGCCGAGCCACCGAGCGCGACAACCGCGGCTTCCATGGCACCCTTCTCGGACTCGGATACCTCTCCTGCTCGCACCGCGACGTTGCCGTCTCCGGATTCCTGCACCACGGCGCGCGAGAACCCCGCCTCGGCAAGCTCACCTCGAAGCTCGTCGAGGTCCACCGTCGACGCGGTCTCGTACTCGATCAGCCGCCCTCCGGTGAACTCGATCCCGAAGTTGAGCCCCTGCATCACCAGTCCCGCGAGGGCGAGGACCATGGTTGCGAGGGACAGTCCGAACCACATGCGCGAGCGCGACATGATGTCGAACGGTTTCTCCTTGAAGTACTTGCGTAGACGCCCACCGACGTTCATCCCGAACCATTTCGGATTAGCAGCCAGTGAACGTTGGCGCACCGCAATGTCCACGAGCGCGCGCGTTATTACCAGTGCAGAGAACATGGATGCTGCGACCCCGACGGCAAGAGTGATGCCGAATCCACGCACTGCACCGGCGGCGAAGAAGAACAGGATCAGCGCGGCCAGGACGGTGGTCGCGTTCGAGTCGGCAATCGCGGTCCAGGCCTTGCTGAAACCTTTCGTCAGCGCGGACGAGAGTCGACTGCCCTCGGCGAACTCCTCCTTGCCTCGTTCGAACACCAGCACGTTCGCGTCAACCGCCATTCCGATCGCCAGCACTAAACCGGCGATACCCGGAAGGGTCAGCGTCGCCCGCAGAGCCAAGAGCGCCGCATACGAGATGAGGCCGTAGCCGAGTAACGCCACGGCGGCCATCAGTCCCAGCATCCGGTAGTAGACGATCACATAAGCAATCGTCAGGAGTCCTCCGAACAGCGCCGCCTGGAGGCTGGTTTCGATGGCAGTGGCGCCGAGGGTCGGGCCCACGGTTCGTTGCTCGACGACCTCGACGGGAACGGGGAGAGCCCCGGCCCGGACGAGCAACGCCAGATCCTTGGCCTCGGCCTCGCCGAAGTCGCCTGTGATCAGGGTGTCGCCTCCCGTGATCCCCTGCCCGCATCGCACGTCGCCGGCGACCTCCGGGCTTGAGAGAACCGTGCGATCGAGGACGATGGCCACTCGCCGTCGCGGAGCCCCCAGCGGTTCGCACGCGGCCTCTCCCGTAAGCGTCGCCCACCGTTCGCCTCCGTCGTCACGAAACGAGATCGAGACCTGCCAGGCCCTCCCGAACTGCGAGTCGATGATCGCTTGTGCGTCCCCGACGCCGTCGCCCGTCAGCGCCGCCGGAGCGAGCCTGAGTTCCTGGCCGTCCTCGTCGGCCAGCACGAGCTCATCGCCGTCGTCCTCCCCGGCCTCTTCGTCTCGGTCTCGATCGCGTTCACCCCTCCCGCCGTCCCCGCCAGGGTCGTCCGCATCCGGCCGAGGCGTGCCCAGCACGGGATGAAACGTCAGCTGAGCCGTCCGCCCGATGACCTCGAGGGCCTCCTCAGGATCGGTCACCCCGGGCAGCTCGACGATGATGCGCCTGTCCCCCGACTCCTGCAGCGTCGGCTCGCTGACACCGAGCTGATCGACGCGCCGCCGCAGCACCTCGAGGGTTCGGCCCACGGTGTCCGAGGTGACCGACTCCTCCTCTGTGTCCTGCGCCTCGAGCACGATCTGCGTTCCGCCGCGCAGGTCGAGACCCAGTCGTATCGGTTGTGTACCGACGAGCGCTGCGGACCCTGCAAGCACCAGCAGTGCCAGGACCGCGCGCCATATCGATTTGCGCTTCATGATGAAACGAGAACCTCCGGTTCGGGCTTCGGCGACGTTACTTCGAACTTCGGCCCCGGCTGAAAGCCCGGCCTCAGAAGACCTTGGAGGAATCCAGCAGAATCGTCACCGGGCCATCGTTGACCAGGCTCACCTTCATGTCGGCCCCGAACTCCCCCCTGGCGCAACGGAGCCCTCGTGCCCCGATCGCAGCCACCACGGCCTCGTACAAAGCTTTCGCCTCATCACCTTGTGCGGCGTGGACGAAGGAGGGCCGCCGGCCCTTGCGGGCGTCACCGTAGAGGGTGAACTGCGACACGAGCAGCACCTCACCGCCGACTTCGGTCACCGAGCGATTCATCTTTCCGTCGGCGTCGTTGAAGATCCGCAGGGTGCAGAGTTTCTCGGCGCTCCACTCGACCTCCGCCGCGCTGTCGGAGTGAGTGATGCCGATCAGCGCCAGGAGGCCGGGTCCTATTGCACCGGTCACTCGGTCGTCGACCCGCACGCCGGCGCTCATCACCCTCTGGACTACGAGTCTCACTGAACGAGCGGCAACACGCCGGTGTAGATGCTCTGGGCTATGGGGGCTGCGACCTGGCCTCCGATCCCTCCGAGCTCCGACACGACCGACAACGCCATGGCCGGCGCCTCCACGGGGGCGAAAGTTACGAACCATGCGTGGTTCTTGCGCTCGCCGTGGACGTCCACTTCGGCCGTTCCCGTTTTTCCGGCCACGCGCACGCCGCTGATCCTTGCGTTGGTTCCTGTGCCACCGTTCACTGCGCCCTCCATGAGCAACGACAGCTCGGTTGCCGTCTTCTTCCTCAGTACGCGCGCGCCCTCTTTGGGGTCGTGCAGCGAAGAGCGCGGTTCCATGCGCACGCCGTCGTTAGCCACCGTCGCGACCACCGACGCCATCTGCAGCGGAGTGGCGAGATCCTGCGCCTGCCCGATCGATCCCCACATGAGGTCACTTGCGTTCTCGGGGAAGGGAAACGACGAGCGCGCCGCCTCCAAGGGCATGACCGGCTCGCGGTTGAACCCAAACAGCTTGGCGTACTTGATCAGTCGCTTGGCCCCGAGATCGAGGGCGACCTGTGCGAACGCCGTGTTGACGCTGAAGCGGACCGCGCTCGCGAAGTCAAGGCTCGCGTATGCGCCCGATTCGAAATTCCGCACACCCTGGTATTCCGCCGGACCGGTCAACTGCGTCGAGGGCTTCACGACGCCCGTGTCGAGCGCGGCGCCCGCGGTCACCACCTTCATCGAGGAGCCGGGAGGGTAGGTTCCCGACAGTGCCCGGTTGAAAGGTTCAACGCCCACAGCACCGACGTAGCCGTTGGGATCGATCTCGGAGGAGGACACGGCGGCGAGAATGTCGCCGCTGCTCGGATCCAGCACGACGGTACCGCCGACGGTCGACCCGAACGCGTTCGAGGTCGCGTGTTGGACGCGCATGTCCAGCGTGGCTCGCAGGTTCTTCGGTGGCGCGCCCGCCACCTTCTCCAAGAGGTCGAGAACCTTGCCCTTCCTGTTGACGACACGCAGCCGCAGATCGGGTTGGCCCGATAGTCGCTCCTCGTACGCCTCCTCGAGACCCGAGCCGCCAACTAGGTCGCCGACCTCGTGGCCGGGAGCGACCTCGTCGATTGTCTTCGTGGTCACTCGCTCGATGTGTCCCACGCTGCTTCCTGCCAGGGAGCCGAAGGGATACGTCCGCGCGAGCCCGTTTCCCTTCGCGATCGGCTTGCCGTTGCGATCCAAGATGGTGCCGCGCCGCGGCCAGTCCGCCGCGAGGTCGAGCCGCACTCCCCCGTCGACGCCGGGAAACATGAGGTCGTCCGGCGGAACCACATCCCAGGTCTCCGACTCGGGTTCGTATAACAACTCGAGCTCCCCCTCGAGACTCACATCGTCGAAGTCGGGGACCTCGTAGGAGATCTCGTAGGGCGCGGGCACCGCGAGGTCGTCCGCTTCGTCGTCGCCCTCTGGAACCTCGATCTCTTCGGTCAGCGCGATGTCGAACCCCTGGGCGACCTCTTGTCCCGGCGCCTTCGCAATGGCCTTGGCCAGCTCGGATCGAGTGACGGTCGCGTCCGCAGCGAGAAGCTCCGCCATCCCCGCGACATCGCTCGAGTTCCACACCTCGACGAAGGCATCAGCCGATTCTTTCGGATCAGGCAGCGTGGACTGATCCGCGCCTTGGTCGTTCGTACAGGCCGTCGACACGACGGCCAGCAGCAGCGTAATGAGCAGGCCCCGGCTCGGGGCGAATCGTCCGAACCTCACCGTTAGCCCCTTGCCGCTGAGGGGACGACTCGGTAGGCGTCGAAGACCGAGTCCACGCTCTTGACGCTGGTGATGACGTGTTCGAGGTGACTCGGATCGCCGAGCTCGAACGTGAACGACAGCGCTGCGATTCCGTCGCGCCCTGTGCGGGTCGTCGAGGACAGGATGTGGATGCCCTGGTCTGAAATCGCAGCCGTGATGTCCCGAAGGAGCTTGGCTCGGTCCAGTGCCTCGATCTGGATGGCCGCGATGAAGGTCCCCTGCTGCTGGCTGTCCCACCACACATCGATCATGCGGCCCTCCTCGTTCACGGAGCGAAGGGCTGCTGCGTTCGGGCAGTCGTAACGATGGACGGACACGCCTCGGCCCCTGGTCAAGAATCCGACGATCTGGTCGCCCGGAACCGGAGTGCAGCAGCGGGCGAGGCGGACGAGCAGATCGTCGTGCCCCTCGACGATGACGCCTTTGCCGCGGCTCTTCCGCTGGCGCAGGCGACGCGGTGGCGCCGAGGGGAAGTCGACATCTTCGTATTCCTCTTCCTTGGTCTCCGGCTCGAACAACCGGATCACGCGCGAGGTCACCGACTGCGTCGACAACCTTCCCTCGCCGATACCGACGTGCATCGAGTCGAGATCCGAATAGTGGAGCTCTTCGGCGATGGTTCCAAGCACCCGGCCCTTCGTGATCTTGTCCACAGGGAGTCCCTGCTTGCGCATGGCCTGCGCGAGCGCCTCACGACCTTGGGCGAGCGCGTCCTCGCGTCGCTCACGCGTGAACCACTGCCGGATCTTGTTTCGGGCGCGCGGAGTCTTGACGATTGCGAGCCAGTCCCGAGAGGGGCTGCTCGGACCCTTACTGGTGATGATGTCGACCGAGTCACCGCTCTGCAGCTCGTGGTTCAGCGCGACGAGCTTCCCGTTGACTCGAGCTCCTACGGTGCGGTGTCCGACCTCAGTGTGGATCGTGTAGGCGAAGTCGAGTGGCGTGGCCCCCCGGCTGAGGTCGATCACGTCGCCCTTGGGAGTAAAGACGAAGACCTCGTCCGAGTAGAGGTCGATCTTCAGGGACTCCATGAACTCGCGCGGGTCGGCGGACTCCCTCTGCCAGTCCATGACTCTCTGGAGCCAGGCGATCTCATCCTCCGGCACTTTGCCCTTCTGACGCTCCTTGTAGAGCCAGTGAGCTGCGATTCCGAACTCCGCCGCTCTGTGCATGTCGTGGGTTCGGATCTGTATCTCGATGGGACGCCCGGTAGAGCCCATGACCGTCGTGTGCAACGACTGGTACATGTTGAACTTGGGCATCGCGATGTAGTCCTTGAAGCGTCCCGGCAGCGGCGTGAACAGCGTGTGGATCGCCCCAAGGGACGCGTAGCAATCCTTGACGTTGTCGACCACGACACGGATGCCCATGAGGTCGAAGATCTCGTCGAACTGCTTACCTCGCACGATGAGCTTCTCGTAGATCGAATAGAGATGCTTCGGCCGTCCTGAGACCTCGGACTTGATCTTGACCTCGCGGAGCTTCTTTTCGATGCTCTCCGTCACCTCGACCAGCAGACGCTCACGCTCTGGTTCGCGCTGCTGTACGAGCGACGAGATCTCCTCGAAGCGTTTCGGGTGCATGGTCTCGAAGGCGAGGTCCTCCAGCTCCCACTTGATCGCGTACATACCGAGTCGATGAGCGAGCGGAGCGTAAACCTCGAGCGTCTCGATCGAGATGACCTCTCGTTTCTCGGCGCGCAGCGGAGCTAGCGTGCGCATGTTGTGCAGGCGGTCTGCAAGCTTGATGAGCAGAACTCGGATGTCGCGCGCGGTCGCGATGATCATCTTTCGGATGTTCTCGGCTCGAGACTGTTCCTTGGACCTGAAACGGATCTTGTCGAGCTTCGTGAGGCCGTCGATCAGGCTCGCGACATCGAACCCCATAGAGGTCTCGACCTCGACCAGACTCAGCTCGGTGTCCTCGACTGCGTCGTGAAGGAGCGCTGCGGCGATGGAAGTCTCGTCCAGGCCGAGCTGAGCGAGGATCATCGCCACGCCCAGTGGATGGCTGATGAAGGGATCACCCGATTTGCGCAGTTGCCCCCTGTGTGCCTCCTCGGCCATGTGGTAGGCGCGCTCGATCATCTTGACGTCGGCCTTGGGCCGGCGTTTGCGGACCTCCTTTATGAGGTTGTCGAGCGCCGGAGAGAGCGGCTGGCGCGTCGGCCTTACCTTTTTGAGCACGGCTTTGACACCTCTGGCCTGAGAGTCCGAGGAAGAAGGGGAAGCTTGTTCCGCCTGCGTGTGCTCATGGATCGAGCCCATGCCTCATTGTAAGGGTGCGAGGGCGGCAACCGGGTGCCGGCCGCACTTGGCTACGTCACGTTGCGGTCGCGCGAGAAGACCACTTGCTTCTTGGTCTTCACCATCTCCTCCACTATCCAACCGGCGGTGAGCCACGCCCGAGCGTGCATCCGGCGGGCGTCGTTTCGCCACCACGAGGGAAAGCGAGCGTTGGGGGGCAGGTCCTCCCCGATGACATGCTCGATCTCGTCGACGCTCATCTCGAGCCGTTCGACGCCGGCCGGCTGGTCCGCCAGATAAGCGGCCAGCCTGATGTACTTCAGTGAGCGCCTCGTCCTCACAGGGTCTCTCCCACGATGGCGCAACACTATGGACACGCCGCAGCGCGGGACAGGGGGAACGTCGAAATGGGGTCTTTCTCCCGACTCCGTGGTTGTGGCGTCCTTGGGAACTCCGAGCGGAACGTCGCCGGCAAGCCTGAGGATGAGTTGCGACCAGTGGTGACGATTGGATCGAATCGCGTCCCAATGAGCCGGCTCGCGGGAACGCCGAGACGGCGAAGACCTCAGCTTCGGCGATGTCGACGTTCGACCCAGCGGTGGCTGCGCTGATAGGTTCATCGCCCATGACCCACTTGGACGAGCAGGGTCGCCCGGAACCTCCTCTCGCGGCCGACGAGACGGCTAGCATCCTGGGCTTCCTGGAGTTCCAGCGCGCGACCCTTGCGTGGAAGTGCGCGGGACTGGACGCGGCCGGCCTGCAAGCGACGGTCGCCGCTTCGTCGATGACCTTGGGCGGGCTGCTCAAGCACATGGCCTACGTCGAGGACGATTGGTTCTCCCGGTGGCTGCACGGGCGGGACAAGTCACCCCCGTGGGACACGGTGGACTGGGCCGCCGACAGTGACTGGGACTGGCACTCGGCCGCGGAGGACACCCCCGCGCAGCTCCTTGCGCTCTGGCAGGACGCCGTGGCCCGCTCCCGCGCCCTGGTGGAGGAGGCGCTGGCCGACGGTGGCCTGGGGCGGCCGGCCCGGCGCACCTGGCCCCACGGTGAGGCACCCAGCCTGCGCTGGATCCTGCTCCACATGATCGAGGAGTACGCACGGCACAACGGCCATGCCGACCTCCTCCGGGAGTCGGTGGACGGGCTCACCGGGGAGTAGCCGCCGGGCGGACAGGCTCATCCCCTGCTCAAGGGGACGCACACTCGAAGGCCTGTAGCGCGACGAGGACCTTCCCTGTCACCGGTTCTTGGGAGACAATGCGAGCATGAAGCTCGTCGAACCATCACGGCTCGCTCCGGCGCTGGGCGCCGTCTTCTTGCTGATTCTCGCCGGCGGCTGGCTATGGCCGCCGATCGCCGGCGTCTTCCTCGTTTTCATCCTCCCCATTGCGCTTTCATTCACAATCGTGGGCGCCTTCCTGGCGATGAGGCGTCCCGAGAATCCGGTTGGATGGCTCATGCTCGCTTTCGGCGGAGTGGCGTCCTTGAACGGAGCGTCTAACCAGTACTTCACATACGGCGCCATCACTCATCCGGGCTCTCTTCCGGGCACGGACTTCGTGATCTCACTCGCAGTCCATACCTGGCATCCCGGCTTCGCCCTTTTCATCTTGGCCTTCTTTCTGTTCCCCGATGGCACGCTTCCGTCGCCGCGCTGGCGCATCCCGGCTGCCGCCACCGCGCTTCTGGGCACCGTTGGAGTCGTCTTCGGGATGCTCGAGTTCGAGTTTCAGAGAACCTGGGACCCAATAGCAGGGCGCGCCATGGACCCCCTCTTCGGCGGCACACTTCGAACCATTGGTGACGTCGTGTTCGGCTTCTGCGTGCTTGCGCTGGTGGCGATGTTCGCCGTGTCGGCCGTGGGCCTCGTGGTGCGACTCCGGCGCACGAGGGGCGTCGAGCGCGAACAGATCAAGTGGGTCGTGTCGGCCATCGTCCTGACGGTGGTCGCGCTGGTGTCAAGTCTCTTTGTGTTCGGCAACGGTACTCTCGGAGCGTTGATGCTTCCCAGCATCCCGATCTCGATGGCGGTTGCGGTTCTGCGCTACAGACTCTTCGACATCGACCGGTTGATACGGAGAACTCTCGTCTACGCGACCGTGACCGCGGTGCTGACCGGCATCTACTCCGTCATCGTCGTCGGCGTCGGCACCGTCTTCGAAACCGAAAACAGCACTTCACCCGCTCTCGTCGCGGCGGCAACACTCGTACTCGCGACCCTGTTCAGACCGCTGCGCAATCGACTCCAGACGATCGTGGATCGGCACTTCAATCGGCGCCGCTTCGACGCGACTCGCACCATCGAGACCTTCGCCGCCCAGCTCCGCAACGAGATCGATCTCGATTCTCTATCTGCGACGCTCGTTGCCACGGTGAACGAGACAATCGAGCCGGCTCAAGCGTCGCTCTGGCTCCGCTCGCCGAGAGATTACTGAGGCTCAGAGGGTCGAGCTGCGCCAGGGCGTGTCTCCTCAATAGGAGATGAGGCTGAAGAACTCGTAGGCGGCCAGCTTGTCCCGGCCGTTCAAGAACGCAAGCTCCATGATCGTGGCAATCCCTGCGACCTTGCCGCCGCAGCGCTCGGTGAGCTCGGCCGTCGCCTTGGCGGTGCCTCCCGTGGCCAGCACGTCGTCGACGATCAAGATGCGTTCACCCTCGGTGATGGCGTCGCTGTGAATCTCGAGGTGGTCGAAGCCGTACTCGAGCTCGTACTCCTGCTGTTCGACCGTATGCGGCAGCTTTCCCGCCTTCCGAACCGGGATCAGGCCCGCCGTAAAGCGATAAGCGAGTGGGGCCGCGACGATGAATCCCCGCGCCTCGATCCCGAGCACCTTGTCGATCTCGTCGCGGTCGAAGTGGTGAGCGATTGCGTCAATCGTGTAGCTGAACGCCTTCTTGTGCGCGAGGAGCGGCGTGATGTCCTTGAAGACCACACCCTCCTTGGGAAAGTCGGGGATGTCGCGGATGTGGTCCTTGAGCCACTCGTGCTGAGAGTCGGCCATCTCGAGTCCCTAACCTCCTCTAGCGCTTTCGCCGGCGCTTCTTCTTGGTGCCCGCGCGCGGCTTTGTCATCGACACGCTACCGGAACCGGTGCCCGCCGGAACAGGTGCGTCCGCGTCCTCGTGCTCGGGCGCCCCAACCGTTGCCGGAACCGGGCTCTTGTCCTCGGTCACCCGGCGCCGTCGTTGCTCCCGCAGGACCTTCTCGCGCACGTTGCGATACCTGGACTCACGTTCCTTCAGGATGGCGAGAATCGGCGTGGCGAAGAAGATCGAGGAGTAGGTTCCCGCCAGGATGCCGATGAGCAGCGCCAGCGCGAGGTCCTCCAGAGTCGACGCGCCCAGCAGTCCCGCTCCGATGAACAGCAGCGCCGAGACCGGCAGCAGGGTGGTCAAAGAGGTGTTGAGGGAGCGCATGAACACCTGGTTCAAGGCGCGGTTGGCAGCATCTCGATAGGTCATGCGTCCCGTAGTTGCGAAGAGGGAAGTCTGCTCCTCCAACTTGTCAAAGACCACGACGGTGTCGTAGAGCGAGTAACCGAGGATCGTGAGCAGGGCGACCACCGTCGAGGGAGTCACCTCGAATCCAACCAGGGCGTAGATCCCCGCCGTGATGACCATGTCGTGAAAAAGCGCGGCGAGCGCGCCGACGGCCATCTTCCACTCGAAGCGCCACGACATGAACACGACGATCACGACCAGAAACACAAGAAGCGCGCGCAGGGCCTTCGACGTGATCTCGCCTCCGAAACTCGCGCTGACCGACTCGCTGGTCGTGTCCTCCGAGGACGCTCCCGTCGCGTCGCTGACTCCGCCTACTATCTCTGCGCGCTGCTCGGGAGAAGTCGCCTCGCGCGTCTGGACCTGGACGTTCCGAGTGCCCTCTGCGGTGGAGACTTGAATCTGCGCGTCCTCGGCCCCCACGTCTGCCAGCGAATCGCTCAAGGCTCCCGGCAAGTCGAGGTCGTCGGTTTCGCCCAAGGGTCCATCGTCGGGAACGGGGGCCGAGATACTGAGACCGCCGTTGAACTCGATCCCGCAGTTCAGTCCCTTGGTCGGCAACTGCCTGCACGGCGTCTCCGCCGGCCTGAAGAACAACGACAGCACGCTGACCAGCAGCAGCGCGCCGGACAACGCAAACCACAGCTTGCTCCGTCCAAGGAAATCGAACTCGCTCTCGCCCCTGTAAGCGCGTCCAAACCTGCTCACGTCTGCGCTCCGACCGTGCTCTTGATCCCCATGAAGCCTTCCGATTCGAACACTCCGGTCTTGCGGAGAAGCGAGATCACAGGACGTGTGAAGCAAAAGGCGACGAAAACGTCGATCAAAGTAGCGAGACCGAGGGTCAAGGCGAAACCCTTGACCGGCCCGACCGCGAGGAAGAACAGGATGACGGCCGCCGAGCCCGTCACGAAGTCGGCGACGAGGATCGTCCGCAGTGCTCGTTTCGTGCCACGATCGATCGCCGAGCGAATGCTGCGCCCACTCGCGATCTCGTCCTTGAGCCGTTCGAAGACGACGATGTAGGAGTCGGTGGTGACGCCGATAGAGACGATGAATCCGGCGATGCCGGCAAGGCTGAGCGAGAGGCCGGCCCCTGCTCCGAGCAGCGCGATCACCATGTAGGACAACGCGGCAAAGACCACGAGTCCTCCCCACACCACGAAGCCCAGCGCCCTGTAGTAGACGACGACGTAGATGAGCACCAGTGCAAGGCCGAGCAGACCCGCAAGTAAACCGGTCTCGAGCGAATCACGACCGAGGCTCGGTGAGATCTTCGAGATCGACTCCTGCGTCAGCGTGATCGGCAGTGATCCGTAGCGCAGAACGAGGGCGAGGTCCTTGGCCTCCTCCTGGCTCCCCATGTCGATGCGGCTCTCGCCCCCGGTTATTCCCGTACCGCACTCGACGCCGCCTCCGGCGCTGCCCGCGGGGTCGGCCATGCCGGTCGCGGTCGCGACCTCGCCGTCGAGCACGATGGCGACCTGGCTGCTGAGCGGATCACCCTCGTCGCGCAGGCAGGCGAGCTCGCTCGTGAAGTCGGCCCATGTCTCGGCGCCCTCGCCGTCCATGTCGAGGCTCACGAACCACTGGTTGCTGCCCGGCTCGGTCACCGCCCGGGCGCTCGTGATGACGTCCCCGGTCAGCTCTGCGGGGGCCAGCCTGTAGAGCAGGTTGGAGTCCTCGGCGTCGGGATAGACGACTTCTTCGTCGTTGACCGACTGGTCGGCGGCCTCGGTGATTTCGGGCACGTCCTCGTCGCCCCCGGCTGGGTCCGACTCGTTGTCGGAGTCGTCATTGTCCTCCTTCGAGTCACCCTTCGAGTCACCCTTCGAGTCACCCTTCGAGTCACCCTTGCGGTCCTTGTTCTTCGAGTCGTCGTCGCTCTTGCCCTTGTTCTTGCCTGCGTCCTTGGTGGTCTCGTCGTCTTCCTCTTCCTCTTCCAAAAGTTCGCCGCCGTCGCGCGGAATGAGCTCTTCGACCTGCCTGAAGGTCAGTTGCGCGGTCGTACCGATGACCTCGAGAGCTGCGTTCTCGTCCTCGATGCCGGGAAGCTGCACCTGTATCGTGTCGCCCCCCTGGGCCGTGACCTCCGGCTCGGCGACGCCCAGCCCGTCGATGCGCTCGCGGATGATGTCGACGGTCTTGCCGACCGCCTCGTCGTCGATGCCCTCGCCACTTGCGGACAGGATGACGCTGGTTCCGCCCTCGAGGTCCAGGCCGAGGCGCGGGCGGGTATCGGTGGCGAGGACGGCCCCCAGGCCGCCGAACGCCACGATTAGCGCGATAGCCAGAGTGATCTTGTGGCGCTGTGGTGACATCTACCTACTTCTCCCCCGTCGCTTGTCTTGTCACGATCGTCTCGACGATCACCGGTGTCTCGTGCTTCCGGCGACCAAGCGCCTGTCTAGAGCAGCTTGGTGCCGTTGATATCGATTTTGAACTCACACTCGAGATGCTCGGCCGCTCGCTTGCACATGATCATGCGCGACAGAAAGATCTCGAAGTACTCCATGACGCCCGCAAGCTCGGTATCGATACCCAGCTCGAGCGTCAAGGTACGTGCTCCCTCGTCAACACGCAAAAAGGACCGCTCGACCGCATAGTTCACGCGGTCGTGGATGTCGAAGATCGTGTGGTCCTTCACTCTGACCCTCGAGCGGTGAACGTCGGACTTGTCGGCCACGATCAGCGCTGCGCCCACGGGATTCACGGGCAGGCCGAACTCCTCTTCATGGTTGCCGATGGCGCCCAAGATGATGCCGATCTCCTTGTAAGACATGCCGATCTCTTTGAGGATGTCGTAGGTCAGCACCGAGCCGGTCTGGCTGTGCATCGAACGACAGACGAAATTGCCCATGTCGTGCAGGTAGCCGGCAATGGCTCCCAGCTCGGCCATTCGGTCCTGGTAGCCGAGGCGGTGCAGGACGTTGTAAGAGATTTTGCTCACGAGTCCCGCGTGACGAAAGCCGTGTTCGGTGTAGCCGATCTCGCCAAGGTAGCGGTCGGCGAGCGAGATAAAGGTCTGGACCCCTTCATGCCCCGAGATCTGTTCCAGCGTGATTCCGGAGGAGGGCACGGGGGACACGGTCTCGCCCGAGGGAGCTGCGGTTGCCGCCTCCTTTGGGGTGCGACTCAGCTCCTCGATGTGCTCGCCGAGGGCTTCGTTGATCGAGTCGGCCGAGGCCGAGCGGTCCACTTCTATTCCTCCTCTGAGGTCGCGCCGATCTCCTCGTCCTCGTCTTCGTCCTCGGTCAGCTTGCGGGCGATCGCAGACTTCACGAACTTGAGATTCGTGCCGGGGGCGGCCTCGATGTCGAGATCGTCCTCACCGACGCGCGTCACCCGTCCGTGCAGGCCTCCGATGGTGACGACCTCGTCACCGACCTCAACGCTCTCGATGAGGTTGCGGTGCGTCTGGGCGCGCTTCTTCTGAGGGCGGATGAGCATGAAATAGAACACCCCGAACAGGAGTCCTAGAATCAGGATCTGCGTAAACGCTGGGTCCACTCTTGGTCACGTCCTTCGTGCTATATCTGTCGGTTGGTTCCACGGTAGTCCCATTCACGCCCAAGCATCCGCCGGGCCGAAGGGCTAGTCGCGAACGAAGCCGCTGGGAGGCGGCTCCTCGGTCGAATCCTAACCTCAGTGGCGTTCAATCGGTGGCGTCGGGGACCGGCCTGCCTAGTCGAACAGGGTCGAGTCCCTCGCCGGCAGGCGCGCACCGAGGTGCTCGAAGGCCGCCCTGGTCGCGACGCGACCACGCGGCGTCCGCCGCAGGAAGCCGAGCCTCATGAGGTAGGGCTCGTAGACATCCTCGAGCGTGTCGGGCTCCTCCGCGATGGCCACGGCGAGGGTCGAGAGCCCGACCGGGCCTCCTCCGAACTTGACCACGAGGGCGTGAAGCAGTGCGGCGTCGACTTTGTCCAGACCTTTGTGGTCCACCTTGAAGACCTCGAGTGCCTTGACCGCGATGCCCTCATTGATGAAGCCATCCGCTCTGACCTGCGCGTAGTCGCGCACGCGGCGCAGCAGCCGGTTGGCGATGCGCGGCGTGCCGCGCGCCCGGCGCGCGATCTCGGCAGCTCCGGCATCGTCGATTGCCACCGCGAGGATCATCGCGGAGCGATGCACGATGGCATAGAGATCCTCTTCAGGGTAGTAGTCGAGCCGCTCGCTGAGCTCGAAGCGACTCCGCATGGGACCGCTGATCAGACCCGCGCGGGTCGTGGCTCCGACCAAAGTGAAGCGGGGCAGGTCGAGGCGGATCGTGTGAGCGCTCGGCCCCTTTCCTATGACGAGGTCGAGCTCGAAGTCCTCCATGGCCGGATAGAGCACTTCCTCGACCGCGCGCGGCAGTCGATGGATCTCGTCTATGAAGAGCACATCGGAGTCTTCCAGATTGGTCAGGATCGCCGCGAGATCACCTGCGCGCTCGAGGGTCGGTCCCGAGGTCTGGCGCAGGTTGGCGCCCATCGCGCGCGCCACGACGTGGGCCAGAGTCGTCTTGCCCAGGCCTGGAGGGCCGCTCAACAGCAGATGGCCTGTGGGCTCGTTGCGCCCGCGCGCCGCCTGCAGCACGATGTCGAGGTGCTCCTTGAGCTCGGGCTGGCCGACGAACTCGTCGATGTTGCGAGGTCGGAGCGAGACCTCGGCCTCGCGCTCGGCAGGATCGGTGGACGCCGCCAGGACCTCCTCGCTCATGAGCCTTTTCCTACGCGCTCGCCGAGCCGATCGCTGCCCCTCGCGGTGCGATCGTTTGATAGCTCCTTGAGGGCGGCGCGAACGAGATCCTCGACGCTGTGGTCATCTTTCAGCGCGATCTCGTTGAGCGCCACGCGCACCTCACCCGGGGAGTATCCGAGATTCTCGAGCGCCGAGCGCGCCTTCGTGACCGTGTCGGGCCCGGCGCCGACGAGCGCAAGATCGGGAAGGGCCAGCTTCTCCTTCAGTTCCAAGACGATCCGCTGCGCCGTCTTCTTCCCGATACCCGGCACCGACGAGATCCCCGCGACGTCGTCCGCGACCAGCGCTCTACGCAGGTCCTCGGCCGAGAAGGCGGAGCAGACCGCAAGCGCCACCTTGGGACCGACCCCGCCCACGGCGATCAGTAGCTCGAAGATGCGCTGCTCGCCCTCGGACGCAAACCCGAACAGCGCGAGGGCGTCTTCTCGCACGTGCACGTGCGTGAAGAGCCTGACCTCGCCGCCGTCGGCGGGGAGCGCCGCGATGGTCCGCGCGGAGCAGACCAGCTTGTAGCCGACCCCACTCACGTCGACGAAGCAGCCGTCGGCCGTGCGGCCTGCGACCGACCCGTGTAGGAACCCGATCATCCCGTTTTTCTCCTTATCGCCTCGCGCAGACCGCTACGGTTGAGGTGACAGATCGCGAGCGCGCAGGCATCTGCGGCGTCCGGAGGTCTGGGGGCCTCGGCCAATCCGAGTAGCGCGGTCACCATGGCCTGGACCTGTGCCTTGCTCGCCCCTCCGTAACCCACGACCGACTGCTTGACCTCGTTCGGTGTGTAGTCGGTGACCTCGAGGTCCGCCTCGGCCGCAGTGGCGAGGGCGATCCCCGAGGCCTGGCCCACCGCCATGGCGGTCTTGACGTTGGTCGTGAAGAAGAGACGCTCGATCGCGACCACGTCCGGCAGGTGCTCTCGCATGATCCCCGCCAGGGCGGTCCGCAGCGTCATCAAACGGCGTGCCTGGGTCTCGTCCGCGCTCGTCCTGATGACCCCGTAGGTCACCGGTGCCAGCTTGCCGCCGGCGCGCTCGACCACCCCGTAGCCCATCGTGGCCACACCGGGGTCGATTCCCAGTACCCGCACACGCACCTCCGTCGAGTCCGCCTATCGAACGCCTGTTCGGCATAGAGTAGCCCGTCTCGGCCCCCGCTGCGCGTCTTTTACCGTCGCGCCGGGGGACGATTCCGCCCGGCTCAGGTAGAGATCTCCTTCGCCCCCCCTCTGGTCGGGAAGATCCGAGCCGGGATGAGACGGGCCAACTCCTTCGAGCGCGACGCCAACACGGGCGAGCCGATCGCCAAGATCAGCACGTAGAGGGCGACGAACGGCCCGATGCGATCGTCGAGCCCGGCCGCAACCGCTAGCGACGCGAGAATCAACGAGAACTCGCCGCGTCCCAGGATGGTGAATCCGACGTTGCTCGCCTGGCGGCGACCGAGCCCGTTGATCCTCGAGCAGGCGATGCCCGCTGCAATGTTGAGCCACAGCGTCAACACGACCGCTATGGCCACCGGAACCACGACCGGTCCGAGGCTGCCGGGATCGATGCTCAGCCCGAAGACGAAGAAGAAAACCGCCGCGAACGCATCGCGAAGCGGAAGCACGAGTCGTTCGATGAGCGACGACTGCTTGGTCTCGGCGAGGATGAGACCCACCATGAAGGCACCGATGGCGTCCGAGACCCCGATCTCCTCGGCGAACCCGGCGACGACGACGGCGAGCCCCACGAACACCACGGTCAGCAACTCCTCGTCATCCCCGCTGCCGAGCAGCCTCTCGACGAAGCGCGCGCCGAAGCGGGCGATCGAGAACAGCACCACGAGGAACAGAAAGGCGCGCCCCACGAGCGCGAACGACTCGACTGCTCCGGAGGCCTGACCCAAAACGGGTTGAAGCAGCGCGAGGTACAGCGCCAGAAAGATGTCCTCGACCACGATGATGCCGAGAATCAGTCGAGTTTCGGGGTTCGCCAAGCGCTCGAGATCGATGAGGACCTTGGTCACGATCGCCGAGGACGAAATGCCTACGGCGCCCGCGATCACGAGAGCCTCGGCAAGACCCCAACCCAGGGCGAAGCCGAAGAGGAATCCACCTCCGACATTGAGCGCGAGGTAGATCGCCCCCGCTCCTACGAGTCGAGGGCCTCCGTCGATCAGATCCCTGAGCGAGAACTCGAGGCCGAGGTGGAACAGCAGCATGATGAGTCCGACGGCGGCGAACAACTCGAGGTCGGCGGGATTCTCCACGAGGATGATCCCGGGCGTATTCGGGCCGAACAGTATTCCGGCGGCCATAAAGAACGGAATCGTGGGCAGCCCGACACGGCTGCCGAGGCGCGCGAACAGGCCCGCCGCCAGAAACGCGCCGCCCAGGGCGATGAGTGCGTCTCCCATGCTCAGCCCAACATGAAGCTAAGGAAACCGTTGAAGTGCTGTTGGGGACCGACGGCCACCAGCCGGTCTCCGGCTCGGAGCACCTCATCGGGGTCCGGAGCGGTAATCGTCGCCCCGGTACGAACAATCGCGATGACGCTCATCTGCGTGCGTTTACGCACCTGCAGTTCGGCCAACGACCTGCCGGTGGCAGGGCTCTCCTCGGTAAGCGTTATCCAATCGAGCGCGAACTCTCCGATGAGCGCCTCTATCTCCTCCACGACGGCCGGTTTGAAGTAAGCGCCGCTGAGGACCGCCCCCAGGCGACGCGCCTGGTCGTCGGTGAACTTCAGCACGGTCGACGGGTCCTCTGCGTTGCGTTCGAAGACGTAGAGGTCCCTGCGTCCCGAGTGGTGGATGACGACGTCGATGCGTTCACCCTTGCCGACCACCAGCTCGAACTTCCGACCTATACCGGGCAGCTCCTCTTCATGTACGGACAACGAGATCTCCTCCTGTAGCGATATCCGGGGGCCTGCAGGCACCCGGTCGACTCTGCTATGGAACGGAGGGGGGAGCGCGCTGCCCGATGGGTCGCGCGAGGCGACCGCCGCGCCCCACGACGGAGGGAGCGAGTAAGCAGAGGAGCGAGACCAGCGCCACGGCCACTGCCACGATGCGGCCGTCCAGAGGTGTGACGAGGGACGGCTCGAACAAAGTCGAAGTTTCGTCGTCGATTCCCACGGCGCTCTCCACGGTGGGCAGCAGCACGAGGGTCGAGAGGCCTGTGGGGTTCCCGGGGGCCGCCTCGGAGACGCGCTCGGAAGCCGGTGCAAAGACCAGCGATCCCAGGACGAAGAGCACGACGAGTGCGCGCAGGGGAAACGCATGCATAGTGTCCAGTGTAAGAGAGCATCCCAGTTGCCCGAAGTCACTTGTGTTCCAGGCGTCTGCTCCCTAGCATCCCGCTAGTCGATCAGAGACGATTCTCCAGGAAAGGAACCCCGTGCCGACGCTGAAGGTAGTCAGTGGCCCCGCCGCAGGGCACCAGTTCGAGGTGACCTCCGAGCAGGTGCTTGGGCGAGAGGGCGCCGACATCACGATTCCCGATCCGGAGATCTCCCGCTCGCACGCGCGCCTCCGGCCGCACACCGAGGGCATCGAGGTTCATGACCTCGGCTCGAGCAACGGAACCTTCATCAACGACGTCAAGGTGACGACTGCGACCGTGGTTCGAAGCGGAGACAGGGTGCGCTTCGGCAACTCGACCGCACAACTCGTCGAGTTGCGCGGCGGAACCATGATCAGCCCGCCGGCCGGCACGGGTGCTGCCGGCGCGGCCGCAGCGCCGGGCGCCGGTGGACCTCCACCGGTCTTCACCGGACCCACCGCGCCCCACCAACCCGTACACACGGGTCCCATGCAACCGATGCACACCGGACCCATGCAGCAACAACCCGGCCCCTATGGCCCGCCGCCGAGGGACAACTCCAAGAAGACCATCATCATCATCGCCGCGATCGTCGGAGTTTTGGTGCTCCTGGGAGCGATTGCGCTGGTTCTGGGTCTCGGCGGCGGCGGGGTCGACAACGACGAGCTCATCGCCGACGCCGACGAGCTCTGCGAGCAGGCCGCTCAGGACGTGGTGGACCTCAGCGGTCAGCAGCCCGGGGAGTTCGTGCGCAACTTCGTCGACATCACCGAGGACCTGACCGACGACATTCGAGAGCTTGGTACTCCGGCCGACGACGCCGACCTGCTCGAGGATTACCTCGACAGCCTCGAGGACTCGTCCGAGATCATCCGCGAGGCAGTCCCCGCGGCAGACGCTCTGGACCAGGCCGCGATCGACGCCAAGGTGACCGAGTCCGCGACGGCAGCCGAGGACTCGGCACAGCTCGGCCAGGAGTTCGGCTTCGAGACCTGCAGGGGCTTCGAGCTCACCGGAGGCTGAGCCTCAGAGACTCGTCACGGGAATGGCGCCCGCGTCACGTCGCGCCTTGTCGCTTGCGCCGGCCGATTCCTCGATCGTGCGGTAGACGACCGCGTCGGGGTCGAGGCCGAGTGCCCGAGCGTCTCCATCACTCAGGTGCTCGATCAGTGACTTCGAGGCCAGGATGGCGCCGTCGCGCGCCGACTCCTGGATCCGCGCCGCCTCGTTGACCCGGTCTCCCAGCGCGGTTACCTCGAGCCTGCCCCGTTACCAACTGACCCATATAGAGCTGGCCGCCCCAGTGCACGCCCACGTTGACCTTGACGCCCATCTGGGTCGATGGCGTCGGATTCCCGCGCGAGCTCCTTGGCGACGTCGAGCGTCGCGGTGAAAATGTCGCGCGCGGCCTCGATTACAGCCCGTACGGCGGCGGAGCGCGAGCCCCAGGTCGTCGGCGAGGAAGAAGGCCGTGACGCCGTCCCCTGCATGCTTTCCGACGACGCCTCCGCGTCTGCCGATCACGTGGCCTCGAGCTGTTCGGCTACCTCCTGTAGGTGCGCGTCTTCAGGAAGCGATGGAGGCGAGGACATCGTCGGAGATATCGAAGTTGGCGTAGACATCCTGCACGTCGTCGAGCTCCTCCAGAGCGTCAATGAGGCCGAGAACTCTCTTGGCGTCGCCCCCCTCTACCGCCACCGTGCTCTTCGGCAACTGCGTGAGGTCGGCGTTCTCGACGGAGATGCCCGCGGCCTCGAGAGCTTTTGTCACGGCCTTGAACGAAGCAGGCGGAACGATTACCTCGATGAGGTCGGCGCCGCTCGTGACGTCTTCGGCTCCCGCGTCCGCGGCGACGAGAAAGACATCTTCCTCCGAAGCTTCCTCCGCGCTAACGGTTACGACTCCCTTGGCCTCGAACATGAAGGCCACCGCGCCCGGTTCGGCCAGCTTGCCGCCCTGCTTGGTGAAGATGCTACGGATGTCCTGGGCCGAGCGATTACGGTTCGAGGTCAGGCAGCGGACCAGAATCGCCACCCCGCCGGGGCCGTAGCCCTCGTAGCTCGCCTCTTCGTAGGACTCACCCTCGAGCTCGCCGGTGCCACGCTTGATGGCGCGCGCGATGTTGTCGTTGGGCACGGACGCGGTCTTGGCCTTGGCCACCGCCGTGGCGAGGGTGGGGTTGGCGTCCACACTTCCGCCACCGTCGCGCGCTGCAACCTCGACGAAGCGCAGCAGCTTGCCCCACTGCTTGGCGCGCTGCGCGTCGGCGGCGCCTTTCTTGCGCTTGATCGTCGACCACTTTGAGTGCCCCGACATCTAGCGAGCCTCGAGCAGGTCGACGAACATGGCGTGGAGCCTCGCATCACCCGTCATCTCCGGGTGAAAGCTCGAGGCCAGGAGATTGTCCCGGCGCACGAGCACAGGCCGTCCGTCGTACGAGGCGAGAACCTCGACCCCGTCCCCAACGCGCTCGATCGCAGGAGCGCGGATGAACACCGCCCTGAAGGCTCCGTCTAGCCCCGTCACCTCGAGGTCGGATTCAAAGGACTCGACCTGGCGACCGTATGCGTTGCGACGGACGGTCACGTCCAAACCGCCCAGGCGATGGGGCGCGTCATGGTCGCCGGTGATGTCGTCCGCCATGAGGATCAGGCCGGCGCAGGTCCCGTACAGCGGCATGCCTGCGCGGCTACGCTCCCGCAGTGGTTCGAGTAATTCGAAGCGGTCGAGAAGCTTGCCGATCGTCGTCGATTCGCCACCCGGAAGCACGAGCGCGTCGACGCCCGCGAGCTGCTCCGAGGTCTTGACGGCGACGCCGGTCGCGCAGGCCGCCTCCAGCGCGCTCAGATGCTCGCGCACGTCGCCCTGTAGAGCCAGCACCCCGATCTTCATGTGGGCGGGGTTACCATCCGCGCCGGGCGAGGCGTTCGGCCTCCGGCATGTCCGCCACGTTGATGCCGACCATGGCCTCTCCCAGACCGCGGGAGACCTTGGCGATGATGCCCGGGTCCGCGAAGTGGGTGGTTGCATCGACGATCGCCCGAGCCCTGGTCGCAGGATCTCCGGCTTTGAAGATCCCCGAACCGACGAAGACGCCCTCCGCCCCGAGTTGCATCATCAGCGCCGCGTCGGCGGGGGTGGCAATGCCTCCGGCGGTAAAGAGCACGACGGGGAACTCACCGGTCTGCGCGATGGCCCGAACCAACTCGTAGGGAGCCTGCAGTTCCTTGGCCGCACTCATGATCTCGCCGGCGTCCATGGTCGCAAGACGCTTCATGGCTCCGGTGATGGCGCGCATGTGACGCACCGCCTCGACGACGTTGCCGGTCCCGGCCTCGCCCTTGCTGCGAATCATCGCCGCGCCCTCGCCCACGCGTCGCAGGGCCTCGCCGAGATTCGTCGCCCCGCACACGAAGGGAACGGTGAAGTCCCATTTGTCGACGTGGTTGGCCTCGTCGGCCGGAGTCAGGACCTCGGACTCGTCGATGTAGTCGACGCCGATGCTCTGCAGTACCTGAGCTTCCACAAAATGCCCGATCCGGCACTTCGCCATGACCGGAATCGAGACCGCCTCCATGATCTCGTGGACCTTCTCGGAGTCCGCCATGCGCGCGACGCCGCCCTCGGCCCGGATGTCCGCCGGTACACGCTCGAGAGCCATGACCGCAACCGCGCCGGCGTCCTCCGCGATGGTCGCCTGCTCCGCGCTGGTGACGTCCATGATGACGCCACCCTTCAGCATCTCGGCCAGACCGCGCTTGACGCGCAGGCCTCCGGTTTCTCTATTTTCGGTCATCGTGCGTTCCTCTCCCACTGCGCTCGTTTCGATAAGACACCGGGGACCCAGCGGACTCTCCGAACGGTCTGCAGATGGGTAACGAAGGGTTGCGAGCGCAGGTGGAGTCTACCAGCGACGCCCTCTCCAACGGTGGCGCGAGCAATCTCGACTCCCTTCACAAGCTCGCCTCCAGAGGATCCGTAGTTGATTGTGGGGACTCATGCGCGCTGGGCGCGTAACCACGACCCACAATCAACTCTCGGGGCCGGGCGTCGCGCCCGTGAGGACACGCATTGACAGAACCCTCCCTTAGACTTCGGCCGTGGCGAAAACGGATCAAACCCAGTCAGAGACGCGCGCGGCGGGCCTCGGCGCCAACTTCTACAAGCTGTGGGTTGCCTCGGGGATCTCGAACTTCGGCGACGGCGTCCGGCTGACCGCTATGCCCCTGCTCGCCGCCACGATCACAAGAGATCCCCTGCTCGTTGCCGGTGTCTCTTTCGCCGGCAGCGCTCCCTGGTTGTTGTTCGCGCTCGTGGCGGGGGCGATCGTCGACCGCGTCGATCGCCGGACGATGATGTGGTCCGTTCAGGTCTTTCGCATGGGCCTCATGGGCGTATTGAGCGCTGCGATCCTCATGGGTTCGGACGGCATGGTTCTGCTGGCGCTGTTGTACCTGGTGGCGTTTCTCTTGGGGATCGGCGAGACGCTGTTCGACAATGCCGCTCAGACGATCATGCCGAGCGTCGTGCGCAAGGACCAACTGCAGGTCGCCAACGGACGCCTCTATGCCGCCGAGGAGGTCACCAACCGGTTCGCGGGACCTCCGGTGGGAGGTTTCTTGTTCGTCGCCGCCGTCGCTCTCCCGCTTCTGTTCGACGCCGTGACCTTTGGCCTCGGGGCACTCCTCATCTTTGCCATGGCCGGCTCCTATACTCCCTCGCGCGATGCCGCCTCCCCTACGAAGATTCGCCACGACATCGCCGAGGGTCTGCGCTGGTTGTGGCGCCACAGGTTGCTGCGCACGCTCGGGATCATGACGGGGGTCTTCAACATGACGGGCTTCGCGACCTTCTCGATCTTCGTGCTCTACGTGCTCGAGATCCTCGGTCTTTCCGAGACCGGCTACGGTTTACTCCTCGCCATCACCGCGGCCGGCGGCGTGATCGGAAGTCTGGTCGCTCCCCACCTGGCTCGGCTCTTCGGCGACGGGCCGAGCTTCTACATCATCATCGGCATGGGCGTGATCGAGGCCCTGGCGATCGGACTGACCTCGAGCCCTGTGGTCGTCACGGTGGCGATGATCACGGCGGGGCTCGGGGCGATGTGGTGGAACGTCATCGCCGTCGCGCTGAGACAGTCGATCGTGCCCGATCACCTCCTCGGCCGCGTCAACAGCGTCTACCGTCTGCTGGCATGGGGCACGATGCCGGTGGGCGCGGCGATCGGGGGCTTCATGGGAAACGCCTTCGGCCTGCGCTCGCCCTACTTCTTCGCGGCGGCGGTCCTCGTCATGCTCGGCGTGGCCATCATCCCGATCGTCAGCAACCGCAGCATCGCCCAGGCCCGCGCCGAGGCGGACTGAGTACAGGGCTACTTCTTCGAGAACTTGATCGAGCCCTTGACGCTGCCCTTGTTCGATGGGATGAGCTCGATCCAGGTGGAACCGACCTCAAGGGTGAACGGGTCGCCCTTCTTCGTTTCGAAGCTCGGTACGCCGTCCTTGCCGGCCTCCCACGTCCCGGTAACGACCTCGCCGCCACGGGACAGAAAGGCTCGGCCCTTGCCGTCGAGGGTGATCTCTGGTGAGGGATTGCCGGCGACGTCGGTGATCTTGTTCGAGTCGTTCACGTCGACCTCCTGAACCAGGAGGTTGCGCGTCCCAATCTGCTTTCCGCCGGCGGCGTCGAACGAGACGCCGTCCTCGAAGCGCATCCATTTGTCGCCCTGCCAGCGCCACGTGATGGCGTTGTTTGGGTTGAAGTTGAGCGTCACCGTCTTGGTGGGCTTACCGCCGCCGGGCGCGTCGCCGAACTCGAGGAACGACGACTCCGGGGGCTCGAGCTTCTTGACTCTCTTGGCCCCCAGTCTCCTGAGCTTGAGGGTGTTGCCGAACACGCTGTGGATGTCCGTGCTTCCCGGCGGCACGCGATACAGCGCCCCCTGTGAGTTCTTCTCGTCGATCGACACCAGCTTCTGCTTCTTCAGCTCGGCCTCCACGATTCCGTTGGCGCCCGAAAAAGCGAGGATCCTCGTGAACGGCTTCGCTATCTTGGGGTCGTCGAACCGGGCGCTGCGCACCGGCCCCCCTTCGGCGACGTCGTGGCAGTGATAGATGGCCATGAACCGAGTGACGCCTCCCTCGACGATCTCCTCGTAGACGATGTCGGCTTGATCGAGTCCGCTCTGCGGCCGTGCGTCCGGGGAGTTCTCGATCTTCAGGGCCACTGCCGGCCGGGCCAGGCTGACACCCTTGGGAGGGTCTTCGCCCGTCAGCGGACAGATCGGCGGAAGCTCTTCCTCGGCCCCCGCCTCAGCGTCGCCGTTGGAGGCGTTCGGCTCGGGCTCGTCGCCGGAGCATGCTCCCAGGAGCAGCACGCCCGCGAGGAGCGCCGCCAGAAACCGCTTAGTTGCCGAAGTCAAAGGACCCCTCCACCTCGCTCTTGGAGTTCGGGACGAGATGTATCCACACGGCCCCGGGGGCCAGGACCATGTCGTCTCCCGACCGCGTCTTGAAGACCACGACGTCGTCGATGCTCTCGCGCTCCCACGTCCCCTGGATCGCTCGGCCATTTCGAAACAACGTCGCCCTGCCCGAGCCGGTCTCGTCGGCGATCTCGATGGACGGCGTGCCGGTGACGTCGACCACCTCGCTGAGGTTCACCGTGTGCTCCTCGACGATGACGTTTTCGACCCCGATCTGGCCGTGGCCCTCGGACTGAAAGGGCCCGCCCTGTTGGAAGCGCGCGTAACGCTCACCGTTGAACTCGTAGTTGACGGTCGTGGTTTCGGAGAACTCGATGGTGACGTTGCGGGCCGCCATAGTCTGTCCGTTGCCCTCGAGGTCGCCGAACTCGAGCCCTCCGGGGGGAGCGTCGCCGAAGTCCTCCCGGCCGACCCGGCGGAGCTTGCTGCTGTCGCCGTAGAGCGTGTGCTCGGTCGCGAGCCCCTCGCGCGGCACCCGTTGCATGGCAGCGCCCGCCTTGTTCTCGTCGATCTGGACGATCTCGTTCTCCGCCAGGACGTCGAGCACGCCCTGGTTCCCGCCGGAGAAGGCGAGGAGTCTCGTGGTCGGGATCATGATCGAGGGATCGACGGCGCGGGCGCTGCGAATCGGGCCCGCCTTGGGGGTGTCCCCGCAGTGATAGATGGCCATGAACCTGGTCACACCGCCCTCGACCAGCTCTTCGTAGACGATGTCGGCATCCTCGAGCCCGGACAGCGGGTAGGCCACGGGCGCGTTCTCGACCTTGATGGCCACCGCGGGCCTGTCGATGAGGTCTTCGTTCTTCGGCTTCTCGCCCGTGAGAGGGCAGGTCGACGGCTTGAACCGCTCGCCGATGAGGGGGATGTCCTCTTTGTCTGCGAGGACGAAATAGGCGCCCCCCGCGACGAGCACCCCGACGAGGCCGATCAGAGCGGCCTTGACTTTCGTGGACAACGCGCGCGTCCTCCTTGAGTCATTCGCTTACAGATGTTCGGACCCTTGCTCAGACTCTGGCTCGGGCTCGCTGTTCGGACCGCTACGGCTCAGTCGTTCTCGAGCTGCGCACCGACCTTGGTCTCAGCGGGGCCTC
>Ga0136627_1000029_pt1 | contig 38405 bp, 39 predicted proteins | sample AntDrymUQ4892206_2_FD_104652 | JGI IMG/M metagenome (GOLD analysis project Ga0136627, IMG submission 104652) | Polar desert sand microbial communities from Dry Valleys, Antarctica - metaG UQ489 (22.06) | ecosystem: Environmental > Terrestrial > Soil > Desert | place: Antarctica: Dry Valley... | reverse complement strand
GCCGGGAGATTATGTCCGGGCGCGCATCACCTCCGCCGGCCCCCACGCGCTCTACGCCGACCCCGGCGGCGAGCCTCCGGGGGGGAGGCGGCGATAATCAACCAGCCTGGCCACAGTGGATCCGGCGCCCGCGGACCGGAGGCCAGCCTGGAGGCTCCTCCGGGCGCCGCCCGGATTCATATCCGGTCCTCGACTCGCCCCCCATCCTCGCCGCCATCGCCGGGGAGGCGGTGCATCGCCGTGTGCGGGCCGACGGCGGGCGGGAAGAGCGCGATCGCCGACGAGTTCTCCGAGGCGCTTTCGACGCATGCGATCCTCGTTGACTCCATGCAGGTTTATCGGGAGGTCCCCGTCATAACGAACCAGGCGAGGGGCCGGCCCGCGAGGCTCTCCGGCATCGTCTCCGTCACCGGCGGATGGTCGGTGGCCGACCACCGCGACGCCGTGCATCGCGAGCTTCGCCGTGACATCGAGGAAGGCTCCCGGAATCTGGAAATCCCTTTCGTCCTCGACGCGGGGACGGGGATGTACCTGAATGCGATCCTCCTCGACATCCCGCTCGCCCCGAGCGTGCCTGTGAGGGCGAGGGAGGTGGCCCGCGCCCTCTCGGAGGGCGCGCCGGATCCGAGGAGGGCGTCTCGGGCGAAGGAACTCGAGCTTTCAGTCGGCGGCGACGACCGAGGCTCCATATGGGGCGGCGACCTTGTCCACGAGACCGAGATGGTTTATATGAGGCCGGACATCGCCTTCCTCGAGGACCGCATCCGGAGCCGCTCCCGGCGCATCTCCTCTTTCGGCATGGAAGAGGCGGAGGCTCTCTCGGGGATGGCCGATGGAGTCGAGGCCGTCAACAAATCCGTCCTCGACTCCATCGGCGTCCGGGAGCTCCTCTCCGTCGTCCGGGGCGCGACGTCCCGGGGAGAGGCCGAGGAGAGGATGAACATAAGGACGCGGAGGCTCGCGAAGCGCCAGATCCGGTGGTTCGACAAGCTCGCCGGAACCCTCCGGGGCCGCGCCCGCGTCTCCGTCCTCGACCCCTCTGAGGCCGGGAAGGGCATAAATGCTATAAATGCTATAAATGCTATGCATGGTATAATCGGCTGATGGAATCTTTGAGCCGGGTTGTCGGGAAGGTCGTCCTCTGCGGGGCGGGGGAGTCGAGGCACATGGGCGAGCTGCGCCGCCTGTCTGAAACTCTCGGGCTCGAGGTCCGTGGCTGCATGGAGCAGGGGAGGCGCGACCCTTCTGGGTATCTCGGGGGCGGCAAGCGGGAGGAGCTCCGGGGGATGGTCGAGTCGCTCGGGGCGGGCTTCGTGGTCGCGGACGACGAGTTGACCGCCTCCGAGGCGAGGGTCCTTGAGCGGGACGCGGGTGTGGCGGTCGTTGACCGGACGGAGCTTATAATCCGGATCTTCGAGGCCCACGCGAGGGACGCGCCGAGCAAGCTCCAGGTCGAGCTGGCGGAGATGGAGTACCTCCTCCCCCGCGTGAGGGGGATGTGGAGGCACCTCGAGAGGCTCGGGGGCGGCCTCGGGAGCGGGGGCGGGGCGGCTGTGAGGGGGCCGGGTGAGCAGCAGCTCGAGTACGACAGGCGCGAGATCCGCGCCCGCATGGAGAAGCTCCGCTCCAGGCTCTCAGACGAGCGCTCCGCCCGGGGCGTCCGCCGGGCGAGGCTCCGGGAGTCCGCCGTCCCCAAGGTCGCGCTCGTCGGGTACACGAATGCCGGGAAGACCACCATCCTGAACCGCCTCGCCGGAGCCGGGCGCTCCACAGAGGACCGCCTCTTCGAAACCCTCGAGACGACCACGAGGCGCGTCGAGGGCGGCTCCCCCAGCGGCGCCTCCTCGGGCTTCACCCCGGACTTCACGCTCACGGACACGGTCGGCTTCATAAGGAAGCTCCCCACCCAGCTAGTCGAGTCCTTCGCGTCCACCCTCGAGGCCGCCTCCGACGCCGATGTCCTCGTCCTCTGCGCCGACGCCTCCAGCCCGACCTTCGACGAGGAGGTCTCAACCGTCAAGGACACCCTCAACGAGCCGGTCTCGGACGGAGCCGCCTCCGAGACCGGGAAACCCATAATACTCGCCTTCAACAAGGTGGACCTCATATCCGACTCGGAGGCGGGGAGGCTTTCATCGAGGTATGGCGGGTCCGTCTTGATGAGCGCGCTCGACGAGCGAGACTATGGGTGTGCCCTGCTCCTCGACGCGATACACGGGGAGATTTCCGCTGCGAGGGAGAGGATGGAGGTTCTCATCCCTCACGCGAGCTACGAGGACGCGGCGAGGCTGTACGGGATGGCGGAGATACACGCCTCCGAGGACAGGGAGGACGGCGTCCTCATGGACGTGAGCCTCCCCGCCGCCTCCGTCCATTCATACGCCCGATACAAAGTGGCTCGCTGAGGGGCCGCCGAGGGCCTTGCCACGGAATCTTGGAATTCATGACCACGACATTCACGAGGATCCACCCCCCGCCCGCCCGCGAGGTGGCCGGGATCCACGCCGACGTCCTTTTCCCCGGATCCCACCCCGGAGACCCGTCGCTCCCGTTCGTGGCGATGAACATGGTGTCCTCGCTGGACGGGAAGGTCTCCGCCGGAGGGAAGTCCGGGTCTATCGGAAGCCCTGTGGACAGGGAGGCCATGAGGACACTCCGCTCGAAGGCCGACGCCGTCATGGTCGGCGCCGGAACCCTCCGGGCCGAGAGGGTGTCCCTCACCTCCGAAGGCCTGAGAACCCCCGAGCCCTTCGCCATCCTCGCCTCGAGAACCCTCGACCTCCCGATCCGGAACCTCCTACACGCCGAGAAGGAAAGAACCATAATACTCACGAGCGAGGACTCGCCGCGAAGAAGGCGGGATATCCTGGAAGGATACGGAATCATTGTCGCCTGCGGCGAGGGTTCCTGCGGGGCGACCGGCTTGCGCGATGGCCTGGGGAGGCTCAAGGAGGAGTATGGAATAGGCTCGATACTCTTGGAGGGAGGCTCGGTTCTCAACCACAGCCTCGTCTCCGGGAGTCTCGTGTCGGAGATCTTCCTCACCGTCTCCCCGAAGCTGATCGGCGGGGAATCAGTCGGCATCCTCTCCGGAGAGGAGCTCTCGAGCTTCCCCGAGGCGGAGCTCCTCTCCATCCACATGGAAAGGGCGAGCTCGGGATCCCAAACAGCCCCGGAGGTCTTCCTCCGGTACCTCCTGCCCGCGGGTTTCCGATAATTGCCGTTCCCGGAAACCGGGGGCGCCGGGGAGCTTGTGGCTGCGGCGGCCGCGTTGGTTTATAATGATCCTTAGGAAGGTTTGGCAGGAAGAAAAGGTTCTTGAGGTTCTAATGCCGGGAGGGCGGGAAATTTGTCTGGATCGGGTTCTAGCTGGGCTGTAAGGATTGCTGTTGTGGCCGCGGTTCTGTCATGCGCTCTCCTCGCACGTGCCGCGTGGGAGGATCTGGGGTTCGGGGTCTACTCCGGTATGGACTCGGCGAGCGTGGCGATGGCCCAAGACGGCGATGACTTGAATGGTGGCACCCCTTCGTCCGACCAGTACTCGACTGGTTCCGGCTCCGGCGAGTCCACCGTGAGGGAGACCACGACCGTCTTCTCTCCGACGGACGATCAGTATCCCACGAAACCGGACGATTCCGGGTCGCTCCTCGAGGCCGGGGGGCCTGACTCCGGCTCCGTGCCGGTGATGCCGGGAGGCGGCTGCCCGGAGGAGTTCCCCGTCGAGGACGACGGGGTATGCCTATCGGAATAGCATAACTGAGATGAACGAGCCGAGAGACCAGCGCCTTTCAAATCGGCGCTGGTCTCTCGGCTTGCCATGGCTTTCCGGCGGCGGGTTCCTGAGTCGTCTGGCCTGCGTGAGCGTGACTATGGCTCTTTGAAGATTACGAAATCCCGGGCATGACGGGCAGCCTCGGGTGGGGAAAGACACTGAGAGCGGGTTCCGCTTGGGCTAGATCGGGAGCGTATTATATTGGTATGCCTTGTTGGCGAGTTCTTCGGCTCTTCTTATGTACCGGAGGGTGGTCTTCGGATCCGAGTGGCCGAGGAACTGCTGTATGACTAGGAGCGGTGCTTCGTTGACGGCCATGTTCGTCCCCACGGTGTGGCGTATGGAGTGCGGGGATATGGCTTTCGTTATTCCGGCCCTCCGGACGTATTTCTTGACTATGTTCCTTATGGAGCGGGTCGTGAGTGGCCTCGCGTCGCCCTCCCTCGACTCGAAGAGGGGTCGGCGGGAGTCGGAGCGCGAGTTCAGGCTGCGTCCGGTGAGGAGGACGTATCGCTGGACGACTCGCCAGAGGTCGGGGGAGGCGGCGACGTTGCGGATCCTCCCCCCCTTCCCCTCAACCCTGACTTGTATGGGAGGCTCCCCGTCCTCGCCTCCCCCGACCTCCCGGAAATCGCCTATCCGGAGGCTGACGAGTTCGGCCTCCCGCACGCCGCACGAGGCCATGACGGCCAGGATCACATAGTCCCGGTAGCTTTCCACCCGGGCTTGCCCGAGCATCCTCGAAAGCTCCTCCTCGGTCAGGACGTTGTACGAGGAGTCCTCCGAGACCCTCGGACTTTTCGCGAAGTACCGCAGCGCGTCGGGGCCGAGCCGCGTCACCCCGCCCATGTGCGTGAAGACGAGGAACCTCCTCACCGCCGTCAGCTTCTTCGCCGCCGTCGCAGGCGCGTACTCCTTTATGAGGCGCTCACGGTAAAGTGAGAGGTTCTCCGCCCCGATCCCCCCGAGCGGCACCCCGAGCTCCCCCTCGATGTACGAGGCGAACATACGTATCTCCGTATTATAGGTTTTAATCGTCTCGGGGCTGGAGAGCGTCCTCAGAAAGACGGCGAGGAGATCCTCGACGGGGGGTGAAGGACGGGGGGTCTCGGTCGGAACGCCCGTATGAGGGAAGGATCCCGCGTGCTCGACGGGGACGTTTTCAAGGTTTTCGACGATTTCGGGGAGGGACTCGGGGGGGCTTTCCGGTTCCATTGCCCCTATGCCCGGGACGGGCTCCGCCGCCCTTTTGTCCGGGTTATTCGGAGGGGTCTTCATAGTTCACGAGGGAGACGGTTTTGTATGGGTCGAGGAGGGTTCGGCCCCGGAGGTATCCGAGCTCGATGATGAAGGCGGCCCCGGCGACGGCACCGCCCGCGTTCTCGACGATACGGCACATGGCGCGGGCGGTGCCACCGGTGGCTAGGAGGTCGTCGGCGACGAGGACGCGGGCGCCGGGCGGGATCGAGTCAGCGTGGACCTCGAGGGAGTCGGAGCCGTACTCGAGGTCGTACGAGGCGGATATCGTCTCGCGGGGCAGCTTGCCGGGCTTCCTCGCGAGCACGATCCCCCTCCGGGCGCGGTACGCCAGCGCCGTCCCGAACACGAAGCCCCGGGCCTCCGCGGACACGATGCGGTCGTACTCGATGCCGGCCGCGTCTATCGCCTGCGCGAGCGCGTCGACGGCGAGGCGCATCCCCCCCCCGTCCTCGATCAGGGGCGTTATGTCCTTGTACGACACGCCCGCCCTCGGGAACCCCGGAACCGACCGGATGAGCGCCCGGACCCGCTCGGAGGGGGAGTCGGGGGCGTCGGGGTGGCCTGCGCTGTCGGATCCGCTCACGGGCGGCCGTCCGACGGCGACGGGGCGAAGGCTTCGATCACGTTCGCCATCATGAGCTCTTTGAGGCGGGAGTCCACGGAGGCGAGGTGGCGGGCCTTCGCCATCGCCTCGGCCACGCGCTGCTCGTCGCCGCTGCGGAGCTCGGGGTTGAGTATCTGCTTGAACATGGCGGCCTCCCGGTCCACGGCGGCCATCATGCCCCGGAGGTGGCGCGGCTGTATCGAGTGCTTCGCCATCTCGTACGCCATGCGGGCGATCTCGAGGTCGCGCTGCGTGAGCTCGCCCGTCCTCCCTATGACCTGAACCGTGAGGAGCTCCTCGACGAAGCGCGTGTCCGCCTCGAGCGCGTCGGCCAGCTCGTCCTTCGAGTACACCCGGTCCTCGAGGACCGACGAGAGGTCACCCGCCGAGTCCTTCGACATCGCCATAACCGGGGCGCCGCCTTCGATGCGCTTCTTTATCACCTTGAGCGGGAGGTACTCCTTGTCTTGGAGCGTGAGGATGTACCTGAGAAGCTCGACGTCCTGCCCGGAGAAGAGGCGGTATCCGCCGCGCGTCCGGTTCAGGTTTATGAGCCGCCGGCGCTCGAGGTACCGGATCTTGCTCACCGAGAGGCTCGGGAACTCCGGCTTGAGCCTCTCAACCACCTCGCCGATCGTGAAACTGTCCTTGCCGCCTCCGCCGTTCTCCAAACTAGATCACTCCATTCCTCTCCATCTGAATGCCCGGATGTTGATGCCCCACTGGCCCCCCCCGGGCCGAGGGAGGCCGCCTCGCCTGGAAGTCTCCCGTATTATGTGAACACGAACTTGAATCGGTATTTGCCGACCTGTATCTCGTCGCCATTCCGGAGGTCCACGGAGTCCACGCGGACGCGGTTGACGTACGTGCCGTTGAGGCTCCCGACGTCGCGTATCCTGAATCCGTGGTCGCCCCGGAGAACCTCGGCGTGCTTCCTCGAGACTGTGACGTCGTCGAGGAAGATGTCGCACTGGGGGACGCGGCCGATGGTCACGGCCTCGACCCCGACGTCGTGCATGCGCCTCCCGGCGGTCCCCTCGACCTGGTCGAGCTCTATGAGGGCCGCGCCCTTGGCCGGAACCGAGGAGGAGGTCGCCTCGTCGTCGTCCTCCGCGAAGCTCGGCGAGTACGAGACCGTCGTCCCGCCGGGGTCGAGGCGTGTGCCGCACTCCGAGCAGAACTTCATCCCGACGGCAACCTCCGAGCCGCACTCCGGGCAAAGGCTCACGGGCCGCCACGCCCCTCGGGGGATCGGGGCGAAGAGCCAAGCCCGCCGCCGGAGCCTTCGCCGCCGGACTCCCCGAGGAGGGCCCGGGCGAGATCCTCGGGGGAGGCGAAGAGGTCGCCGCCGCGCCCCGCTATCTCGGCCCTTATGAGATCGATGCGCCCCTGCAAAACCCTCCTCCGGTAGCTGACCTCCCGCTCCTCCTCAGCGAACGCCTCCAAATGGCCCTTCAACTCCTCGACGCTCAACGCCGTCAAGTCCTCGGAGCCAGCCCAGTCGAAACCACCCGCCCCACCGCCCACTCCTTTTCGTTCTTCACCCATAACCGGAAGTATAACTTCCCCTCTACCTTACGTACAGTCTTTTGACCGACATATCTCCCACTCAAGCAAAAACAACCGCTGAACACCCGCAAAAGGGCGGTTTCCGATTGTCTCCGATTCCGCCACGATTCCGCCAGGCGCGCCCTCATTCGGATTCTATGAGGGATTTGACGAGATCTGAATACTCGGACTTGACTCCCTCCGGGTCGGAGTCGGTCTCGGCGTACACGTGGAAGAGCGGGTTGTCGGGGTCGGGGAGCATGAGAACCCACCCTCCGTCCACCGAGAGCTTCACTCCGTCTGTGAGGATGGCGTCGGGGTCGCCGCCGAACCTCTCCGCGAGGCCGCGCATCACACGCCCCTTCGCCCCCCACGGACAATCGAGTACCTCGCGCGAGACACCCCCGAACGAGTCACCGAAACGCCGCCTCGCCTCAGAGAGGGGGGCGCCCGAAGAACCCGCCCCGAACAGTTTGAGGACGCATGATATGACCATGAAGCAGTCGGGGGCGGGGAGGAAATCCGGGAAGACATAGCATCCGTCGCCCGTCGCCCCGATGTCCGCCGAGGAGGAGGCGGCCTGTATGGAGATATTCCCAAGCCCCGTCCGGCTCTCCGACAAAACGCCCCCGCCCGCCTCGACGAGCCGCCCGTACTCCGAGCTCAGGCTCACCGGGAGGACGACTTTGCTCGGCTCCATACGCTCGATGAGGCACGCGAGCATGATATCCGGCGGGATGTATCCGCCCCGGTCGTCAACGAACTGAATGTCCTCCCCCGTGGGGCCGACGACGCACCCGAACGCCGCGTCCACGGTCGGGACGATCCCCCCGACGCGCTCGACCGACTCCTCGAAGCCCATCCCGGGGGCGGATCCAACCACGTTCGCGTTCGCGAAACCCGAGACGACGACCGCGTTTATCCCGAGCCTCGAAAAAGCCCGGCTCGCGACGAGGTTCGCCACACCCCCCGAGAAATCCACCACGATCGTCGAACCCGACGTCTTCGACACGTCCGACGCCCTCTCGAGCCTCTCCACATACTGCTCGACCGCCCGCGCCGGATAAATAAGCTCCCCGATGTCGTCCCCGCCATGCGCCCGCCGGTACTCCTCCCTCACAAAAACCTTCTCCACGCTCCGCTCGTCGGACTCCGTCATCGGGGTCGCGTCGGAGGAGAAGAAGAGAACCTCGATGTCGTCGGGGTCGTCGCCCCGGCGGAGATGCGCCCCCGCCGACGACTTCCCCGCCAAAACGTCGTGGCGGACGACCCCGGCATGCGCCGCCCGGAGGTCGCGGACGTTCACCCCCGTCCCGAGGAGAGCCGCCGTCATCGCCCTTTTAGCGACTTGGGCGGCGGGCGAAGAGTCGCGGCCGAGGGTCACGATCGCGCCGGGGTCGAGCGTCGTCCCGAACGAGGAGGCGAGCCGGATGAGGACCTCGGGGGTGAGATCCACATTGAACTTCCCCGCGACCTTCCCCCCCTTGAAAACCGTCCGAAGCCCCATCGTCTCGTATATGAGGCTTTGCGTGACATTCGCCCCGTCCTCGATGGTCTTGTGAGGATAAACCTTCACCTCCGGCGAGACCGTCGCGCCCTCGCCCACGATGACGTCGTCGCCGAGGGAGCTTCTCTCGAGAAGCCTCGCCCTCGCCTGGACGTATGACGAGCGGCCGACGAGGGTGTCCACAAGCTCCGCGCCCTCGCCGATGTACGACCCGTCGGCGACGACGGATCGCTCGACCCTCGCCCCGGCGGAGACGACGACGTTCGAGCCGATCACCGAATACGGACTCACCTTCGCCCCCTCGTCAATCCGGACGTTCTCCCCGATGACGACCGGCCCCTCGAGTCCGCCCTCGTCGAGCTGCGCCCGGCTCCCGACGTATATATTCTCCCGGAGGCGCGTTCCCGGCGGCCTCACGCCCTTCACAGAGCCGTCGAGGACATCCCTCTGCGCGGCGGAGTATTGCTCCAAGGTGCCGATGTCCTCCCAGTATTCCTCGGTGACGTACCCGAACATCGGGCGTCCGTCGTCGAGCATCGCCGGGAAGAGATCCTCCGAGAAATCGTACTCGCCCTCGGACTCCGGGTCGGGTATTTTATCCATCACCGAGCCGTCGAGGAGGTATATGCCGGTGTTCACCGTGTCCGAGAAAACCTGCCCCCACGCCGGCTTCTCGAGGAAGCGGGAGATCCGGCCGTCCTCCTCCGTGATGACGATGCCGAAATCCAAAGGGTTCTCGACGCTTTTCAGGACCATCGTCGCGTCGGAGCCTTTCTCCCCGTGGAACTCGGCGAGGCGGGTGAGGTCGGCGTCGGTGAGGGCGTCGCCGCTTATGACGAGGAACGGCTCGCCGTCCGCGAGGTCGAGTTCGGACTCGGCCATCTTCACGGAGCCGGCGGTTCCGGCGGGGGCGTCCTCGACGGAGTATTTCATGTTCACGCCCCACTGGGAGCCGTCGCCGAAATAGTCCCGGATGTCCTCGGGCATGAATTGAAGCGTCACCACGATGTCGGTGAAGTCGTGGCTTTTCAAAAGATTCACTATATGCTCCATGCACGGGAGGTTCGCTATCCGGATCATGGGCTTCGGCTGCTCGCTCGTGAGTGGCCGGAGCCGCGTACCCTGCCCGCCCGCCATTATTATCGCCTTCATGAAAACTCCTCCTTTTCACGCCGGAACATACGAAATGAAGTTCCTTCGCCCCGACCCGCCGATTTCATTTCCGTCTCTCCCCGATATGTTCCCGATAATGCCCCGGTTCACCGGAGACCCGTTCACCGGGAGCTTTTGACTCGTATCCGGAGGCTCACGCCCCACATGCCGTACCGTTTCCGTATCTCGTTCTCGATGTACCGGAGATAGTTTTCGCGGAGGTCTTCCGGGCGGTTCGCGAAGATGGTGAACCTCGGCGGGCGAGTCCCGGTCTGGGTGGCGTACCGGATCTTCACCCCTTTCGCCGGGGCCGACTTCTCGACGATCCGGTTCACGAACTCCGCCACCTCGTGCGTCGAAACCCGCGTCCCGTACGCCCGGTGGACCCTCGCCGCGAACGGCATGACGAGATCCACACCGCTCCCCGAAAGGGCGGAAATCGAGACGAACTCCGGTTTGAGGTCCGTCATCCGCCGGAAAATCTTACCCTCGATCTCCCGCACCTCGTCGGGCCCGACGAGGTCGCTCTTGTTTATGACGACCCCGCACGAGCGGCCCGCGTCCTCGATCTGCCTCGCGAGCTGGAGATCTCCGCCCGAAAGCCCCTCCACCGCGTCCACCATGAGAAGCGAGACGTCCGACCTCCGTATCGCCTCCGCCGTCCGGAGCGACGAATAATAAGGAACCCCCGAGGCACGCTTCGCGCTCCGGTTCACCCCCGCCGTGTCGAGGAGTATGAACCTCTCGAAGTTCTCGACTTCATCGCCCCCGACATCCACCTCGAGTTCGTTCTCCACCGCGTCCGTCGTCGTCCCCGCCGCCTCCGAGACGACCGCCCTCTCCGAGCCGATGAGGCGGTTGAGAAGCGTGCTTTTCCCGACGTTCGGGCGGCCGATGATCGCAATTCGAGGAAGGTTCGATTCTTCTTCCGCGTCCGGCTCCTCCGGAAGGAGGGCGACGACCTCGTCGAGGAGGTCGCCCATCCCGATGCCATGCGAGGCCGAGACCGGATGCGGCTCGCCCTCCCCGAGCGAATAGAATCCGTACCGCTCCGAGTCGTCCGCCGGATTGTCCATTTTGTTCACCGCGAGAAGCACTTTGCCCGGAGCCTTCCGAAGCTCGCGGGCGATGGCCGAGTCCGCCTCCGTCGGCCCCGTCCGGGCGTCGGCCATGTGGAGGATGACGTCCGCCTCCTCGACCGCGACCCTCGCCTGAAGCGTGACGAGGGACTGAAGCCCGACCCTCGCCGTCGGCTCCATCCCGCCCGTGTCAACGAGGACGAACTCCCTCCCCACCCACTCCGCCTCGTTGTACGAGCGGTCGCGCGTCGTCCCCGGCTCGTCCGCCACCACCGCCGACCTCCGACCCACAACCCGGTTCACGAACGAACTCTTCCCCACGTTCGGCGCCCCCACCACCGCCACCACCGGCAAACTCCTCATGATCTCCCCGCCCCTTCCGGAATGTCCCGGGCCTCCCGAACGTTTCGGGCGTTTCTCGGGAGCGCGTATATCTCTTCGAGAACCTCGTCCGCCGAATCCCGGTATGCCGCCTTCCCTCTTCTTGTATTATCTATCGTTATCGGCTCCCCGACGTATGCGTGGAGTTTACCGCCCCGGAGACGCTCCCGAAGCGACGGTACTTTTCCGATGAAGACGGGGACTATACGGGCGTCTCCCCGGACGGCGAGCATTATGGCCCCGCTCTTCGCCTCGCCGGACTCGCGGTCTTTCTGGCGGGTTCCCTCGGGGAAGATGCCGAGCGCCCACCCCTCTTTCAGGTACGAGATGGCGGCTCGGAGCGCGGATCGCCCGCCGCCGTCGCGGTCAACGGGGATGGATCCGAGGAAATGGAGGAAGCACCGGAGGGGCGGCACGAAAAGCTCCTTCTTCGCCATCCATTGGACGCGCCTCGGAACCGCCATGCACACGAAAACCGGGTCGAAAAATCGGTGGTGGTTCGAGGCCACGATGAGCGCCCCATCCCTCGGAACCCTCTCCGCCCCATGAACCGTGAACCCGAAGATGACCCCGCCCATGAAAAGCATGAACCTCCGAAAGAGGATGTACCTCCGGGTCATCCCGCGCGGCCCCTCCATGCTCGCCAAACTACGCCCCGCTCCGGGCCTTCGCCCCGGCGGAGGCGACGATACCGAGGACGGAGGAGACGACCTCGTCGAGCGACATCGAAGTCGTGTCCATGACGACGGCGTCGGCGGCGGGTTTGAGCGGCGAGGCTTCGCGTTCGGTGTCTTGTTTGTCGCGTTGTTTTATTGCGGCGGTGATGCGCTCGATCTCATCCTCGCGCCCCGTCTGCGAAGCCCGCCTCCTCGCCCTCTCCCCCGCCGACGCCGAGAGGAATATCTTCACGTCCGCGCCCGGAAGAACCACCGTCCCGATGTCCCGCCCCTCCACGACCGCCCCGCCCCCGGCCCGCGCCTTCCCCGCCGCCTCCCTTTGAACTCCGACGAGAATCTCCCGAACCCTCGGATGCGACGAGATTTTCGAGGCCGCCGCCGAAACCTCCGGGGCGCGGAGGTCGGACTCCGAAATCCCCGCCCCGTCCACGCTCACCGTCTCGCCGTCGAGCGCGACCCGGCGGGCGATCCCCGAGAGCGCGGCCTCGTCGGAAGGGGGGACGCCTTCCCGGATCGAGAAAAGCGCGACGGCTCGGTATGTCGCTCCGGTGTTCAGGTTGACGACTCCGAGACGCTCCGCCGCCATGCGGGCGACCGAGCTTTTGCCGCTCCCGGCGGGGCCGTCAATGGCTGCGATCACGCCGCCGGACACCTTTCCGGGCATCCCCTCCGCCGCGTCTCCCTGTGAATTCTCGATCGGCACGGGGGGGAGTATAGTCGCCGACCGGACGTTATGCCCGCGTCGGACGCGACGAAAGCATCGCCGCGTCCGACGGGCGGCGGAGGAGTTCGAGGCGGTCGAAATAGTCCGGCATCGTCTTCGAGACGCACGCCGGATTCGATATCCGGACGCCGGGAGCCATGAGTCCCACGAGCGAGAAGGCCATCGCGATCCGGTGGTCGTCATACGTCTCGACGAGCGCGGGCGATATTACGCCCGGATATACCGTGAGTCCGTCGCGCCTCTCCTCGACCTCCACGCCGAGCCGCGAAAGCTCCGTCGCCACCGCCGATATCCGGTCGGTTTCTTGATGGCGCGTATGCTCGATGTTCGTTATGACCGTCTCGCCCTCCGCGAACGGCGCGATCGCCGCGAGCGTGATGAAGGTGTCCGATATCTCGTTCATGTCCGCCCGAACCCCGGAGAGCCTCCCCGCCCCCCGAACCTCCACATATTCCTCGGAGATTTCCACCTCGCACCCCATCGAACGGAGTATCTCCGCGAACCGGAGGTCTCCTTGCTTCGACCCCCGCCCGAGTCCCGGAACCCGCACCCTCCCGCCAGACAACGCCGCCGCCGCGAGGAAATACGAAGCCCCCGAGGCGTCCGGCTCGACGGCGTACTCCCTCGCCCGGTACTTCGACGGCTCGATGGCGAACCGCCCGCCCCGCTCTTCGACCTCGACCCCGAAGGAGCGCATGACATCCATCGTTATTCCGATGTACGGCCTCGACACGAGGCCGCCCGAGACTTCGAGTTCGACGGCGGTGTCCGCGTACGGCGAGGACATCATGACCCCGCTGAGAAACTGGCTGCTTTTCCCGCCCTCGACGCGAGCCTTCCCGCCCCGAATTCCACCCCCCTCGACGACGAGCGGGAACCTCCCCCCCTCCCCCGCATACCCGACCGAGGCTCCGAGGCTCCGCATCGCGTCAACGAGGTCGCCGACCGGCCTCTCTCGCATCCTCGGAACCCCGTCCACGAAATACGGCCCCTCCCCGAGCGCGAGCATCGGCGGCAGAAACCGCGCCGCCGTCCCCGCGTTCCCCACGAAAACCTCGACGCTTCTCCGGGGTATTATGCCTCTACGACCGGAGATCCGAACTCTCTCCCCCTCCACGCGCACTTCGAAGCCGAGGTCATGGAGGGATTTCATGAGGTGGAAGGAGTCGTCGGAGAGGAGCGGGTTTTCGAGGATGGACTCACCGTCGGCGAGGGCGGCGATTATGAGGGCGCGGTTCGTCACGGATTTCGAGCCGGGAACCGGTATTTCGGCTTCCGGCGGACGTTCGAGGGGGCGAATCTCGACCTCGTCGTCGGGAAATCGGCCTCGCACGTCCTCGGCGGAGAAATCCACACCCGGCGCGCCCCGAATGCCGTCCCTCATTCCGGAACCCCCGAGGAAATCCCGGCCGGGAGGCACCGTGTCCGCGCGCCGCGCCGCGATGAAAACGCGCCGATGTCATCCCTCCCGACGGGAGGGAACACGGGCGGCCTCCCCTTTGCGGAGACGCGGCGGGATGCGTCTCCGCGGGGGACCTCGCCGCTCGCGCGACATCCTCCATCCGGGTTCCGTGTGAGGCGATTCCCGGATGCGGAGACATTCGGCGAGGAGAGGTTTTTAGGCGGACGCCGTGGCGTGAATCCGAGGGAGTTTCGGGGGAGGCGAGATCTCCGGCGGACACCGAAGCGGGGGTCGACGACGCTTCGCGCGCGAGGAGGTTTCCGTGCGGCGCCCTTCCCCGCATCGGCACGACTCTCACGGTGGAGGAGACAGCCCGGCGGCGCGTGTCCACGAACGGCGCGGGCGGCGCGGGAGGAGGCGCGAGGAACGCGGCGGTCTTCGGCTTCCGGGAACGTGGCGTGGGATCTCATGAAAACGCCTCCATTTCTTTTTTCGACAATGGCCGGTATTTTCCGGGGGGGAGCGCGCCGAGCTCCACCGGGCCGACTCGAACCCGTTTGAGGGATACGATATCGAGGCCGACCGACTCGCACGCTCTCCGTATTATGCGGTTGCGGCCTTCATGGATCGTGAGGCGGAGGGTGGTTTGGGATCCACGCCGGCTCACTTCCACGACCTTCGGCGGGAGCATCGGCCCGTCGTCGAGAGTCGGGCCGGCGGCGAGGTTTTTCATGGGTTCGTCCGTGGGCGGGGTCTTCACGACGAGTTCGTATTCCTTCTCGACCTCGGAGGACGGGTGTGTGATGCGGTTTGCGAGATCGCCATCGTTCGTGAGGATGAGAAGCCCCGTAGTCTCGAAGTCGAGGCGGCCCGCCGGGACGAGGCCGGGAACGCCCCCCGGCATGATGTCGGAGACGGTCGGGCGGCCTCGGTCGTCGCCCATCGAGGTGAGGAAACCAGACGGTTTATTGAGGGCGAAGTACGAGCGTGAAAGGGGGAGCGAGACCCTCTCCCCGTCGAGGCGGACATCATCGCCGTCCTCGACCTTCGACCCGAGTTCCGCGACCGAACCGTTCACCACGACCCGCCCGCCGGAGATGAGGGACTCCGCCTTCCGCCTCGAAGGCGCGGCACCCGCCCGAGAAAGGAAAGCCTGAAGCCTCAAAGTTCGGGTCTCCCCGGCGCGGTTTCTTCCGGCGATTCACCGCCCGGCGCGGGGGCATCGGAATCGGGTTCGAACGACGCGGTCGTCTCCGAGCCGCTGTCCGGCGAATACCCGCCGGGATCCCGGGCTTCCGGCGCGGAGTCCCCCGGCGCGGCTTCTCGCGGCGCGGCCCCGCCCGCCATGTTTTCGTCCGAGGCGGAGGTTTCCGGCGGATGGCCGCCCGACGGGGTCTCATCGGAGGCGACCCTCCTCGACGCGGCCTTCTCCGGCGAAGCCTCGCCCGGTTTATCCGGCGCGACGTCCCCCGTCGCTATCTCTCCCGGAGCGGCGTCCTCCGGCGCGGATTCGCCCGTCGGGGCGACGATGCGTTCCCGGACGCGGTCGAGTTCGGATTCGTTGACGAGGGAGTCGAGGGGCGGGAAGTCGGCCCGGGTCGAGGAGCCGGACGCGATGTGGAACTCTTCGGTGAGGTCGAGGAGGGCGGGGCTTCCGGGAGCTTCGGAGTCGAAGCCCGACTCGGCGAGGAGGCCGCGCTCGATGAGGCTCCGCGCCACCGCGTCGGAGTTCACGCCGCGAACCTTCGACACCGCGCCCCGCGTCATCGGCCCGAGATAAAGCACGCACGCGAGAACCTCATGCGCCGCCGCCGAGAGCGGCGACGGCCTCGCCTCCCTCCGGAAACGCTCCACAGCCCCGGAGGTCTCGGGGTTCGTCGCGAACTGGAAGCCGCCCCCCACCCGCCGAAGCACGACGCCGGAGTTCTCCGGCGAATACCGCTCTTCGAGGATGGACACCGCTTCCTCGACCTCCTCCCTCGTCCTCTCCGTCGCGGCGGCGAGAGCGCGGGACGGCACCGGGCGCCCGCTCACAAGGAGAATCGCCTCGACCTCCCGCGCCGCGGAATGGGCGGCGGCGTTCATCGAGCCTCCGCGAATGGCGATGTCCGTGCCCGCCCGGCGGAGGCGTGGCGTGCCACGTTTCTTCGCCGAAGAAACACCCGGAATCTTTCGCCCGTGTTTCCCGCGAAAGGCCGCGACGAATCATCCCCGAACAACGAAGAAACCGCGCTCCGGAGGCGAGGTCGAAAAAAATGCCTCCCCCGCCTCGGAGAAGCGGACGAGACCTCCGCGCACCGCCGAAACAACCCCCCGACCGAAGCGACCGAAGCGACCGAAAGCGACGAAACCCCCTCGCCCGACCCGAACCTCGCGCGCCCGAAACCCGCCGCACGCGACGCCGCCTTCCCTCGAAACTCACCGACCGGAAGCGGGCGGCGACCGCGCATTCTCCACTCCCGGCCTTTCAATTCGAAGCCTCCATCGTGAGCGGGCCGAGCGGTTCGGATTGGATGAGGTTTATCCGGCCTTCGTGGGCGAGCGAGAGGGCGGCGGCGAATGTGACGGCGGAGTGGAGGCGATCCATGCCGCGAGTGAGCTCCTCGTACGAGACGGGGCCGCGCGCGAGGGAGGCTCGGATGAGGGCGGCGAGTTCCTGGACGGTGACGGTGATCTTCCCGAGGTGCTCGACGGGCGGCTCCTCCATCCGCGAAAACACCCGCTTCGCCGCGAGCGTGATCCTCTTTTCGTCCACCCGGAGCTTCCCCGGACGCGGTTTCAACTCGTGTCCCGACGGATAATGCCCCGCGTTCCGCCCGAACCTTCCCCGGAGATGCTCCGCGCCGCGACGGACTTTCAAATACTCGGAGAGCCTCTCGGCGAGCTCCTCGGGGGACACCGCCCCCTCGTTGTCGTCGTCGGGTTCCGGTTCGAAGAGCGGCGAGAGGGTGCGGCTTTTTAGGAGGATGAGCGACGAGGCGGAGCTTGCGAAATCCGTGTCGCGTTCGAGGGCATTCGAGGAGGCGGGGTCGCGGGCTTCGAGGTACAAATTCACGAGGTCGCGGAGTGGGACTTCGAAGATCTCGACTTCGTCTTTGAGGATGAGCGCGAGGAGCCACTCGTATGGCCCGGAGTACACGTCGAGTTCGACGGTGAACCCGGAGAGCGAGCGTCCGGGGGAGTCGCCGGAGATCACAGCCCCGCCTCCGCGTTGAGCGGAAGCACCGAGGATATCGAATTATGCTCCATCCCACTCTCTCGGGCGAGGACGGCGTCAACGACGCGACCCTCGGCGACGGCGACCCCCCGCGCCAGCCCGGCGTCGGAATTCAACGAGTCCCGAAGCCCGAGCCCGGCGAGCTTCCTCACGTACGGAAGAAGCGCGTTCGAGAGGGCGCGGGTCGCCGTGACCGGCACCGACGCCGGAACATTCTTCACGCAATAATGGGTGACTCCGTGCTTCTTGAAAACCGGCTCGGAGAGCGTCGTCGGGCGCGAGGTCTCGACGCACCCGCCCTCGTCCACGTCCACGTCCACGATGACGCTCCCCTCCTTCATCCCCCCGACGGTCTCCTCCGCGACGAGAGCCGGGGTGCGCGAACTCACGACGAGAACCGCCCCGATGAGGAGATCCGCCGTTATCGCGGCTTCCTGGATCGCGAGCCGGCTCGAGGCGAGGGTCGTCACGTTCCGGAGGCGGCCGCCCTCGAGGGCGCGGAGGCGGTCGAGGTCGCGGTCAATGACGACGACCTCCGCCCCGAGGCCGCTCGCCACCCTCGCCGCCGCCGCGCCGACGATGCCGCCACCGAGGATCACGACCCGCCCCGGCCTCACCCCGACCGCCCCGCCGAGGAGGATGCCCCGGCCGCCGGACTGCCTTTGGAGATAATGGGCCCCGATCTGCGGCACGAGCCGGCCGGCGATCTCACTCATCGGCGTGAGCACCGGGAGCCGCCCATGCCCGTCCCGCACCGACTCCGCCGCGAAAGCGACGCACCGCGACCCGATGAGGGCCTTCATCATCGCCGTGTTTATGGGCAGCGAGAGGAACGAGAGGAGTATGGAGCTTTCCTTGAGATACACGCACTCCTCCGGCGTCGGGCCGTAAACCTTGACCATAAGCTCGGAGTTCTCGTAAACGTCCGCCGCCTCCGCCACGACGACGGCCCCGGCCTCGCGGTACGCCTCGTCGGAGAGGCTCGACTCCCCGCCCGCCCCGGCCTCGACCGTGACCCGGTGTCCGGCGCGGGTGAGTTCGTTGACGGCGTGCGGGGTGAGCGAGACCCGGCCCTCGTCCGGCGAAAGCTCCCTGACGACCCCGACCCTCACCCGGAACCTCCGGTGGAGCCTTCGGATTCGTCCCCGGCTTCGCCTCCGAGGGCGAGCCACACGGCGGCGGCGGCGGAGTCGAAGAAGTGTTCGTCGTCGGTGTACGTTCGTCCCATACTCTCGAAGGTTAACCCGGACGCCTCCTCCAATCCAGCCGCCCCGAAGCCGACGGGGATATATTCGTGGCGTTCGGGGAGCCCTTCGAGCGGAATACTTCCGGACGCGCCCTCCGGGAAGGCGACGCGGCATCGGGCGAGGGCGGCTTCGAGTATCGAGCGGGTGTGGTGGGATATTCCGCGATGCCTTTCGCGCCCGTCGGCGAAGGAGATGCGCGGGGCGAGGATCGGCTCCGCTCCGAGGGAGGCGGCCGCGTTTAGCGACGACGCCGCCGACATGCCGCCGTGTCCGTATGGAGACCCGGTTCCCACGACGCCCGGCCCGATGCCCGCCAGGATGAGGCCCGCGCCCGCCGCCGAGAGAAGCCCCGAGTATTCGTTCACAGCCTCGACGTCGCCGCCGATGCAATTCCCAGACGAGACGACGAGGTGGAGAAGACCCTTCTCCTTCAATTCCGCCACCGAGCGCGAGAACGCGACCGGGAGCGCGCCGCCGCCGTTCCACACGAAGGCTACCCGGCAACCCGGCCTGAGCTTCGCGGCCGCCGCGCACGCGACCGCGAGGTGCGAGTGGAGCGGGAGGACGGCGACCGGGGCCCCAACGAGGCTTTCGGCAATTTCCCCGGGAGTCGCGGGGAACTGGAGCGGGGTGTACGGGAGCTTCACGAAGTGGTTCCGGTTCTCCGGCGCGCCTCCGCCCGCTCCGGGCAGGATGAAGGCCGCGCCGCCCGTCCCGAGGCGCATCTCGACGCCGACGGTGTTCGCGAGGACGGCGTCCCCGGCCTCCGGCGCCCCGCCGAACTCCGGATAAAAAACGCCGGGACACGCTTCTCCGGCGAGCGGCCCGTCGAGGATGCGGAGCGATGCCCGCCCGCCCTCGCCGTCCACCGAAAGAACCTCGGCGCGTCGAATGGCGCTCATGACGGCTCCGGACGAGAGACTTCGTCGCCTCGACGAATCGGGGCGAACGCGCCCACGGATTCTCGCCTCGCGATGCCATCGCCCCCGGAGAGAAGCCGCCCTCCGAAATCGGCGCGGAGATTCTTTATGGGGGGGGAGTCGTCTTCCCACTTTTCTCGGGCTTCGTCGCGCGGGGATCCACCACAGTCCGGGCGCCGGAAACCGCCCCGGCGCCCCGCCGTCAAAGCGCCCTCCAAGCCGTGCTTTCCTCGATGAACGCTCTCAAAAACTTCTCCCCGTCTTCACCCCCACCGACCCCGAGCCACACGTCGCCCCCCGGGGCGGGTCTCCACAAAACCTCCGCGCGAACCGGAAACCCCGCCCCCGAGAGTTCGCGTGTGAGATCCCGCACCGCCTCCTCGCACGCCACCATCGGCTCCGCCCCCCGCTCGACCTTCATCTCGAGGATCGCGTCGGATAGCGCGGCCGCCTCGGACACGCGGCGCATAACCGCCTCCACCGCACGCCCCATGCACCCGCGGTCGAAGGCCATGACCTCGCCCTCGATAATAAGGTTCCCCGCATCGCCCTCCCGCTGGGAGATATGCACCCTAGCCCCCCCGCCGAGAAGGTCGAGCGTCGTTCGGGGTATTATGTGGTTAGGTTTGGCCGACGGGTCCCCCGATTTTTCCGCCGGGGCTTTTTCCTCGCCGGGGTTTGGCTCGCGGGGGTGGGCGGCGGCGCCCATTTCACGTATTATGTGGTTTCTTGTTTCGAGAGGTTCTTTTCCGGCGAGTGAGGCGGTTATCCGGGCCTTTCCGGCGGCGTGGGTGAGGATGGTCGCCGCCGGAACGCCGGGGATGAGGACGACGGTGGGCCGCGCGGCGCTTTGGCGTGAGCCTTTTCTCTTTGCCGTGTTTGCGGAGGTCATGGCGACGAGTACGGGGGAGTGGTCGTGTCTTTTTCGGGGGCGGGCGGAGGGAGAGGATGGGACGGCGTTTTCGGCGATGGGGCGGGCCGGGGGTGGTTCGGCGGGTCGGAGGAGGCGGTGGTTTTCAGGCGGGCGTGTCTGTGGGTGGTTCGACTGACGGCGGAGTTCATGAAGGTTGCGCCACCTTGCCAGCGAGGCCCCGTCCGAGAGCCTCGGCCTGTTTGAGACGGCATTTCCTGACGCCCGGAACCTGGCGCCTGACAGCGGAGTTCATGAAGAAGATCGAGCCGCCTCGCCAGCGAGGCTCCATCCGAAAACACCGGCCTGTCCGGGAAAGTATCTCCCGACGCCTGAAACCCAGATTGTGAAGGCTCGATGCCTCCGCGAGCCACGGTGAGGCCGCTTCTTTCCGCCGCGTTTGGCGTGTTTTTTGTTTTGGCGGGGGTCAGCTCGAGGGCCGTTCGGTCGCGGGTTCGGCGACGGCGCGGGCTTCCCCGCTCCGGCGCCCCTCGCTTCCTTCTTCGACGCAGGCTCCGACGAAGCCGTCGAAGAGTGGGTGCGGGCGGAGGGGGCGGCTTTTGAATTCGGGGTGGAACTGGCTGCCGATGAAGAACGGGTGGCCCTTCAGTTCGGAGATCTCGACGAGCTTCCCGTCGGGGGAGGTGCCGGAGAAGACAAGCCCGGCGTCCTCGAGGACTTCGCGGTAGTCGTTGTTCACCTCGTAGCGGTGGCGGTGGCGCTCGTGGACGAGGTCGGTCCCGTAGACTTCGGCGGCGAGGGTTCCGGGCGCGAGTTTGCACGGCCAGCTTCCGAGGCGCATCGTGCCTCCGAGGTCCACGCCGACCTGGTCGGGCATGATGCCGACGACCGGGTGCGGAGCCTCCTCGTCGAACTCGGTGGAGTTCGCCATCTCCAGCCCGGCGACGTTCCGGGCGTACTCGACGACGGCGATCTGCATCCCGAGGCACAGCCCGAGGTACGGCTTCCCGCTCTCTCGGGCGTACCGCGCCGCCCCGACCATCCCCTCGACGCCGCGCTCCCCGAAGCCCCCGAAGACGACCATCCCGTCGGCGGAGGAGAGGCGCCCGGCGACGTTCTCCGGGGTGTCGAGCTGCTCGGAGTCAACCCAGTCGAGCTCCACCCTCACGTCGTGGGCGCCGCCCGCGTGTTCCAAAGCCTCCACGACCGAGAGGTATGCGTCGCGGAGTTTTATATATTTGCCGACGACCGCGACCTTCACCGTCTCCTCGGCGGATTTCAGGCGGCCGACGAGGTCGCGCCACTCGTCGAGGCGGGCGGCGGGCGCGGAGAGTCCGAGCTTGTCGAGGACGAGCTCGTCGAGGCCCGAGTCGTGGAGGTGGAGCGGGATGTCGTAAAGCGTCTCGACGTCCTCGGCGGGGATCACCGAGTCGAGGTCCGCGTCGCCGAAGAGCGCGATCTTCTTCCGGATGTCCTCGGCTATCGGGCGGTCGGCGCGGCAGAGGAGGACATCCGCCGAAATGCCGATCTCACGCAGCCGCTGCGTCGAATGCTGCGTCGGCTTCGTTTTGAGTTCCCCGGCGGCATCAATGTACGGCACATACGAGACGTGCATATACAAAACATTCTTCCGTCCGACGTCGTTCCGAAACTGGCGGATGGCCTCCAAAAACGGGAGGCTTTCGATGTCGCCGACGGTGCCGCCTATTTCGGTGATGACGATGTCCTTGTCCTTGCCGAGGCGGCCGATTCTATTTTTTATCTCGTTCGTTATATGGGGGATGACCTGGACGGTGGCGCCGAGGTAGTCGCCGCGCCTCTCGCGCTGGATGACTTCCCAGTACACGCTCCCGGTCGTCACATTCGAGAGCTTGCCGAGGTTCTCGTCGAGGAAGCGTTCATAATGGCCGAGGTCGAGGTCCGTCTCGGCGCCGTCGTCGGTGACGAAGACTTCGCCGTGCTGGTACGGGTTCATGGTTCCGGGGTCCACGTTTATGTACGGGTCGAATTTCTGGAGGACGACTTTGAAACCGCGGCTTTTCAGGAGCATGGCGAGCGCGGCGGCGGACGTGCCTTTGCCGATGGAGGAGACGACGCCCCCGGTCACGAAGATGTATTTCGTCTCGCCGTTCATGGCGCTCATTCGCCGCGCCCCAAATTATCCAACCAACGCAAAACAGAAACCTCCTCTATAAATCTGGATATCGAAGAGAACTCGGCGACGAGGGTGAGGACGAGGACGAAAGCCCCCGCGGCCCACCAGGCGAGGCCCGGCCCGGTCGCCGCGACGAGGCAGCCGAGCAAAGCCCCGACTCCGGCCGCCCCCGCATCGCCGAGCATCATACGCGCTTTGAGGTCGAAATAAAACAGCGAGAGGACACCACCGAAAACCCCGACCATCGCGAGCATCGCCCATCCCGGCGCGAGAAAAAGCATCGCCGCCGCCGGAGGCCCGACGAACTTCATGGTCCGCCCCGGACGGACATCGAACAAATTTCCGAGGTTCGCGCATCCGGCGAGGATGAAGGCCGCGTAAAGAGCCTCGAAGGTGTATCCATAGAAATACCCCCCGACGAAGAGCGCGCCCAAAACCAGCGCGACTATCTTCACCATCCCCGTCGTCATGCGGCCGCCGACGAGGGAGCCGAGATGCCCCTTGAAACCCCGCGCCTCGCCGCCGCCCCGGACGTCGTCGTAAAAACCGACGAGAACCGCGAGAAGCACGTATCCGGCGAGCAAGGTGCCGTCCCACCAAACCCCGATGAGCGAGCCGGCCCCGAGCAATATCGTGGCGAGTATCACGGGCGAGAAACATACTCCGGCGGCGGTCGGAATCTGTTTTCCGGCGAAGTTCGGGCGCTTCGGCAAAAATCCTTTCGCCGCCTCGAAGGCGAGGATGGTGGTTGCGAAGCCGAGGAGGAGGAGGGTCGCGGCTATCATGTCGCGCCGTCCGGGAGTCGAGGCGGTCGCGGCGAATCGCGGCGTTTCGGTGTCGAACCGACGGTCGGCTCGGCGCCGGACACCGAAACGCCGAGTACTTCCCGTGTTCCGCGCCGGGATCCCGTATACGCGCCATTGAAACGTCCCCGCGAAGAAATGCGCCTCGCGAGGACGGCGCGTTCCTTCGCGGGGATCGTCCCGGCTCGGTGGCGCCGCTCGATGTCTCCGGCTTCGGAGCGGCTCGCCGCGCGGGACGAGGCGAATGTCGGTCGGGCCGGGTACGGGTTCGGAGTCATTTCCATTTCAGGCGCTCACCCCGGACCGCTCGAATGACATCCATTCCTTGCCGGGCGCGGTGGGCGAAGCCGGGGAGGGATTTCCCGGTCGGGCGGTGCGAGAGGCTCACTGGGATCTCGACCGGGATGATTCCCGATTCGAGGAGATCGAGGGTCATCCCGACCTCCGCGCCGAAGCCGGGGGCGAAGCCGGGAATATTTTCGAGGGCGGAGGCGAGGAGGGCCCGCTGCCCGGAGAGAGGCTCGACGGGCGAGAATCCGGTGCGGCGGTGGATCGAACGCCGGGCGAAGTTTTTCACGAGTCCGAAGCCGCCACCCGACGCGACGCTCTTCGGGAAGGCCGCGATGGCGACCGGGGTTTCTCCGTCGAGGGCGGACAAAAGGGCTTCGAGCTCCGCCGCCGACTCTCCGAGGTCCCCGTCCGCGAGGAGGAAAGCGTCCGGGGAGAAGTCTCGGGCGTGGATTACTCCGGCGAGGAGGGCGCCGCCTTTGCCGTGTTCGCCGGACGAGTGGATGACTTCGGCTCCCATTGCTTCGGCGACTTTCGCGGTGTTGTCCGAGCTTCCGTTGTCCACGACGACGACGTGCGATACGCCCGGTGTCGTCTTCACCGCTTCGATGGTCTTTCGGAGCGCCGCCTCTTCGTTCCGGGCGGGGATTATGGCTGTCGCGGAGAGAGGCACGGGGGGAAGTTTACAATGCGGCGCGGCTGTTTTGCGCCCATCCGCCGCGCGGGTCGCCGTCCGGGAGCTTCCAGCGCGGAAGCCAAACACGAAATCTCGCGCGGCGCGGGGGCGCGGGCTTCCTCTCACACGGATTGCGGAAAGTGGGAGCTTTCGCGGATCTGGCTTCGGGTTTCGGGAAACACTTCCCGGGCGGGCGGCGGCGATGTCGGGTGAAGCTCGACCGGAGGTGTGGCCGGGCCTTCATGAACCCCGCTGTCATTCCGGCGCGGGCGGGAACAGCTCGGATGCGGTGTCTTTGATTCCATACGAGCCATCCTCGTCGGAGGCGAGAAGCTGGATGATCGCCGCCCTCCCGGCCCCCGTGTCGGCGTTGTCAACCGAGGCCACGCCCGCGCTCTGGAAAAGCTCGACCTCCGAGCGCCCCGCGTCCGACGATTCGGCGGCGACTATGCGAAGCCCGGCGTTCTCCCAGACCTCGAGCATCTCCGCCTGCGCCTCGTTGAGCGCGTCGAGCGCGCCGGAAGGCGCCTCGGGGGGAAGCTCCCCGCCCCCGACGAAGACGACCGCCTGCGGCGGAATCGAGTCGTCCGACGCTTCGACGGCGGAGAGGGCGACATCCGTATAGTCGCCTTCGATCGGGGTGGTCGCCTCGATCCCGCTCGTCACCTCGGAAGCCGACGACGGAGCTTCGAGCGTCTCGGCGAAGACGACCTCCGCCCCCGCCGTCGCGAGCGCGGACTCGACTCCTTCGACCGTCTCCGGGTCGGCGAAGGAGCCGGCGACGAGCGCGACCTCGTATCCGATGATGCGGTCGGAGATCATGGTCTCCGACATCGCCCCCTCGACGCTCTCGTCGGCGGCGGCCCTTTCCTGAAGCGATGCGATCTCCCGGTCGCGGGCCTCGATCTCGACCCGCTGACCGTCGAGGCGATCCTGAATGCCCGTGATCTCCGCCTCGAGCCTCTCGCTCACAACCCCCTCGTCCGCCACCGCCACCCCGAGGAGGATGCCGATAGCCAGAGCGAGGAACACCGAAATCAGCGAAATGAGATGGTACCGGAGGTCAGGCACCCCGCCCCGCAATCCGGGAGTCGGGAAAAGCAAACGCGAATCTCGACACCCTCGCCCTCGAAACCCTCGCCCCCACGCGCGGCTGCCCCACGACGGATTCGAGACGAGACTCCGGCGGCGAACGCCTCGCCGCTTCGTATTTCCCCACTCCCCGGAGCGAAGCGACCCGCGCGCGCAGATTTCGGAAGCCGGGAGACGGCGTCGCTCCGCGTTCGAGCCGCGCTCCGCCCGTTTCGGGCGGGGGCCGAGAGTCCGCCGCCGCGTCCCCGCCCATCCCGGAAAGTCCGCGAGACGCCCCGAAAGCCGAAAGCCGGGAGGCCGCGTTCGACTCGCTTCGGACAGCGAGAGTCGAGGAGGAAGCGGGGCTTCGGCGCCCAATCCCGAAGCCGCCGGACGGAAGGGCGAAGTTATTCGATGAAAGAAAACCGGGAACACCCCGGCTTACGAAGCGGGCGTCAGCGGATGCCTCCCGAAGCGGGCGAAGCGGGCGCCTCCCCGCTCCCGGTGGTTTTCGGCGCCAGCGAGCATGTCGGAATGTTCCGGAAATTTCGGCGACCCCCTTCGTACTTTATATGCCGAGCAAAAGTCGCAGTCGGATCGCGAGCAGGTTGAAAATGTCCGCTATCTGCTCGGAAGAATACACGACCGCCGACACCGCGATAAGCCCCGCCGCCACGAGCGCGACGAGCATCATCGGCGAAACATGCCCCGGATACAGCTTCGACACACCCTTCGCATCCACCAGTTTCGCCCCCACTTTGAGCCGGGTGAGGAACGTGGACGACGCCCCCTTCCGCCCTTTGTCGAGGAACTCCACAAGCCCGACGTGCGTCCCGACGGCGACGATAAGTTCCGCGCCGCACTGCTCGGCGACGAGGATCGCTATGTCCTCCGAAAGCCCCGGGGCCGGAAGAGCCTTCGCCCCCTTTATCCCCGCCTTCCGAACCCGCTCCATGCCCGGCGCCTCCCCATTCGGATATGCGTGGACGAGGACGTGCTTCGACGAGAGGAGGCCGTGGGTGGACACCGAATCCATGTCGCCGAAAAGGAGATCCGTCCTCCACCCCGCCTCCATGATGGCGTCCGCGCCGCCGTCCACCGCGATCACGAACGGCCTCACGCCGCGGAGGTACGGCCCGAGCGCCGCGAGATCCTGGCGGTAATCGTACCCCCGCACAACCACCAAAACCTGCCGACCGCGGATCTCTTTGGCAAGCTCCTCCGGCACGTCGAGCGTCGAATAGAGAAGCCCCTTCTCGATCCGCATGTACTCCACCGTGTTCTGCGCGAAGCTCTCCAAAGCGTACCCCACGACCTCCCGGCTCTCCCGGAGCCGCCTCTCCGCCGTCTCCTCGTCGAGATGCTCCCCGACAGCGACGAGCGCGCCATTCTTGAAAAGCCCGTCCCCCCGAAGCTCGATCTCATCCCCGTCCGAAACCTCCTCGAAAACCTTCCTCCCGACCCCGTCGAGGATATAAACCCCCGCCCGAGCCAAAATGAACGGCCCGAGGTTCGGATACATCCCCGTCGCCGAACCCGCCGCGTTCACAACGGCCGCCACCCCCGACTCCACGAGCGACTCCGCCGTAACCCGGTCGAGGTTCTCGTGATCCACGATGGGGATGCACCCGCCGTCGAGGCGAGGCACGATGTTCTTCGTCTTCTTCCCGACGACCGCCCGCCCCGAAAGCCGTAAATCCCCGCCCGGCCCGCCGCCCTTGACAAACCCGTTCTCTTTCATCCTCCGCTCCCAACGAGAAGCTCCGAGGCGTGGGCGAGCGAGGCGTCGTCCACACGCCCCGAGAGCATCCGGGCGAGTTCTCGCTTCCGATCATCGCCCTCGACGGTCTCGATGCGCGTGATCGTCCGCCCCGTTTCCTCTTCCTTCGCCACCACGACGTGCGACCGTGCCTCCGACGCGATTTGCGGGAGGTGCGTGATCGTCAAAACTTGATTCGTCTCCCCGAGACGCCTCAGCTTCGCCCCCACCGCCGTCGCCGTCTCGCCCCCGATGCCCGCGTCCACCTCGTCGAAAATATACGTCGCCCCAGCCTCGATCCTTTCCTGCGAAAGCCGGAGCGCGAGCATGATCCGGGAGAGTTCCCCACCCGACGCATACCGCCTCACAGGCAACTCCGGCTCGCCGGGGTTCGGCTGAATCACAAACTCCACCCTTTCGACCCCCATCGGCCCCGCCTCCGCCGGAATGAGTTCCGCCCGGAAAACCGTCTTCCCGAGGTTGAGGTCCGCGAGGTTCACCCTCACCTTCCCGGTGAGCTTCACAGCCGCCTTCTCCCGCCCCTTTGTGAGCGTCGCCGAAAGCTCCCCGAGCCGCTTTTCGCCCTCCGAGATGCGGCGTTCGAATTCCGCCGTCTCCTCGCCGATGTTCTCGATGCGGGCGAGGCGGGCGCGGGCATCGGCGAGATACTCTTCGATGTCCTCGCCATATTTTCGCTGCAAATCATGCAAATCCGCGATGCGGTCTTCGACCGTTTCGAGCCGTCCGGGGTCAGCTTCGAGGTCGTCGAGGTATGCGCGGAGTTCGTACAAAATATCTTCGAGTTCCGCCGACGCGCCGTTCAAACGTTCGAGGAGAGGTGAAAGGCTTTCGTCGTATCGGGTGGCGCCTTCGAGTTCGGAGGCCGCGCTCGCCGTCGCCTCGACCGCGCCGGAGCCTTCTTCCTCGGGGGAGAGGGCGGACGACGCCGAGGCGGCCGATTCGAGGAGGTCGGTGATGTTTCGGAGGCGGTCGCGGTCGCGGTGGAGTTCGTCGAGTTCCTCGGCGGAGAATCCGGCGGCTTCGATCTCCTCGACCTGGTAGCGGAGGAAATCCACCTCCCGGAGACGCGCCTCGGAGGATGTCCGCATCTCATCGAGTTCGCGTCGGTCTTTTTGGAGGGAGCGCCACAGTCCGGCGAGTTCCGTCTTCGCTGTGTGGGATTTCTTGTCGAGGAAGTCGTCCAAAATCGCGAGTTGCTCGTTCGGTTCGGTGAGTCGGGCTTGCTCGCGCTGGCTGTGATACGAGACGAGGTGTTCCCCGAGCGAGGCGAGAGCCTTCACCGGGACGGCCACGCCGCCGACATAGCAGCGGGAGCGTCCTTCTTCCGTCACCGTGCGCCGAAGGACGATCTCCCCGCCTTCCTCGGCCTCGACCTCCTCCGACAAATCCCCGAGAGCCTCCGAGAGAATCTCGTCGCGGTTTTCTTCGGGGAGGATGAAAACGCCTTCGACGGAGGCGCGTTTCGAGCCGGAGCGGACGGTTTCGGAGCGGGCGCGGCCACCGAGGAGAAGTTGGAGGGAGGTTGCGAGGAGGGTTTTCCCGGCTCCCGTCTCGCCTGTGATCGCGTTCATGCCCGGTTCGAGGCGGAGGGTCGCCGATTCGATGAGGGCGATATTCTCGACGGAGAGTTCGGAGATCATGGCCTCACCTTTTGCGCCGGGCGGTTCCACTTCGCCAGCGAGGCTCCGTCCGGGAAAGTATTTCCCGAAGCTCGGGTTACGAAGGCTCGGCATTTCCGCGATCCGCTGTGATGGAAGGCGAAGGCGTTTCGGCGTACGTCCCCGGAAGGTCGGGCGGGTGGGGATCCCATCCGCGCCGTTCCATTGGCGTGAGCTTCGATCATAGCTTGGAGACGCTTGGTTTTCGTGGAAGATCCCACACGCACGCAAATCCCCTCGCTGGCGACGGTCAGAGGAACGTCCTCCGCACCGCTCGCCACCACGTCCATTCGTCGGTCCGGCCTATTTTAACGCTTTCTTCCGAGAGCCTTATTTCGACCACGTCCCCCGACCGGAGGCTCACCGTGTCGCCCCCGTCGAGGGAGAGAACCGCCTCCCTCTCGGAGAGCGTGAGCTTCGTTATTTGATCCTCGCCGAGGACGAGCGGGCGGCTCACGAGCGCGTGGGGCGCGATCGGCACGAGCACATAACATTGCGCGTCCCCGGCCACGATCGGCCCCCCCACCGAGAGCGAATACGCCGTCGAGCCGAGTGGCGTCGCCGCGATGAACCCGTCGCACCGGAAATCGAAAAGCTCCTCGCCGCTGATGGAAAGCTCGACGGAGATGATATGGTGCGTCTCCTTTTTGAGCATCGCGGCCTCGTTAGCCGCCGTGCGCCACTCGCCGTCGCCGACCCGCACGTCGAGCTTCCGGTATTCCTGAACGTGAAGCCCGCCACCGACTATTTTCTCGACCCCGGCCTCCATCTCCTCCGGCTGCATCCCGCTCATGAACCCGACCCGCCCGAAGTTCACCCCGAGAAGAACCTTTCCCGGATAAATCCTCGACGCCCGGAGCATCGTCCCGTCCCCGCCGAGCACGAACACGACATCCGCCCCCGAGTCGCCGTCCGGCTCGCCGTTCATACGAACCTCCGCGACCTCGACCCCGTGCTTCTCGAGCGCCGCGACCATCCGCTTCACATACCCCTCGCCCACCTTCGGACTCACGAGGACGCACGCCCGCCGGATTTTATTCTCCACGGACGACCCCCCGAACTTTCGCCTCGATGTCGAGGGAGTTTTCCGATCCGCGAAAGAGCCGCATCACGTACTCCCGGTTCCCGGACTTCCTTCCGGCGACCGGGGAGCGCATCACACCGACCGCCCCGAATCCACGCCCGGACAACGACTCCGCCACCGAAAACATGACCCCCTCATGAACCGCCTCGTCTTTGACGACGCCGCCCCGCCCGACATGCTCCCTCCCAGCCTCGAACTGCGGCTTCACGAGGACGACCGCCTCGGTGAGCGAAGCCGTCGTCGAGAGAAGGTTCCCGAGCGCGACGTCGAGTGATATGAACGAGAGGTCGGCGACGAGGAGGTCGGGGGCGAAGGGGAGTTCGTCGCCGGAGAGGTGGCGCACGTTCGTCCTCTCCATGACCCGGACGCGCTCGTCGCTCCGCACTTTCCAGTCGAGCTGCCCGTATCCCACGTCCACCGCGACGACCCCGGCGGCTCCCCTTTGGAGAAGCGCGTCGGTGAAGCCGCCCGTCGAGGCTCCCGCGTCCACGCAAAGGCGGCCCTCGACCGGGACGCCGAATTCTTCGAGGGCGGCGTCGAGTTTTTCTCCGGCTCGGGAGACGAATTTATCCCCCGATTCGACGGAGAGTTCTTTGTCCGGGGTATATCGGGTGCCGGATTTCGTGACGACCTCACCGTCCACGCGGACGCTTCCGGCCATGATCACGGCTTGCGCGCGGCTCCGGTTCTCGGCGAGGCCGCGCTCTACGAGGAGGGCGTCGAGCCTTTGCGCGTCAGACTTCACGCCGACTCCGCCGGATGGACGGTGAGGGGTTTGCTCGATGAGAGGCGAACGCCGGACTTCGGGGCGACCTCTCCATCCGAGCGGACGATTCCGGCCATGATGAGTCCGCGCTCGACGAGAAAAGCATCGAGCCTTTGCGGCTTCGCATTCATGCCGAGTCCGGGTGGGCGGAGATGGGTTTGTCCGAGAGGAGCGAGTGCCGGACTTCGTGACGATCTCGCTGTCCGCCCGGATGCTTCCGGTCATGGTGGGAAAGGCGTCGAGCCTTTGTGGCTTCGCTTTCGCGCCGACGACTCCGGGGGACCGGAACCGCGTTCTCCGCGACACGCCCGTCCGTGGCTTCGTGAAGAGGACTCGGCGAGGGGACTTTCCGATGAAATATCCCGACGGCGGCGCGGAGTGTGCGGCGAACGCCGATTTTCTCGACCGGATTCCGTGCCATGCCGGGTTTTCTAACTTCCCCGGTGCCGGACGAAGAGGGCGAGATCCCGGAGTCCCGACGTGTCGCCGTCCACCTTCGAAAGGGCCGACATCGCCCGCTCGACCGACTCGTCGGCCTCGCGGCTCGCCCCTTCGAGGCCGTATACGCCCACGAACGTCGCCTTCCCAAGCTCCGCGTCGCTCCCCGCGCTTTTGCCGAGTTCCTCCGCCGTCGCCGTCGCGTTCAAAAGGTCGTCCACTATTTGGAAGCACAGCCCGAGTTCGTCGGCGTATTCGGAGACGGCGTCTTTCGCTTCGTCGTCGGCTCCGGCGAGGATGGCTCCGATGCGGGCCGAGGATTTTATGAGGGCGCCCGTTTTGTATTTGTGGATCATGGACAACGTGCGCGGGTCGGCATCGCCCCCGACTCCGGTATGCCCGATGTCCATGACTTGCCCGCCGACCATCCCGTTCACCCCGGTCGAACTCGCGAGTTCCTGAACGACCCCGAGGATTTGCCGCTCGCTCCCTTTTTGATGGATGGTGATGAGGGTGAGAGCCTCGCCGAAAAAAGCGTCCCCGGCGAGGATCGCCATCGCCTCCCCGAACTTTTTGTGGGCCGTCGGACGGCCTCTTCGGAAATCGTCGTCGTCCATCGCGGGGAGGTCGTCGTGGATGAGCGAGTACGTGTGGATGAGTTCGATGGCCGCCGCCGAAGGAAGAACCGTCTCCGGCTCGGCCCCGAGAACCCACGCCGTCTCCATGCAAAGAGTCGGGCGGACGCGCTTTCCTCCGGCGAGCATCGAATAGCGCATCGCGGTTTGCAAATTCTCGAGTTCCGGCTCTTCGGTGAAGCGGAGTCCTTCGAGGTATTTCTCGAAGGTGCGGCGGTGGCTCTCCCACCGGACTTCGTTCGCCGTCGCCTTCTTTTCAGCCATGCTCGACCTTCTCGCCGAACTGCGACTTCGCCCCGCGGAGTACGCCGCCGACGAACGAGGGCGACTCGTCGCCCGAGAATCCCGTCGCGATCTCGACCGCCTCGTTTATCGCGACCTCGGCGGGGACGTCCTCGACGTGGAGCATCTCGAAGAGGGCGAGGCGCATGATCGCCCGGTCAATGACCGTCATCCGGTGGACGGGCCACCCGACCGAGACTCCCGTGAGCATCCGGTCGAGTTCTTCCTTTTCCCGCTCGACGCCGCGTGTGAGCCGGATGGCGTATGCGTCGGGTTCGCCGCGGTATTCGCTCCACCGTTCGATGGCGTCGCCCATCGAAGACTCGTTCACGTCGCTCTGGTAAAGCAACAAGAACGCCTGTTTCCTCGCGCTTCTCCGTCTCAAGCTCAAACCCTCGTCAGATACTCCCGCGAGCGCGTGTCCACCCGCACATGGTCCCCGGTATTGACGAAGAGCGGAACTTGAACCGTGAGTCCCGTCTCCAGAGTCGCGGGCTTCGAGCCGCCCTGCGCGGTGTCGCCCTTCAGTCCGGGGTCGGTCTGCGACACTTCGAGATCCACATGCGCCGGAGGCTCGACGCTTATGACCTCCCCGTCCGCCGAAAGCACACTCACGGTTCCGTTCGCGGTGATGAAGCCCGCGTTCTCGCCGATGACTTCCTGTGGGATGGGGGTTTGCTCGTACGTGTCGGTGTCCATGAAATAGTGGAGGTCGCCATCCTGGTAAAGATACGTCATCGGACGCGACTCGGCCCAGATGGAGTCCACTTTCTCACCCGCCCGGAAGGTCTTCTCGACGGTCGCGCCGGAGTCCATGTTCCGGAGTTTCGTGCGGACGAAGGCGGCTCCTTTTCCGGGTTTGACGTGCTGGAAATATTGGATGGTGAACCGCTTGCCGTCAACGCGGATGGCGCTGCCGTTTTTGAACTGGTTTGTGGAGATCATGCCGTCCTCTTCCTATGAAACAACTTGTGAGACACCTTTCGAAGCACCGGATGGAACACGCCTTCCCGACGGGGTTCCGGCCGATTCCCTTCAGTCCCGGCCCGGAGCCGCGCTATTATCGCACATGTCGCCCGCTTTCCCGAACCCCCGGAGAAGGCATTGTCCGCCGCAATGGTTCACGGCTCACGTTGTTAACGTCGTGCGACAATGTATGGTTATGGCGATAAGGGGCTTCGCGGACAAAACCACAAGGAGGCTCTTCGAGGGCGGCGCGCCGAGGGGATTCCCCCAGAATGCGAAGGTTCGGGCGCTTGACAAGCTGTCGCAGCTCAACGCCGCCGAGCGGATAGAGGATATGGCCGTTCCGCCTGGAAACCAAATGAAGGCTCTCGGCGGCGACCGTCGGGGGCAATATGCGGTGAGGGTCAATCAGCAGCTTCGGCTTTGTTTCGCCTGGGAAGATGGAGACGCTTACGACGTGGAGATTGTGGACTATCACTAGGAGGAATGACGGTGGAAGATACGACGAGAAGAGTGGAGCCGCCTGTGCATCCGGGCGGAGTGCTTCGCAGGGAGTTTTTGGAGCCTATGGGAATCAGCCGCTACAAGCTCGCGAAGGACATAGCCGTTCCCGCGCCCCGCGTCTACGAGATAATACGCGAGCGGCGCTCCATCTCCGCCGACACCGCGCTTCGCCTTTCGCGCTATTTCGGCCTCTCCGACGGATACTGGATCAACATGCAAGCCCACTACGACAAGGAACTCGCCAAAATGCGGAGCGGAGCGGAGATCGAGAGCCAAGTCAAACCACTCGCCGCCTCAACCGGGGGCTGAGGGCGAGCCCCGTGAGGAATGACCCTCGCGAAATCCGCCATCACACCCGCCCGAGCCGCTCCAAAACATACGACACCGCGACTTTGTACCCGAATACCCCCATCCCCACGACCGTCGCGTCCACCGCCGGGGAAACCACCGAATGCCGCCGCCACTCCTCCCTCGCGTGGATGTTCGAGAGATGCGCCTCGACCTTCGGGACCTCGACGGCCTCGAGCGCGTCGTGGAGCGCGTACGAATAATGCGTCCACGCGCCGGGATTTATGACGAGCCCGTCGGAAGAACGCCCCGCCTCCCTCACCCACCCGACCATCTCGCCCTCGTAGTCCGTCTGGCGGAAGTCGAACTCGACGCCGCCGGGGAACTCCGCCGAAATCCACTCTTCGATGTCCGCGAGCGTCCGGCTCCCGTATACCTCGGGCCTCCGCGTCCCGAGAGCGCCGAGGTTCACCCCGTTGAGAACGGATATTCTCTTCATCTTCCCTCCTCCAAAGTTTCCCGCACTTCCCCGTCCGAGACGGCGACCCCCCACCTCGGACTCCCCGGCTCTTCGAGGAGGACGAACTTGTGGCCGCCTTCCGAGCCTCGCTTTTTGTCCCGCCCCATCGCCGATATGACCCCGTCCGGGTGGATGTCCGCGGGAATGGTCGTCGGGAGCCTCGCTGACGCCAGTAATTCCTCGTGGAGCTCGACGAAATCCGCGCCGAGCTTCCTTCGACCGAGCCTCGCCGCCGCGCACATTCCGACGGATATCGCCTCCCCGTGGGACATCCCGTATCCCGACACCGCCTCGATCGCATGCCCGATGGTGTGCCCGTAATTGAGGATCGCCCGAACCCCGCCCTCCCGCTCGTCGTCGGCCACGACCCCCGCTTTGTATCTCACCGCGTGTATTATGAGTTTTTCGAGGGAGTCGGAATCTCCGGCGAGTGCGTCGGGGACGGCGAGGAGGTCGGCGAGGTATTCGCGTCCGGCGAGGAGGCCCATTTTTATGGTTTCGGCGAGTCCGTTCGAGGTTTCGTTTTCGGGGAGGGTGGTGAGGAAGTCGAGGTTCGCGGCGACTATCTCGGGCTGGAGGAAGGCGCCGACGAGGTTTTTGCCTTCGGGGAGGTCGAGGCCGGTTTTCCCGCCGACGGAGGAATCCACCATCGCGAGGAGGCTCGTCGGGAGCATGGCGAGCTTTATCCCGCGCATGTACGTCGCCGCGACGAAGCCGCCGAGGTCGCCGACGACCCCGCCCCCGAGCGCGAGGAGCGTCGCGTCGCGGGCGAGGTTCGCCCGGGCGAGGGAGCGAAGAATATCGGCATACGCCCCGAGGCTCTTCGATGCCTCGCCCGCCGGGATCTCGAGCGTCTCGACGACATTCCATCCGGCCTTTTCGAGGGAGGATCGGACGCCGTTCGCAAACAGCGGCCCGGCGTTCGAGTCTGTCAGGATGGCGCACGAACCCGGCTCGACGGCCTCCGAGACGGTCTTTCCGACATCCATGCCCTCACCGACTATAACGGGGTATCCGCCGCCCGCCTCGACGTTTATCTGGTGAGCCATTTCTCCACCTCCTCGGCGATCTCTTCCTGGCTGCGTCCGGCGACGGACACTGCGAAGGCGGCGCATTCGCGGTATAGCGGGAGCCGCTCCCGGTATCTCCTCTCGAACTCGTCCATCCCGCCGCCGCGGAGGGGTCGGCCCGCGCCGCGAGTCCGGGCGAACAAAACGCCGAGATCCTCTTCGAGGAAGACGGTCCGCGCCTCCCGGAGAAGGGAGCGGTTCTCGGGGCGGACGACGACTCCCCCGCCGCATGAGACGACGGGCGCGTCATTCCGCGAGAGTACGTCGCGGAGGGCGCGGTGTTCGAGGTCGCGGAAGTGAAGCTCGCCGGAAGAGGCGAAGATATGCGGTATCGAGCGGTCGGCGCGGCGTTCGATCTCGTCGTCGAGGTCAACGAATCGCCGTCCGAGGCGGTCGGCGAGCGACCTCCCGACGGTCGTTTTGCCAGAACCCATGTATCCGATGAATGCCACCGGGGCATCCATTCTCCGCCCGTTCGCCGACGACGCTTCCACCTCGCCCTCCGTCCTCATGCCGATGGCAAACAAAAGTCGCGGACACGGGCGCGGCGGCCGATCGGAGGGATCCCGGACGATGAAGTTTGCATCCGACATGAATCGTGCGGCGCGGGGGACACGGGCGACGCCCTTCGCATTTCGATTCGAGATGCGCCCATCGCCCTCTCCCCCGCAGAAAAGCGTGGCAACTCCTCACAACGGAAAGTTTTACGAAAGCTCCGTTCATCGGGTCGAAACCACCCGGCAAGGGGGATGGCTCGATGGAAGAAGGCGGTTCGGCGGTTCGTCTCCGAGGAGGTTCCGTCGAAGGGGCTCTTCGCGGAGGGTTCGGTGTCCGTCCGCCCTCGGCGCGATGGCGGCCCGTGGAGGCGTCGGTCTTCCGCGAGAGTCCGCCGACATCCGCGACCGTCCTCGCCGAAAGCGTCTCGATTCGAGGCGCGAGGATGACAAAGGAGAGGGACTCGGAGAAGTTCCCGGCGCCCGAGGCTTCTCGATCTCCGGGCTTTCGCAGACTTTGTCGTTGTGATCCGGAATCCGGCCAGCCGCTTCCTTTGCCGCGATGGCCGTGGTCGCCGGGTGGAGACGTGGCACGCCGCGCCTTCACGTCGCCGCGCGGCTCCGCTCGCACGGAGCTCTCCGCCCGGATCCCGGATGGTTCGTATCAAGAACCGCCGCTTTTGCCGATGCGCGATATTCGCTCCATGTATGCGTCGTACGAGGCGCGGATGTCGGTCATGTTGTCGGAGCCGAACTTGTCGAGGAAAGTCTCCGCGAGGACGATGGCGACCATCGCCTCCCCGATCACAGCGGCGGCGGGGACGGCGCACGAGTCGGCCCGTTCTTTGAACGCCTTCGCCTCCTCGCCCTTTGCGAGATCCACGGTCCGAAGCTGTTTGGAAATCGTCGAGATCGGCTTCATCGCGGCGGAGACAACGACGGGTTCGCCGTTCGTCATCCCGCCTTCGAGGCCGCCGAGGCGGTTCGAGGCGCGGGCGATGGAGCCGTCCTCGAGGACGATCTCATCTTGAACCTCGCTCGACCGCCGCTTCGCAACCTCGAAGCCCATCCCGACCTCCACGCCTTTGAGGGCGTTTATGGACATGACGGCGGCGGCGAGCTTCGCGTCGAGCTTGTCGCGCCAATCCACATACGAGCCGAGTCCGGGAGGGCATCCCTCGGCCACGACGACGAACTCCCCGCCGAGCGCGTCCCGGGCGTACCGGGCCTCGTCAATTTCGGCCTTCATCTTCTCGGAGACGTCGGGGTCGGGGCATCGAACCTCCGAGGAGTCGGCCTTCGCGACCCCGAGGGCGGCGGCTTCTTTCTCCATCGCGGCCTTGCCGATGCGGTACACCGCGCTGTTTATGCGGATCCCGAACTCGGCGAGGAGCTTCCGGGCGACTCCTCCGGCGGCGACGCGGGCGGTGGTTTCCCGCGCGCTCGAACGTTCGAGGATGTTTCGGAGGTCGTCGGTGGCGTATTTCTGCATTCCGGCGAGGTCGGCGTGGCCGGGGCGCGGGAGTGTGATCGCCTCGGGCGGGTCTTCGACGGGGGCGGGGTTCATGCGGTGTTCCCAGCTCGCGTAGTCCGCGTTCCGGACGAGCATGGCTATGGGCGAGCCGAGGGTGCGTCCGTGGCGGACTCCGCCGAGGAACTCGATCTCGTCGGTCTCTATTTTCTGGCGGCCGCCGCGACCGTATCCCTGCTGGCGGCGGGCGAGGTCCGTGTTCACATCCTCGGCCAAAATACCGAGTCCGGCGGGTACGCCGTGGACGATGGCGACTTCGCCGGGGCCGTGGGACTCGCCCGCCGTCGAAAAGCTGAAATTCAAGTTATCGGTTCCTCACCTTCCGTTTGCTTTCTGCGCGCCTGTGGCTTTTCGACTTCGGAGGAAGCGCCTCGTCGCGCGGCCCGAGCGGCGCGGCCTCTCTCGGATCCCCTCGTCCGCCCGGAACCGTGCGGCGGGAATGGTTCGTGGAGGACGGTCTTTCCCTGAAAACCCGAAGCCGGAACCTCGCGGGGTCCACACTTCCGCGATCCACCGCGCCGCACCATCCCACTTCGGCAAACCACCACTATGCGGATTACGGAGCATACGGGTCTTCGAGGTCGCCGCCGCTGTCGAAAAGTCCGTCCGGCGGGGTTTGCGGAGCCGGGGCTTGCGGAGCCGGGGCTTGCGGAGCCGGGGTTCCGGTGCCGGGGGCCGGTGTGTCGGGAGTTTGCGTGTCGGTGGGGTCTTCGCGTGGCGACTGCGCATCGTCGCTGTATTGACCGTCGGCGGCTCCTCCGGGCGCTCCGGTGGATGTGCCGTCGCCGGGATCCTCGAGGTCCTCGGAGGTCGTGCCGTCCGTACCCCCCGTACCCCCCGTGTCTCCCGTGTCGTCGGAGATCGTGTCGTCCGTCGCGTCGCCGGCGCCGTCGGTGTCGTCCGTCGGGACGGTGTCTTCGAGGGTGGTGTCTTCCTGCGTGGTGGATTCGGCGGTTTGGAAGAGTTGTCGGAATGGGTCTTTCGACTGGTACGCGGCGTATGAGTCGGCGTTCGGGTTTTCTATTTCGGGGGCGG
>Ga0136627_1000028_pt1 | contig 38540 bp, 40 predicted proteins | sample AntDrymUQ4892206_2_FD_104652 | JGI IMG/M metagenome (GOLD analysis project Ga0136627, IMG submission 104652) | Polar desert sand microbial communities from Dry Valleys, Antarctica - metaG UQ489 (22.06) | ecosystem: Environmental > Terrestrial > Soil > Desert | place: Antarctica: Dry Valley... | reverse complement strand
GGACGACGGCCTCGGCGATGTCATGCGTGTGCTCGGGACAGATCACCACGTCGCCGAGCTCGCGCGGGCCGTGCGCGGGACCGCTCTCGTCGACTGGGAACGAGAGCACGTCGGTGGGCGTGTCGCGCTCGCGGTGGGTGGCGTTAAGCCGCCGGATCTCCGCGGCATCGACGCAGGCGACGGCGACGTGGCCCTCCCCCACCCCGGCCGCGACCAGGGCCGCCTGCGCCGGGGGGCGTAGGACTGCCTGAGAGCCGCCGAGGATCTCGACCTCGACCGCCGTGGCGGTCACGCCTGCTTCCGCGCGGGGCGCAGCTCTGGCGCCGCCTGCTCGGAGTGGGCGTTGTAGGCGGCTACGATGCGCTGCACCAGCTTGTGGCGCACGACGTCCTCGCCGCCGAAGCGCACGAACTCGATGCCCTCGACCTCGGCGAGGATCTCGCCGATCACGACCAGGCCGGAGCGCTGGTCGCGCGCGAGATCGACCTGGGTCACGTCGCCGGTTACGACCATCTTGGAGTTGAAGCCGAGCCGTGTGAGCACCATCTTCATCTGCTCCGGAGTGGTGTTCTGGGCCTCGTCGACGATTATGAACGCGTCGTTGAGGGTCCGACCGCGCATGAAGGCCAGCGGCGCAACCTCGATCACGCCACGCTCGAGGTGCTGGTTGACCTTCTCGGGCTCGAGCATGTCGTAGAGCGCGTCGAAGAGCGGGCGCAGGTAGGGGTCGACCTTGGCCATTAGGTCGCCCGGCAGGAAGCCGAGCCGCTCGCCGGCCTCGACGGCAGGCCGGGTGAGCACGATCCGGTTGACCTCGCGCCGCTGCAGCGCGGCGACGGCCATCGCAACCGCCAAAAAGGACTTGCCGGTGCCGGCGGGCCCGATGCCGACGGCGATCGTCTCGCGACGGATCGCGTCGACGTAGCGCTTCTGGTTGACGGTCTTGGGAGCGACCTTGAGCCCGCGGTGGCGCCACACGACGTCCTCGAGGATGCTGCTCGGGCTCTCGTGGCGGTCGAGCGCCGAGCCGATCGCCTCGATCGTCCCGGGTGCCACCTCGTGGCCCTGGCCGACGAGCTCGCCGAGCTCGCGCACAACGGTCTCCCCGGAGTCGACATCGGCGTCGGAGCCGTCGAGGGTCAGCACGTTTCCGCGCAGGTAGACGTCGCAGCCGAGGTGGTCCTCGAGCGTGCGCATGACGCGATCACCGGGCCCGGCGAGCTCGGCGGCGAGGTCGTTGGAGAGCTCGAGCTGCTTGCGCACTACGGCTTCAGCAGCTCCTGCACCGCAGCGCTCACGCGCCGCCCGTCGGCGCGTCCCTTGACCTGTGGCATCACGAGCGACATGACGCGCCCCATGTCCCGTTGCGAGCTCGCGCCCGACTCGGCGACCGCGTCGCCGACGATCGCGTGCAGCTCCTCGTCGGGAAGCTGGTCGGGCAGGTATGCCTCGATCAGGCCCGCCTCGTGCTCCTCGGTCTCGGCGAGGTCGGCCCGGTCGGCATCGCGGTAGGCCTGCGCGGACTCCAGGCGCCGCTTGCGCTCGCGCTGGAGCACCTCGAGCGGCTCCCCGCTGGCGTCCTTGTCCGCCTTCTGCAGCTCGGACACGATCAGGCGCAGGGCGCCGGCGCGGCCCCGGTCGCCCGCCTTCAGGGCGGCGGTCGCGTCGGCCTGGACCTGCTCGAGGAGCGTCACTGCCTTCAGTGTAGGCCGCGGGACCAGCGGTCAAAGGGGCCACCTTCGACTGCCGCGGGACCTGGCACGACCGGGACGGCGGAGCGGAGCTCGCCGAGGCGCAGTGAGCTAAGGTGAACTAATGAGCGCGCAAGTCAACGTCCACGAGGCCAAGACCCACCTGTCGAAGCTGCTCGAGCGCGTCGAGGCGGGTGAGGAGATCGTCGTCGCGCGCGCGGGGCGCCCCGTGGCGCGCCTCGTGCCACACGTGGCACCGCGCGGGCGCCGCCAACCGGGGTCGGCCGAGGGCAAGATCAAGATCCTGCCCGGCTTCGACGAGTACGACGAGCAGATCGCGCGCGACTTCGGGGTGCTCGACTCCCAGCAGGCGTGAGGCTCCTCCTCGATACGCACGTGCTGATCTGGTGGCTCGGGCGCGAGTGGCTGTCGGAGCGGGCCACGAGCGCGATCGCAGACGAGGCGAACCAGGTGCTCGTCAGCGCCGCAAGCGTGTGGGAGGCCGAGCTCAAGGCGGCGAGAGGCAACCTGGATCTTCGCGTGGACCTGGCCGCGGAGGCAGCAGACAACGGCTTCACCCAGATCGCGATCACTTCCGAGCACGCCATCGCAGCCGCTCGACTGCCGCTGCACCATGGCGATCCCTTCGATCGGATGCTCGTGGCCCAGGCGCGCCTGGAGCGCTTGACGCTCGTGAGCCGCGACGCTGCATTCGCCGCATACGACGTGGACCTGCTCGCCGCCTGAGGCGCGCCTCAGGCGGACTTCAGCGCACAGCGTTTTCAGCGCCCGGCCGACCATAGACTCGCCGCATGGCCGACGGCACCCTGCTCCTCGTCGCCGGCGCACTGCTCGCGCTCGGCGTCGCGGCCTCGCTGGTCGCCGGCCGGCTGCGGGTCCCGGGCCTCGTGCTGTTCCTCGGCGTCGGCATGGTGGTCGGCTCCGACGTGCTCGGCTGGATCCACTTCGGGGGGTCGATCGAGGACGTCGAGCTGGCGCGCACAATCGGGATCGTCGCGCTCGCGCTGATCCTGTTCGAGGGCGGGCTCACCGCCGGCTGGGGAGAGATCCGCCCGGCGATCGGCCCCGCCCTGTCACTCGCCGTCGCCGGCACCTTCATCACCGCCGTGGTGACCGGCCTGGTCGCCACCCTGCTGCTCGACCTCTCGACCGTACAGGGGCTGCTGCTGGGCTCGATCGTCGCCGCGACCGACAGCGCGGCGATCTTCTCTGTCCTGCGCGGCTCGAGCCTCGACCGCAAGCTGGCGCGCGTGCTGGAGGGCGAGTCGGGCTTCAACGACCCGGTCGCGGTCGTGCTCGTGCTCGGCTTCATCGAGTACATCCGCCAGCCCGACTACGGCGCGCTCGACATGGCGCTGCTCGCGCTCGGCGAGCTGAGCATCGGCGTGGCCGTCGGCCTCGCCTTCGGCGCGGTCGCGGTGCTCGCCTTCCGCCGCGCGCGCTTCGCCTCGACGGGCCTCTACCCCGTCGCGTCGATCGCCGCCGCGGCGATCGGCTTCGGCGCGGCCGACTTCCTGCACGGCTCGGGCTTCATGTCGGTCTACATCACCGGCCTCGCGCTCGGGAGCGGATCGATTCCCGCGCGCCGGACGATCGAGGACTTCCACGACGGGCTCTCGTGGGTGAGCCAGATCGCGGTCTTCCTGACGCTCGGCCTGCTCGTCGACCCGTCCGAGCTGCTCGGGGTCGCCGGCGAGGGGGTGCTGATCGCCGTTGTCGTCATGCTCGTCGCCCGCCCGCTGGCCGCCTACGCGTGCACGATGCCCTGGGGCCTGAACCTGCGCCAGGCGACGCTCGTCGGCTGGGCCGGGCTGCGCGGGGCGATCCCGATCGTGCTGGCGACCTTCGCCGTGATCGAGGGCGTCGACGAGTCGCGCTCGTTCTTCAACATCGTGTTCTTCGTCGTGCTGGCCTCGACGCTGATCCAGGGCGCGACGCTCGACCCGCTCGCGCGCGCGCTCGGCCTGACCTCCGACGAGCCCGCGCTCTCGCGCTCGCTGCACGAGGTCGGCACGATCCGCCGGCTGGGCGCCGAGGTGCTCGAGTACCCGGTCGGCGAGGACGACGCGATCGTCGGGCGCGTGGTCAACCAACTGATGCTCCCGCGCGACGCGCTGGTGAGCGTGGTGGTGCGCGGCGAGGAGGCGCTGCTGCCGCGCGGCTCGACCGCGATCGAGGGCGGGGACCGCCTCCACATCCTCGTCCGCGAGCCCGCGCGGGAGGCGGTCGAGGAGCTGTTCGAGCTGTGGCGCAGCGGACCGATCGGCGCGGAGGAGAAGCCCATCCCGGTGCTGGCGGGACGCTCTCCGATCTTCTCGGTCAAGCCCTGGCGCGGCGGGATCAGCGACCCCGCGGCCCCCGGCGAGATCGAGGGCGTCGCGGTCCTGCGCCGCCTGCGCACCCGCCGCGACGAGGCGGGCGCGCTGGTGCTGCTCGCCGACGGGCGCTTCGCGGTCACCGGCGAGCGGATCGTCGCGCTCGGCGGAGAGCGCCAGCTGCTGCGCTACACCCGCGAGCGGATCGGCCGCGCGGAGACCGACCAGGCACGCGCGTGGTGGCAGGAGGTCGCGGGCGCCGTGGCGCGGTTGGGGTGAGCTGAGGTGAGGCTCGACCGGCGCCGATCCACGGAGGCGGCTGGCGGGCGAGGGCCGGCGGCCCGATACCCACAGAAGACGAAATCGACTTCACCACCGCCTCTCGTGCCCCAGACGTGCAGCCGTTCGGGGGCCCCGTCATCGGCGCGAGTCGTGGCCGCGCGCCGCTCAGAGGCGCACGAGGTGCTTGGCCTCGATCCCGCGCGTCACGCCGCGGAAGTCGACCACCAGCGGTGCGCCATCGACGACGGCCTGGAGGTCGAGGCCGGGGTGGGCGGTCAGGATCACCGCGACATCGGCTCGATCGAGCACGGCCTCCAGCGACTGGCAGAAAAGGCCGAAGTCGCCCAACTCGGGCACGTGCTCGTCGTGGTAGACCAGCTCGCTGCCACGCTCGGCCAGGATGCGCATGATCTTGATCGCCGGCGACTCGCGCAGATCCCCGACCCCGGGCTTGTAGGAGACCCCCAGCACGGCGATTCGCGAGCCGCGCAGCGCCTTCTCATGGTCGTTGAGCGCGTGGGCGATCTTCTCCGCGCAGAAGTAGGGCATCGCCTGGTTTACCTCTCCCGCGAGCTCGATGAACTCGGTCGGGGTGTCGAACTCGCGCGCGCGCCAGGCCAGATAGAACGGGTCCACAGGCAGACAGTGACCGCCCATCCCCGGCCCCGGCTTGAACGACATAAACCCATACGGCTTGGTCGCCGCGGCCTCGACGACCTCCCAGATATCGATCTTCATGCGATCGCAGAGCATCGCCAGCTCGTTGACCAGCGCGATGTTGACCGAGCGAAAGACGTTCTCGAGCAGCTTGGTCAGCTCCGCGGCCTCGGTCGAGGAGACCGCGACGACCTCGTCGCAGACGATGCGATACAGCGCGACCGCGCGCTGGAGACAGGCGTCGGTCAGCCCACCGACGACCTTTGGCGTGTTGGCAAGCGTGTAATCGGTGCGCCCGGGGTCGATCCGCTCCGGCGAGAAGGCCAGGTTGAAGTCACGCCCGGCCGCAAGGCCCGACTCCTCTAACAGCGGCGCCAGCCACTCGCTCGTCGTACCCGGATAAGTCGTGGACTCCAACACCACCAACTGGCCCTGCTGGAGCACGTTCGCAAGCGCGGTGCCCGCCGCCACCAACGGCCCAAGGTCGGGCTCGCGATTGCGCGTCAACGGCGTCGGGACCGCCAAGATCACCGCCTCGCAGGCAGCCAGATCGGCATAGCGACGCGAGGGATACAGCTTCGACCCGACCGCCCTCAACCGCTCCGAGGCGATGTCCTCGATATAGCTCTCGCCCACCCCCAGCGCCGCCAGCTTGCGCTGATCGCTATCGACACCAACCACCTCACAACCGCGCTCGACCAACGCCACCGCCAACGGCAACCCCACATACCCAAGACCAACCACGCCGACCTTCATCGCCAGCGAGTGTAGATCGGCAGACCCGACCGCGCCAACCGGCTCGGTATAGGACCGGGGTTACGCTCGGCTCCATGGCGACCAGGCAACGTCGGCGTGCCGTCCTGGAATGCGACGGCGTCTGGCTGGCCCCCGCGGCTCGCTCTGAGCGCCCGCCTGGGGTCTCCTGCAGACTCGCTCACGAGAGGCTGATGCCGGCCTCGACCAGCAGCACGGCGCACCAGCCCTGGTCGGCGACCCGGCGGCTCTCGACCAGCGGCGCGAACGCCGCCACGACCTCGTCGGCCTCCCCCTCGAGCAGGCCCGAGGCGATCAGGGCGGACGGGCGCCCGGGCATCAGCGCGGCCACGCGCAGCAGCAGCGGGCGCATCAAGTTCGCGAGCACGAGGTCGGCCGCAGGCGGTGCCCGCTCACTCAGGTTGGCCCGCTCGATCGACTCGAGCTCGACGCCGTTGGCGGCGGCGTTGGCGGTCGTCGCCTCGATCGCCAGGGGGTCGGCATCGAGCGCGGTGATCGGCCCGAAGCCGAGCCGAGCCGCGGCGATCGAGAGGACTCCCGACCCGCAGCCGAGATCGCAGACCGAGCGGGGGAGCTCGCACAGCGAGCCGCGGGGCTCGCCGCCATCCCGCGCGGCGACCTCGAGCAGCAGCTCGACGCACAGCCGCGTCGTCGCGTGGGCGCCGGTGCCGAAGGCCCGGCCGGGGTCGATCACGACGTCGATCTCGGTGGGGCGTCCCCACGAGGCCTCGCGCGCCGGCTCCCACGGCGGGCGCACGTAGACCCGCTCTCCGACCAGCACCGGCCGGTGAAAGGTCCGCCAGCGCTCCTCCCAGTCGTCGGGCACCGCGCTCGCGCTGACGTGTACGCGCACCCCGCCGACCTCGGCCTGGCCCGGCTCGAGCTCGGGAACCTCGCCCGGAGCACCGTAGAGCGCAAGCTCGACGAAGCCGTCGCCGTCAACCTGCTCGACCCCGGCGGGCGCGAGCTCGAGCAGCGCGGCGAGCACCTGCTCGGTCGCCTCGAGCGGCGCGCGGACGGCGAGCCGGATCACCGTGCGCAGGGGCGTAGGCGGGCTCGCACCACTGCAGTGACGCACTCTGGCGAGGCCGGCAACGTCACCGCAGAGCCCGGCGCACGCGCGAGAAGATCGACTCCGCCTCGGGCCGGCGCAGGTTCTCCTCGGTGACGCTGTTGCCGAGCTCCTCGAGCAGCTCGCGCTGGCGCGCCGAGAGGTTGCGCGGGATCACGACGTTGAGCACCACGCGCTGGTCGCCGACCCGGCCCCGGCGCCCGACGAGCGGCATCCCGCGGCCGCGCAGGGTCACGACCTCGCCGGGCTGGGTGCCCGCCGCGACCACGATCTCCTCGTCCCCGTCGAGCGTCGGCACCGTGACGGTGGTGCCGAGCGCCGCCGCGGGAGCCGACACGTCGACGACCGCGACGAGGTCCGAGCCGTCGCGCAGGAAGCGCTCGTCCTCGGCGACCCTCACCAGCACGAACAGGTCTCCCGCCGGCCCGCCGCGCTCGCCCGCGTGGCCGCGGCCGCTGAGGCGCATCCGCTGCTCGTCGGCGATCCCGGCCGGGACGTCGACGGTCAGCTCGCGGCGCAGGGCTCGCAGCCCGCGCCCGGCGCACTCCCCGCACGGCGTCGTGGCGACCTTGCCCTCGCCACCGCAGCGGTCGCAGGCCATGGCCCTCACCATCTGGCCGAAGGCGGTCTGCGAGACCGCGCGCAACTGGCCCGCGCCGGCGCAGCGCTCGCACGTCTCGATCGGGGTGCCCGGCTCGGCACGGTTGCCGTGGCAGCGCTCGCAGGCCGCGACCGCGTCGAAGGAGACCTCGACCTGCTCTCCGCGCGCTGCCTGCTCGAGCGAGATCTCGACCTCGACGCCGGCGTCGCCTCCCTGGACGGCAGTCGGGCCGCCGCCGCCGAACGGGTCGCCACCGAAGAACGCCTCGAAGATGTCCGAGAACGATCCGAAGCCCTGCCCGCCCCCAGGCTGGAAGCCGCGCGAATCGAGCCCCTCCCAGCCGTGACGGTCATAGACGGCGCGGCGGTCGGCGTCGGAGAGCACCTCGTAGGCTTCCGCGGCGGCCTTGAACTTGTCCTCGGCCTCGGGGTCGTGGCTGTTGACGTCGGGGTGCAGCTCGCGCGCGACGCGGCGGAAGGCCTTCTTGATCTCCCCCTCGCCGGCGCCGCGCGGGACGCCGAGCAGCTCGTAGGCGTCGGACTTCACTGGTCGTAGACCTCCGCGACGAAGCGCGACAGCTCCGACGCCGCCTGGCGCACCGCCACGACGGCATGCGGGTAGTCCATGCGCATCGGGCCGAGCACGCTGACCGCGCCGAGGTTGCGCCGCGCGACGCCGTAGTTGGCGGCGACCATGCTCAGCGAGCGCAACTCGGGCGCCGCGTGCTCGCGCCCGATGCGCACGTAGACCCGCGCCTCGGTCAGCGACGCCCGCAGCACCGAGAGCAGGACGACCCGGCGCTCGAGCACGCCCATCAGGTCGGAGAGCTGGGACAGCTCAGGGAAGCGGTGCTCGGACAGCAGCCGCGCCGCGCCGTCGACGAACAGCGTGTCGCCCGCCGTGTCCTCGAGCCCGGTGAAGGCCGGCGCGAGCGTCTCCAGGAAGGCGCGCTCGCCGAAGCCCAGGTCGGGGTCGGCAAGCGCGCGTGCGAGCATCCGCGAACCGACCGCCATGCCGCCCAGCGCCTCGTTGAGGTAGCTCCCCGCCCAGTCGATCAGCCCCGAGTCGAGCACTTCGGGGTAGGAGATCAGGCGCTTGGTGACCCCTCCGGTCGAGGTGATCACGACCACCATCGCGACCTGGGGCTGCAGCGGCAGCACCTCGACGCGGTGGATCGTCGCGGTGTCGATCGGCGGCGCCGAGACGAGCGCGAGCAGGTTGGTCACCTGCGACAGCTGCTCGGTGGTCGCGCGCATGGCATCCTCGACCTCGCGCTGGGTGGCGGTCAGCGCGACGGGTTTGGGCGGCGCGGGCAGATCGCCCCGCTCGAGCACCCCGTCGACGTAGCTGCGGTAGCCGATGTCGGTCGGCACGCGGCCGGCCGAGGTATGGGGGTGCTCGAGCAGGCCGAGCTCCTCGAGGCGCGCGAGCTCGGCGCGGACCGTCGAGGGTCCCCACGGGACGTCGGCCTGGTCGGCGAGCCAGCGCGAGCCCACCGGGCTGTCGAGCTTGCGGTGGCTCTCGCAGACCTTGCGCAGGATGAAGCTCTGGCGAGTGGTGATCTGCACGCCTACAAGGGTACGCGGCGGCTCAGAGCGTGCCGCGCGGAGCGAGCCAAACGCTCTCGAAGTCGAGGCCGGTGCGCTCGCGGATGACGTCGTAGTCGGCGTCGTAGTGCAGGATCCCGAGGCCGTCGCGATCGGCGAGGGCGGCGATGATCAGGTCCGGGGGAGCGAGTCGGTGGTGGCCGACGCGGGCGAGCTGGCCCTGAGCGCAGATGGCACGCTCCTCCGCGTGCTCATCGACGGTGGCCCTGGGCTGTTTTTGCAGCCGGCTGATCAGTGCAGCGTGCTCGTCGGCGGCACGAGCGGAGTAGCCGGCCTCGAGCAGGAACGGCAGGCATACGACCAGCTCGCCGGCCTCCATCCGTTCGAAAACCGCATCGGCGCGATCGCGAGGCAGGGCGGACTGCCCGAGTCGGGACCACGCGGAATGGTCAATCAGCAGCGGCGAGGAGATCACCTGGGCAACCAAGCGCGCTTCGCCTCGTCCGCGCGAGCCGGATCGAGCTTCACCTCGCCCGAGCGGATCATGTCGGCGAGTTGCCTGGCAGCGGCGGCTCTGGCTTCCGAGTGCGCTCGCAGGTGGGCGAGCTTGGCCTCCGCGCCGAGCACGACGAGCTCGCCCAAGTCGACGCGCTCGCCGTTGAGCTCCTCGCGCAGCGGATCGAGCGCCTGCTTCACCCTGGGTGTCTCGGTGATCGCATGACGAGGGTGCTTCGTCGGCATCAGCTTGAGTGTAACAGCGGTGTTACACGTGCGCGGAGCACCCGCCCGCGCCGGGGCGGATCACTGGAGCCGCAGCTCGGCCTCCGCGTTCTTGATGATCTTCTTGCCGCCCTGCTCGGCGACCGTATCGACGACCACCCGGCCCTCCCCCGCCTGCTTGACGGTCCCGCTGACGGTGATCTCCTGCTCGGGCACGCCCATGCCGCGGAACTGCACCGAAAGGCGCCGCAGCGAGCGCGGATCGCCGCCGGCGGCGGCGACGTTGGCGCGCGCGACGAGCGCCATCGAGTAGAGGCCGTGGAGGATGTTCTGCGGCAGCCCGACCTGCTTGGCGAACTCGGGGTCGATGTGGATCGGGTTGAAGTCCCCCGACGCGCCCGCGTAGCGGTGCGGGAGGTACTTGTCCGGCGTGACCTTCAGCTCCGGGATCTGGTCGCCCTCGTTCACGCGCCCCTCACGATGTTGGTCCAGGTGCCGCGCACGACCTCGGCGCCGTCCTGGTTGGTGGACTCCGAGGCGAAGACGTAGAAACCCATGCCCCCGCGCTCGTCGATCGACTCGACCCGCGCGACGGTCGAGATCACGTCACCGGCGCAGACGGGCTCGCCCCAGACGAACTCCTGGCCGCCGTGGACCAGCGCGGCGAAGTCGATGCCGACCTCGTCGTCGAAGATCGCCGGCGCCATCGCTCCCGCGCAGTAGACGACGGCGAACATCGGCGGGGCGGCGACGTCGCGGAAGCCCGCGGCGCGGGCGTGCTCGCGGTCGAAGAAGACCTGGTTGTCGACCCCGATCGCCCGCGCGAACTCGCCGATCTTCTCTTTGCCGACCTCGTACTCGAAGGCGGGGAAGGACTTGCCCTGGGCGCTGGCGTCGGCGGGCATCGTCGCCGCAGGTTACCGCGAGGCCGTGGCGGTGCGCAGAGGTCAGCGAGCGACACCGCCCCGTGGCTGGGGCGCCGGAGATCGTTAAGGCTCGGGCGGGAGGAGCAGCGACTCGTCACGCCAGCCAGGTTCGACCTCGTCAAGAGCCTGCGCCACGCGCGGATAGTCCGCAGGCAGGAACACGTAGTCGCTCCCGATCTCCGGGGTATCGATCTGAAGCCGCTCCGCGAGTCGGCCAAGCACATCCTCGAGTTTCTCTGTGGCTGCGCCGGGAACGACTCTCCAGACCGCCGGTACGTCGTCCATCGGCCCATCGTAAGACATCCAGGCTGGCGGCTGCGACCGTACCGTCGATTTCTGTAAGGAAACGTCGCCGGCGTTTCTCGCTCCCCGTCCTACGCGACGTCGCGCAGGCCCTGGGCCTCGGCGAGTGACGCGAGCTTGCGCAGCGCGTGCTCCTCGACCTGGCGCGTGCGCTCGCGGGTCAGGCCGAACATGCGGCCGACCTCGTCGAGGGTGCGCGGGTGCTCGCCGAAGAGACCGTGGCGCAGTTCGACGATGCGCCGCTCGCGGTAGGAGAGGTTCTCGAGCGCCTCGCCGAGGCGGCTGCGGGTCAGGCTCTCCATCGCGGACTCGAACGGCGACTCGGCGTTCGCGTCGGGGATCAGGTGACCGAGCTCCGCCGCGTCCTCCTCGCCGCCGCCGACGGGCTTGTCGAGCGAGACAGGGGCACGCGACGCGCGCAGCAGGAACTCGGCCTCGTCGGGCTCGATGTCCACGTTAGCCGCGGCCGTGATCTCCTCGATCGAAGGGACGCGGTCACCGACCGACTCGAGCCGGCGCTGGGCGCCGTCGAGCTTCTGGAGGGTCTGGTTGATGTGGATCGGAATGCGGATCGTTCGCGACTTGTCCGCTATCGCCCGCGAGATCGCCTGGCGGATCCACCAGGTCGCGTAGGTCGAGAACTTGAAGCCCTTACGGAAGTCGAACTTCTCGACGGCGCGCACGAGGCCGATCGAGCCCTCCTGGATCAGCTCCATGAAGTCGAGGCCCTGGTTGCGATAGCGCTTGGCGATCGAGACGACCAGGCGCAGGTTGGCCTGGACCATGCGGTCCTTGGCCGCCAGGTCTCCGCGCTCGACGCGCTTGGCGAGGTGGATCTCCTCGGGTGCCGTGAGCAGCTTGGTCTTGGCGATGCCGTCGAGGAAGAGCTGAAGCGAGTCCAAAGTGGGATCTGGGGCGGTGGCGGTCGTGGGCACGGTCGCGAATCTACGACCGCGTCCTAAAGCGTTCGTAAGCGGGGGACAGACCGCTCACCCGCGGCCGTTGGCACCCGCGTCCGAGCCGATCGTGAGCACCGACAGGAAGGCCTCCTGGGGCACCTCGACGCGGCCGACGTGCTTCATGCGCTTCTTGCCCTCCTTCTGCTTCTCGAGCAGCTTGCGCTTGCGTGTGATGTCGCCGCCGTAGCACTTGGCGATCACGTCCTTGCGCATCGGCTTGACCGACTCGCGGGCGATGACGTGGGCTCCGATCGCCGCCTGGATCGCGACCTCGAACTGCTGGCGCGGAATCTGGGTCTTCAGCCGCTCGGCGATGCCGCGCCCGGCGGCGTAGGCCTTGTCGCGGTGGACGACCATCGACAGCGCGTCGACCTGGTCGCCGGCGAGCAGGATGTCGAGCTTGACCAGGTCGGCCTCGCGCAGGCCGGTCAACTCGTAGTCCAGCGAGGCGTAGCCGCGCGTGCGCGACTTCAGCTGATCGAAGAAGTCGAGCACGATCTCGCCCAGCGGCAGGTCGTAGCGCAGCTGGACCCGCGCCTGCGACAGGAAGGTCATGTCCACGTGGGTGCCGCGGCGCTCCTGGCAGAGCTCCATCAACGCTCCGACGGCCTCCTTCGGACACAGGATCGAGGCCCGGATCGACGGCTCGCGGATCGACTCGATCAGGCCGCGGTCGGGCATGTCCGCAGGCGAATGGACGGTGATCTCGCTGCCGTCGGTGAGGGTGACCTCGTACTCGACGTTCGGGGTGGTGGCGAGCAGCTCGAGGCCGTACTCGCGCTCGAGGCGCTCACGCACGATGTCCATGTGCAGCAGGCCGAGGAAGCCGCAGCGAAACCCGAACCCCAGCGCCTGGCTGGTCTCGGGCTCCCACGACAGTGCGGCGTCGTTGAGGGAGAGCTTCTCGAGCGCTTCGCGCAGGTACGAGAAGCGCTCCGTGTCGACCGGAAAGAGCCCGCAGAAGACCATCGGCTTGACCTCGCGGTAGCCGGGCAACGCCTCGGCGGCCGGCTTGGCGCGGCTTGTCAAAGTATCTCCGACGCGCAGCAGCGAGACGTCCTTGACGCCGGTGATCACGTAGCCGACCTCGCCGGCGTGCAGCACCTCGACGGGGGTCATGCCCGGCCCGAAGAAGCCGATCTCGTCGATGTCCGCCAGCGTGCCGGTCTGCATCGCCGTGATCGCGTCGCGTTTGCGCAGGCTGCCGTCGACCACGCGGACGTAGGCGATCACGCCGCGGTAGGAGTCGAACGCGGAGTCGAAGATCAGCGCCCGTGGCGGTGCGTCGAGATCGCCCCCGGGCGGCTCCACCCGGTCGACGATCGCCTCGAGGATCTCGGTCACCCCCAGCCCCGTCTTGCCCGAGCAGCGGATGACGCCGTCAGCCGGCTCGCCGATCAGCTCGGCGATCTCGCCCGCAACCCGCTCGGGCTCGGCGCCGGGCAGGTCGACCTTGTTCAGGGCCGGGATCAGCTCGAGGCCGGCCTCGACCGCCAGGTAGGTGTTGGCCACCGTCTGCGCCTCGACGCCCTGGGCGGCGTCGACGAGCAGCAGCGCGCCGTCGCAGGCCGCCAGCGAGCGCGAGACCTCGTAGGTGAAGTCGACGTGGCCGGGGGTGTCGATCAGGTGCAGGCGATAGGTCTGTCCGTCGCGGGCCGCGTAGTCGACGCGCACCGCCTGGGCCTTGATCGTGATCCCGCGCTCGCGCTCGAGGTCCATCGAGTCCAGCAGCTGTGGCCGGTGATCGCGGGCCTGCACGGTGCCGGTGACCTCGAGGATGCGGTCGGCCAGCGTCGACTTCCCGTGGTCGATGTGGGCGATGATCGAGAAGTTGCGGATGTTGGCTGCGGGGCTCTGCACGGCCCGTGAAGCCTAGTGCCACCACCGGCCACGGATGAGGTCCTCGGTGCGGTGCTCGCCCGATCGGCGATCGGGCTGCTCTTCCGCGTCAGCGACGGGCACGCGCGAGACGCCGCCGCAGCGCGCGGCGCTCTACCTCGAGCGCGCGGACCCTGCGAGCCAGGCGCCGCCGCAGCGCGCGGCGATCTGCCTCGAGCGTATGGACCCTGCGGGCCAGGCGCCGCCGCAGCGCGCGGCGCCCTGTTTCCAGCGCACGGACCCTGCGGGCCAGCGTGCGGGCGCGCCGGAACCCCGATGTCGCGCGCAACCGCCGCGCGGCGACGTCGGCGCGCCTGCCCGCGGCCTCACCTTTCCTGCGCAGGCGCTTGGTCTCGGCCTGCAGCCGCCCGGCCTCGCCGCGCAGAGCGCGTGCGTCGCGCTCACGCTGGGCGATGCGCTGCTCGGCGTCGCGCAGTCGTTGCTCGGCAGCGGCCGTGCGCCCGGGCTCGCCGGGCTCGGCGAGCAGGGTGCCGAGCAGAGCCCCGAGGACGACCAGGGCGATCAGTCCGATCGCCCTCGCCGCGGCCACCCGGGGCTGCTCGCGCACCCTCCGGCCGAGGTTCATACGAGCCTTCCCGCAGCCGCGAGCCCGAGCGCCTTGATCGCCATCCGGGTCGCGCGCGGAAGCGCCTCGAGGCTGTAGGTCGCCGAATCGAGCATCACCCGCAGCTGCTCGTCGTACGGGACGACCACGTGGCCCCCGACGCCGATGCCGCGAAACGCCTGCTCGATCTCGCGCGCGCCACCGGATCGCCCTGCGGGCGCGCGGTTGAGGACCATCGTGACCTCGGCGGCGCGCTCGCGATCGCGGTCGGCGGCCTCGGCGCCGATGTGGCGCAGCGAGTCGATCACCTTGGCCGCGGTGACGTACTCCGGCGTCGCGATCAGCAGCTTGTGGTCGGCCCGCGAGAGGCCGAACTGGGCAAGCGGGTCGATGATCCCGGTGCCGAGGTCGAGCACGATCACGTCGTAGTAGCACGACAGCAGCGCGTGCAGCTCGCCGTACACGCCGGGCGTCATCTGTGCCATCACCTCGGCGTGCGCCGGCGCGGCGAGCAGGTGCAGACCGCTGGGCAGCGCCGAGACGTATGGACGCAGCTCCGAGGCCGAGTGCACGCGGGCCATGTCCGCGAGCAGATCGGGGATGGTCTTCTCGACGCGCAGGCGGTCCGGTGTCAGCAGGGCGAGCGTGCCGAAGTCACGGTTGGCGTCGACGGCGAGCACGCGCAGCTTCAAGTGAGACGCGAGCAGGTTCCCGAGCACGAAAGTGCAGGTGGTCTTGCCCACGCCACCCTTGGGCGAGACGACGGCGATCGTGTTTGCCCGCGTCAGCGTCGCGGCCGCGGTGATCGCCGCGCCGATCTGGGCCTCCTCGCGCTCGCCCCTGCTGACCAGCAGGCCGCTCAGCGAGCGCCCGATCCGCGCCAGGGGACGTTCCCGCAGCGTGCGGCCGTCCACGACCGGATCCCTGTAGACCTGCGAACGGCGCACAGCCACGACGCTACAGCGGCCACGCCGCCGGGGCCAGCCCCTACCGCACGGTCGCGCTCAGGAGCGCCCGCCCGGCAGCAGCCCGCGCAACTGGCGCGTCTCGTCGATGCGCAGCGCCCAGGTCGCGGCCGCGTAGACGGCCAGCCCGCCGGCGATCGCCACCCCGACGGCGATCGCCTGGGCGAGCAGCGAGCGCCCGAGGGCGCCGTCGAGCAGCGCCCACGCCCCGTAGGCGACTGCGCCCAGCAGCGCGGCAGCGAGCAGCATGCGGGCGATCGCGGCCACCGTCGGGCGGGCCTCCACCCCACCGAGCCGGCGCCCGAGCAGCGCTCCCTGGGCCACGGTCATCACGAGCGTCCCGGCGACGGTGCCGATCACGATCCCGGCGATCCCGAAGGGCTCGTAGAGCGCGAGGGCGACCACTGCGTTGACCACCAGGTTGACCCCGGCGAGCGCGGCCGTGGCCCAGGGCTTCTGCAGGCTGAAGAACGTGCGCGAGAAGAGCAGGCTCACACCCTGGAAGGGCAGCGAGATCGACCACCACACCAGGGCGGTCGTCACCAGGTCGGTGGCCCGGGCGTCGAACGCGCCGCGCTCGTAGAGCAGCCGGGTGATCGGCTCGGCCAGCACCGCCATCAACACCGCGCTGGGGATCAGCAGGAGGCAGATCTGCCGCACTCCGTTGGCCATCGTGCGGCGCAGGTCGTCGGTGGCCCCGCGGGCGGCGAAGCGGGCCAGCGTGGGGAACAGGATCGTCGCGATCGAGATCGAGAAGATCCCCTGCGGCAGCTGGTAGATCCGGAACGCCTTGTCGATGGCGGCGGGCGCCTCGGCCTGTACGAGCGTTCCGAACAGCGAGTTGATCAGCAGCGAGAGGTTGATCATCCCCAGCGCGATCGTGACCGGCAGCATCAGCCACAGCACCCTGCGCACGTGCTCGTTGCGCCAGTCCAGGGAGAAGCTGAAGCTTCCTCCGCGCCCCCGCAGCCACGGGAGCGGAAGCAGGAACTGGACCAGCGTGCCGGCGAGCACCCCCACCGCGTAGGCGTAGATCTGGTCCTCCTCCGGGAAGGCCGGGGTGAGGCCCACCAGGGCGCCGATGATCACGATGTTCCAGGCCACCGGCGCCAGCGCCGGCACGCTGAAGTGGTCGAAGGAGTTGAGCATCCCGACCACCAGGCCCGACAGGGCCAGCAGGAGCACGATCGGGAACAGCAGCTGCGCGAGGGTGACGGTCAGTCCACGCAGGCGCGGGTCGTCGTCAAAACCCGGTGCGAACACCGACATCAGGGGGTCGGCGAGCAGGATGAACGCGGCGGTGACCGCACCGAGCACCAGGGCGATCAGGAAGAACAGGGTCGAGGCCACGCGGAAGGCCTCGCGGCGCTCGCCCTTCTCCAGCAGCTCCGTGAACACCGGCACGAAGGCGCCCTGCAGCGCGGAGTCGGCGAACAGCGCGCGGATCAGGTTGGGCACCTGGAAGGCGATCGTGAACGCCGACATCGCGCCGCTGACGCCGAAGTAGCGCGCCGCGACGATCTCGCGTACGAGCCCGAGCACGCGCGACAGTCCGGTGGCCAGCGAGAAGAACGCGGTGTTGCGCGCCAGGCGCCCGCCGCGCCTGACCGGCGGCTCCGCCCGCCGGTCAGGCGCGGGCGCCGGTGCGTGCGGGGTGGTGTCGGCGGTCGGCTCTCCGGGCACGGGTGGCGCTACACTACGCCGCTGGTCGCCGTGGCAAGTCGCCCCGCCGGCCCGCTCGCCATGGCCAACATCGCATCTCAAGAGAAGCGGATTCACCGCACCGAGCGCGAGCGGCTCGAGAATCGCCGCTACACCTCCTCGCTGCGAACCGCCCATCGCCGCCTGCGCGCGGCCGCCGACGCCAACGACGGCGCTGCGGCCGAAGATGCCTACAAGCTGCTCTGCTCGCGCATCGACCGCGCGGTGCGCAGCGGCGCGCTGCACCGCAACGCGGGGTCGCGCAAGAAGGCCCGCGCGACCAAGCTGCGCGCGAGCCTCTAGCCGATCCGTTCGGCGGCTTCAGGCTGAGCCCAGCGCGAGCAGCGCAGCCCGATCGCCCGCGGCAGGAGCGCAGCCCGATCGCTGATCGGGCAAGCACCGCACCGTGAGAGTCCGGGGCGAGCACCGCAGCGAGACCCTCAGCGCGTCATGGGTGGGCGCAGCGAGTCGAGCGTGAACTCGAAGTGCCGGCGCCAGTCCATCTGGCCTCCCGGGCCGCCGCCGGCCGCCATCACGCTGCACACGCCGCACATCAGCATCGGGACGTCTTCAGCCCGGAGGTCCTCACGCACCGCCCCGGTCGCCTTGGCACGGTCGATCAGCTTCGCGGTCACCGCCAGCAGATCGGCACGCGGGCGCTCCGCGTAGCGCCACGCGGCCGCGTCGCGCATCAGTGTCTGCTGCAGCGCGGCGTCGCGAGAGACGACCTCGGCGTTGCGGCGCAGCGTCGCCTCGAGCGCCTCCCACGGGTCGGAGATCGTCTCCAAGGCCTCGGTTGCGTTCCTGAGGAAGACCAGCAGGCGCTCCGATACCAACTCGCCGACGAGCGCCTCCTTGGTCGGGAAGTGCCGGTACACCGTCCCGACCCCGACCCCCGCCTGGCGGGCGATCTCCTCGATCTGGGCGTGGCCGTCGCCCGCGAAGGCGGTCTTGGCCGCCTCGAGGATGCGCTCGCGGTTGCGGCGCGCATCGGCGCGCTGCGGACGGGCGAGTCGCACGGCCGTCGGCTCCATGCTGTGGAGGCTAGTGCGTCCGGTTGACACCCTGAAGATTGCCTCGGGGCTGATCAACCCCGCGCAGCAGGTCGGCGACGCGCCGCTCAGGGTTCAGCCAGCGCCAGCGTGACGGCGGTGGCTTCGTCGAGGGCCTCGCCGCCGCGCAGCGCGAGCTCCAGGTCGGCGAAGCGGCACAGCGAGCGGGCCAACGACTCGCGGTCGGCGCGCCGTGCGAGGGCGAGCACCTTCTTCGCCCGCCACGGCGGTGCCTTCAGCGCGCGCGCGAGCTCCTTCTCCGACAGGCCGGCGTCGAGCAGCTCCGCTGCGCGACGGACCTCGCGCAGGCGCCCGGTGATCGGGTAGATCAGTCGGCTCGGCCGCTCGCCCTGGTCGGCGAGGTCGTCTGCCAGCGCGAGTGCGGCCTCGCGATCGCCGCTTACGACCGCGTCGGCGAGGTCGTAGATCTTCGGCTGGGTCTCGCCCGCCGCTATGCGCTCGACGTCCTCCGAGCCCGCGGCCGTCTCGGGGTGCAGCGCGATCGCGAGCTTCTCGATCTCGCGCGCGAGCCGCTGCTGGCCCGAGCCCACGACCCCGAGCAGGGTCTTGGAGGCTTCTGCATCGAGGCTCAGGCCGTGCTCCTGCGCGCGCGAGATCACCCAGCGCGACATCTCCCAGGGCTTCGGCGCCGCGTGCTCGCGAACCTCCCCGCCTGCGGCCTCGACCGCCTTGACGAGCCCCTTGAGCGGCTTGCCCCGAACGATCAGCACGAGCACGGAATCGGGCGGCATCGAGCCAAGCGCGGACAGCAGCGGATCGAGCGCCCCCGCCTTCCACGTCCCGACGCGGTCGGCGAGCAGGTAGCGGGTCCCGGTGGCGAGGGTCAGCGTCGCCAGCGATGCGGCAACCGCGCCGGGGGCGTCGGAGGCCGCGTCGAAGAGCTCGAGGCCACCCCGACCGAGCTCTGCCTCGGCGCGGCGGCGCAGCCGCACGCGCCACTCGTCGATCTTCGCGTCGTCGTCGCCATGGACGAGGTAGATGGGCTTCAGGTCGACCACGTTGTCGACCGACCCTAAGGGCCGGCGTAGACGGCCTCGCCGTGCTCGGGCTCGACGCGCAGCCGTCCGCGGGTGACGGTCATCTCGACCGTCCCGTGGCGGTCGGTGCGCCAGGTGGACACGCCGGCCGCGCGGAGCGCCGCGAGCGTGCTCGGCGTCGGGTGCCCGTAGCTGTTCTCGCCGACCTCGATCGCCGCGAGCTCGGGTCGCAGGCGGTCGAGCAGCTCCGGCAGGCCCGGGTCGGCACTGCCGTGGTGAGAGACCTTCAGCGCGTCGACGTCAGGCAGCGTCAGCGCCTGCAGCGCATCGCTCTCGGCGTCGCCGGACAGGAAGAGGTCGAAGCTCCCGGCGCTGAGCACCACCGCCAGCGCGCGCGGATTCGGATCCTCAGGAGCCGGCCCGGGCGGCCGCGGTGGAGGTGAGAGCACGTCGATCTCCAGCCCGCCGGCCCGCAGCGCGAGCGGGGCGACGCCCTCGATGCGCCTCGCGCCGCGCTCGCGTGCCGCCGCGAGCACCGCACGGAAGTCGGGGTCCGGGTTGCCGTCGCCGCCGTCGAGGATGACGTCGACCGGGTAGCGCTGCACGACCTCGAGCAGCCCACCGTGGTGGTCGCGCGAGGCATGGGTCATCACCAGCACCGCGAGCCTGCGCACCCCGGCCCGGCGCAGCAGCCGGGCGACCTGGCCCTCGGGCGGGCCGCCGTCGAAGAGCACGGCGGTGCCATCGGGGTGCTGGACCAGCGTCGCGTCGCCCTGCCCGACCGACAGGAACGAGACAGTCAGCCGTGAGGGCGGCGCGGGAGGCGCGAGCGTCTGAACGAGCAGCAGCGAACAGAGCGCGCCCCCGGCCGCGACCAGCGCCACGCGCCGGCTCAAGCGCGCGCGCCGCCAGCGCGCCGCGCCGGCCTGGCGTGCCGCCTCGCTGCGGCGCGCGAGGCGGACCACACCCACGGCCGCGCCGCCCATGGCGGCGTAGGCGAGCAGCACCGACAGCGGCGACTCGAGCGGGACGGCGAGCTGTGCGCCCGGCATCTGGGCGAAGGCCGCCGCCAGCGCCGAGAGCAGGTCCAGCAGCGGCTCGAGCGCGCTCCCGAGCACCGCGTTGAGCGCGTTCAGCGGCTCCACCGAGGCGACCTGGCCCAGCGCGGCGCGCAGCATGCCGAGCCACATGATCGGCGCCACGAGCGGCAGCGCGAGCACGTTGGCGGGCAGCGAGGCCAGCGACACGGTGCCGAAGTGGTGGGCGAGCAACGGCGCGGTGGCAAGCGTCGCCGAGAGCGTGACCACCACTCCCTCGGCCAGGGCGCGCGGGAGCCCGGCCAGGGCCACGCGCAGCGCCGGCGCGAGCGTCAGGATCCCGACCACCGCGGCGAACGAGAGCTGCCAGCCGGCGTCGCCGGTCGCACGCGGGTTGGCCACCAGCGTCGCGCACGCCGCGAGCAGCAGGGCGTACCAGCGCGAGGATGGTCGCGAAGCGGCGAGCGCGACCAGCGAGGCCACGCCCATCACCCCGGCACGCTGCAGCGAGGGCTCGGCGCCGGCCAGCGGGACGTAGACCGCGATCAGCGCAACCGTGGCCGCGATCCGCGCGGTGCGCGGCAGGCCGGTCGCCGCCAGCAGGGGCAGCGCCAGCGCGGCGAGCAGCATCACGTTCTGACCGCTGACCGCGAGCACGTGAGCGAGCCCGCTGGCGCGGAAGTCCTCGCGCACAGCCGGGTCGATCGCCTCGTCCTGGCCGAGCACCATCCCGCGGGCGAGCGCCGCGGACGAAGGCCCCAGGCCCGCGGCGATCCCGCGCTCGGCGCGACCGCGTGCGGCGTCGATCACCCCCGCAGGACCGCCGCGCGTTCGCCCGGTCGCGCGGGCCTCCTCCACGGCGAGCTCTCCGGCGACCCCTCGCCGGCGCAGGTGAGCGGCGAAGTCGAACTCGCCGTCCCGGGCCGGCGGCGGGGCGCGGATCGCGCCCGTCAGGGCCAGCTCGAGCCCGGCTCCGGCGTCGCGCGGGAGGCGGGCCTCGCGGGGCAGGCGCGCGTAGAGGCGCGCACCACGCGCCGACCCGGCGGTCATCCGCACCTCGGCGCTGGCCCCGAAGGGCCCGGCGCGCGGGGCCTCGATCAGGAGCGCCCGGCCCTGGACCCGGTCGCCCGCGCTCAGCGCGGCCCCGGGAGCGTCGATCGCCGCCAGCCGCGCGTCGCCGAGCAGGGCGCCGGCGACCAGCGCGCCACACGCGAGCAGGCCGAGCCGCCCGCCGGCGCGGCTCGCGCGCGGGCCGGACCACCCGCCGGCGCCGCTCGCGAGCACGGCGCACAGCAACCCCGCGGCGGCGAGCGCGACCGTGAGCGAAAGCGGCGCGAGCGCGAGCCCGGCCACCGCGCCCGCGAGCGTGATCTGGCGCGGGTGCCCGCGGATGTCCTCGATGAGGCGCCGCGGCCCGATCACGGGCGCACGGCCTCCTCGAGCGCGGCGAAGCGCTTCTCGCCGATGCCATCGACCTCCTTGAGCTGGTCGACCGACCTGAAGCCGCCGTTGGCGTCGCGGTACTCGACGATCGCCCCTGCGAGCACCGGGCCGATGCCGTCGAGCTCCTCGAGCTGCTCCTGGGTGGCGGTTGCGAGGCTGATCGGGAGCCCTTCGGAGCCACCGGCCGCGACCGCCCCCGGGGCCGCGGCGCCCCCCGCCGCGACCGCGCTCGGCACGATCACCTGCTGGCCGTCCTCGATCGTCTGGGCGAGGTTGACGGCGGTCATCTCCGCGCGCGGAAGCGGACCGCCCGCACGCGCGATCGCGGCGGCTACGCGCGAGCCCTCGGCGACCCGGTAGAGCCCGGGCCGCCGCACCGCGCCCGCCACGTGGACGTACAGGCGCGGGCCGCGCGATCCCGTCCGCGCGGCCGGGCCCGGCTGCACGCGCACCGCCGGCGCGCCCGCGGGTGGGCCGGCGGAACCGTCGCCGGGCGGGCCGAAGGCGCGCAGTCCGGCGAGCACCAGCAGCGCGGCCGCCACGGCCCATCCGACGAGCTGCCACTTGGAGCGTTCGGGCACCCCGCCGACGCTATGCGGCCAACGGTCACGGTTGAGTGCGCTGCGTTATCGCCGCGCACGTCCTGCGTGACGATCTGGAGACGATCGGTCCGCGCCGGACCGTCTCCGCTCAGCTCAGCGCACCTCGAGACGCGTCAGTCCCGCGGGCGCCTCGGCGCTCACCGAGACATCGTGCACCCTCGCTCCGTCGGGACCGGTGCGGCAGACCTCGACGACGGAGTCGACGGCGTCGTCGTCTCCCTCGAGCACCGCCTCGACGCGTCCGTCGGAGCAGTTGCGAATCCAGCCCGTCACCCCATTCTCATCCGCGGCGCTCCTGACGGTATCGCGGAAGAACACCCCCTGGACGGTGCCGGAGACCTGGACCCGCACGCACTTCACCAGCGCCCCACCACCATGGTGCGCAACGCGCCGGGCACTCCCGCGGCGGCCGGGTGGGGCGCGTCGGCCTGGTGCGAGCGAGCCATCGACGCCGAGCCTACGACGCCGCGCCGCCACACGGTCGACCGACGTGCACGGGCTCGGAGCGCTCGCTCACCGCGCCACGATGTTGACGAGCCTGCCGGGCACGACCACGGTCTTCACGACCTCCATGCCGTCGATGCGCTCGGCCAGCCGCGCCGAGCCCAGAGCGAGGCGCTCCTGCTCGTCACGCTCGACCCCGGCCGGTGCGTCGAGGCGATCGATCAGCTTGCCGTTGAGCTGGACGATCAGCTGGAAGGTGTCTGCCTCGAGCAGGGCGGGATCGGCGGTCGGCCACGGCTGCTCCCACACGCGGCGTCCTGTCAGCCGCTCGTAGACCTCGCTCCCGAGGTGGGGCGCGAAGGGGAACACGAGCGAGGCGGCGGTGGCGATGGCGAAGCGTGCGTGCGAGGGGTCCGACGACTCGCGCCGCCGGTACACGTCGTTGACGAGCTCCATCACCGCCGCGATCGAGGTATGGGTCGAGAAGCGCTCGCCGAGGTCGCGCGTGACCTTGTCGATCGCCCAGTGGGCCTTGCGCACGAGTGGTCCGGGGTCGCCGGCGGGCTCCTCGCCGCCCGGCGGCGCCTCCTGCGCCGCGCGCCACAGGCGCGAGAGGAAGCGGTGCACTCCCCCGACCCCCTCGTCGGACCAGTCGGCGCCGTCGATCGGGTGGCCGACGAAGAGGATGTAGCAGCGCGCGGTATCGGCCCCGTAGCGCTCGACGTAGTGACGCGGGGAGACGACGTTGCCCTTCGACTTGCTCATCTTCGCGCCGTCGCGGGTGACCATGCCCTGTGTGAACAGCCGCGCGAAGGGCTCCTGCACGTCGAGCAGGCCGAGGTCCGCGAGCGCCTTGACGAAGAAGCGCGCGTACATCAGGTGCAGGATCGCGTGCTCGACCCCGCCGATGTACTGGTCGACCGGCATCCACGAGCGCAGCACCTCGCGGTCCCACGGCGCCCGGTCGTTGTGCGCGTCGCAGTAGCGCAGGAAGTACCAGGATGAGTCGACGAAGGTGTCCATCGTGTCCGTCTCACGCCGCGCGGGCTCGCCGCAGCTCGGGCAGTCGACGGCGACCCAGTCCTCGGCCGCGGCCAGCGGGGAGCGGCCCTTGGGCGCGTAGTCGGCGACCTCGGGCAGCTCGACCGGCAGCTGGTCGTCGGGCACCGCGACGGTGCCGCAGGTCTCGCAGTGCACGATCGGGATCGGGCAGCCCCAGTAGCGCTGGCGCGAGAGCAGCCAGTCGCGCAGGCGGTAGTTGACGGTCGCCTCGCCCCGGCCCTCCGCGTCGAGCCACTCGACGATCCGGGTGAACGCCTCGCGGTTGCCGACGCCGTCGAAGCGGCCCGAGTTGACCATCGCGCCGCCCCCGGTGAACGCCGCGGCCTGGACGTCCTCCCCACCGGCGATCACCTCGCGGATCTCGAGGCCGAAGCGCTGCGCGAACGCGTGGTCGCGCTCGTCGTGGGCCGGGACGGCCATGATCGCCCCGGCGCCGTACTCGCCGAGCACGTAGTCGGCGACGAACATCGGCAGCGCCTCGCCGTTGACGGGGTTGGTGACCGTCGCCCCCAGCGCCACGCCGGTCTTCTCGCGCTCCTCGGCGCCGCGCTCCTCGGCCGAGGCGGTCAGGGCCCGCTCGACGTAGTCGCGCACCGCGGGCGAGTCGTCGAGGCGCAGCACGTCGGGGTGCTCGGGCGCCATCACGAAGAAGGTCGCCCCGAAGAGCGTGTCCGGGCGCGTGGTGAAGACCGGGTAGTCGGTGTCGAGCGCGTCGCAGCGGAAGCGCACCTCGGCGCCCTCGGAGCGCCCGATCCAGTGGCGCTGCATCGCGACGACGCTGCTCGGCCAGTCGATCGTCTCGATGTCCTCGAGCAGCCGGTCCGCGTAGGCGGTGATGAGAAAGAACCACTGCTTCAGGGAGCGCGGCTCGACCTCGGCGCCGCAGCGCTCGCAGCGGCCGTCGATCACCTGCTCGTTGGCGAGCACCGTCGCGTCGATGGGACACCAGTTGACGTTGGCCTGATCGCGGTAGGCGAGGCCGCGCTCGAACAGGCGCAGGAAGATCCACTGCGTCCAGCGGTAGTAGGAGGGATCGCAGGTCGCGAACTCGCGCGACCAGTCGATCGAGACACCCCAGGAGCGAAACTGGCGGCGGAACTCGTCGATCGACGCCGCGGTCGACTCGCGCGGATGCTGGCCGGTCTTGATCGCGTGGTTCTCGGCCGGCAGCCCGAACGCGTCGTAGCCCATCGGGTGCAGCACGCGGAAGCCGTTGCGCCGGCGGAAGTGAGCTACGGCGTCGCCGACCGCGTAGGTCTTCAGGTGGCCGATGTGGGGCTCGCCCGACGGATAGGGGAGCATCTCGAGCACGTAGGACTCCGGCCGCTCGTCGGGCTCGTCGGTCACCTCCCAGGTGCGCTCGGCCTCCCACACGGCCTGCCAGCGCGGCTCGATCTCGGTCGGGTCGTAGCGGTCCATGCGATCGCTGAGGTTACTTGGGGTTCAGTCGTGAACGCCGATCCAGATCAAGGTTCGATCGGGCCGGCCTCACCGTGACGCGCAGCTCGCGCGTGCCCGCCGCGCGGTATCGGCCGTCGCCGGTCCACTGGGCCACGAAGGCGGCGGTGTGCGGTACGCGCCAGCGGCTGGAGAACCTGCCCTGACCGTCGGTGCGCAGCTCCCGTCGCTGCCAGCCGGTTCCCAATCGTCGGGACACCCTTACGCGAGCCCCGGCGACGGACGGGCGCAGCCTGCCACGGATCGTGACCACGCCTCCAGGCCGAAGCTGTCGCCTGTTCGCGTCCAGGACAATCCGGCTGGCTGCTCCGAAGTCCCCGCCGGTCGCGGTCGCCACGAGCTCGTCGATGTATGCGTACGCCCTTCGCGGCGTCGGCGCGACCAGATCCGATGCGGTGCCGGGGGTCACGGGCTGCGGACGCCACGACTGCCCACCGTCGGAGGTGCGCAACATCTCGGGACGAGACTCAACGAAGCTGTCGACCTCGACGTAGCCATTGAGCCGGTCGGAGAAGGCGATGTTCCCGATCCCGTTCGCCCCCAGGGCAGGCAGCGCACGCCAGCTCCTCCCCGCGTTGCGTGTCACGAAGACACGGCGATAGTTCACAAGCGTCGTATCGACGAGAAATCCGACCCGGCGGCTGACGAAGTCGAGCTCGAAGAAGTCGCTGATGCCCCGCGGGCGGTTGAGCCGCCGCCATGTGCGGCCGCGGTCGTGCGAGATGGCGGGCTGGGTGCTGCCGTCCTCGTGCCAGACCACGACGGTGTTACCGGCTCTATCGGCCCTGGTGAGGTCTGAGTAGCGGACGACCTGCGAACGGACCTTGCGGAGGCTGCGACCGCCATCGGTGGACCGGCGCACCCCCCCGTCCGACGACGAGGAGGTGACGCTCGTCGAAGGCGACCAGCGCCTGGGATCGGCGTCGGCCCCTGCCGGGCAGCGTGCGCCAGGTCTTACCCCCGTCCTCTGTCGTACGCAGCTTCCCGCCGGACGTCAGCACGAAGCCCTTGCGCGCCGTCGGGAACGCGCCGTCCACCAGGTTGGAGCGCGGCACGACGTAGCTGGTCCACATCGTGCCGCCGTCGGTGCTCTGAACGACCGATCCTCGTGGGTCGAACGCGTACACCCGCCTCGGGGAGCCCGCTCGCATGCGCGGGGTGGTCAGGTTCTCGCCGGTGTCGCTGGCGAGGATGAACTGTGCCCCCAGGTTCTCGGAGGCGGCGATCATCCCGGCCACCCCGACGGCGACGGCTCGACCGGACGAGTCGAGGTCCGCCGCCGACAGTCCGAGCCGCGAAGGCGAGATCGTGCGCGCCGTAGCGCCGCCGTCGGTCGTCCGCAGCGCGTAGTCGGTCGGGTCATCAAACGCGAACTCCGGCAGCGCGGGCACGATCAGGCACGTCTGCTGGTCGGCGCAGCTGATCGAGCCCAGATCAACCGCAGGGGCGCCGGAAAGCGAGACGGGGGACCACGTCCGTCCGCCGTCGACGGTCTTGAGCGCCCTGCGGCCGCCGCCGACCGCGAAGCCCGTTTCGGCATCGAGGAAGGTGAGTCCGTTGAGCGGTGCGCCCTCGGCGACCACCGGTGTCCATGTGCGGGCACCATCGGTCGTTCGGAAGATGCGACCATCGCGTGTGGTCGCGAGCCCCGTCGCGGGGCCGGTGAAGAGCAGGTCCGTCGCGTCAGCGACGACGCCCTGGTTGCGCATCCGAGGGCGCGCCGCGGGGACCCGCGTGCGCCGCTCGAAGCTGCGCCCGCCGTCGGCCGTGGCGCGGATTCCGCCATCGAGGGTCATGACGTAGCCGACCGAGGTCGTAGGGAAGGCGACTGCCTGCACCCCGTCTCCGCAAGCGGGCCCGGCCGCGAGCGCCAGCCACCGGAACGTCCGACCGGAGTCGTCCGACCGCCGAATCTCGCAGCCGCCGCTGACGACCACCGATTGCGCCGTGATCGCCTGGACATTGTTGAGGTCGGTCGTCGTCCCGCTACGGAGGCCGACCCAGCTCGCGCCTCCATCGTCGGAGCGCAGGACCGTGCCGAAGCCACCGACGGCGTAGGCACGCTTGCCGAGCACGTCGACACCCGTCAGATCGTTGCCCTGCGGGATGGTGTCGCCCCAGAACCAGCCCGAGTGGCCAACGGTTATGCCTGCGGCGGGGGCGTCAGATGGCGCGGATGCGAGACAGGCCACGGCGGCCAGGATGGCTGCCGGGTACTGCCTGCCCGCACGATCTGGCCCAAGCAAGCGTCCGACGCTCACTAGCGCCGGCGCCTGCCCACCTTGACCCGCAGCACCGGCGTCCCGTCGCCGCTGTGGGCGTCGTCGCCGCGCCACTGCGCGACGAAGACCGCCGACCGGACGAGCTTGAAGCGCGTGGTGAACGAGCCGTTGGAGGCCGCGCGCACCGAGCGCCGGATCCAGCGCTTGCCGTTGCGCTGGGCGACGGTCACCAGCTCGCCGCCGCCTGCCGGGCGCAGCCGGCCGCGGATCGTGACCCGCCCGCCGCGCCGGACGCGGCGCGCGCTGGGCTTGAGCGACAGCGCCGAGCGGGCGCCCGACACCCCGCCGGTCGTGGTTCCGAACAGCCGGCTGTCCTCGTCGAGGCGGAAGCCCGAGCTCGCGCCGAAGGCCGCGATGTCCGCGGTGTCCGAGGGCGAGACCAGCTGCGGCTGCCACGAGCGCCCGCCGTCGACGGTGCGCAGCACGCCCGAGCCGGCCGGATCGCCGACCGAGGCGTCGATGAATCCCCGGCGGACGCTGGTGAAGGCGATATCGCGCGCCGTGAACGAGCCGATGCTCGGGATCTCGCTCCAGCGGCGACCGCGGTTGCGGGTGAAGAAGAGGCGCCCGTCGGCGCGCAGCAGGTAGCCGGCCCTCGCGCTGACGAAGCCCACCTCGCCGATGCGCCCGCGCGGCGTACGCACGCGCGCCCAGCGCGATCCCCCGCGCGAGACCGCCAGCGTGCGCGTCCCGTAGGCGAACACGAGCCCGCCGGCGACATCGACGTCCTCGAGGCTCTTGCGCGCGACCGCCTTCGAGCGCACGGCCGCGAAGCTCTCGCCGCCGTCGAGCGGCGAATGCCGCGCGGGCCGATCAGCAGCACTTGGCGCTCGCCGAGCGCGCGGACCGCACGCGGGCGCGCGGTCGTGCCGGTGTCGAGGATCCGCCAGCTCGAGCCGCCGTTGTCGGTGCGCAGCGCGGTGCCCGCCGAGTCGACGGCGTAGCCGGTCTGCGGCGTCGGGAACGAGACGTCGACGATGTCGTCGGCCGTCGAGACCCCGATCGCCGACCACGTCTGCCCGCCGTCGACGGTGCGCGCCACGCGTCCGTCGAGCCCGGGCGCGTAGGCCGTCGAGGCCGAGGTCGCGCGCAGGCGGTCATAGGAGCCGGGCAGCACGCGCCCGACGGGTGCGAAGGTGACCCCGGCGCTGTCGGAGACCACGGTCTCCCCGGCGCTGCCCACGGCGACGACGCGCTGGGACGAGGCGAAGGCCGCCGCGAAGACGCGCCGCGTCGACGGTGAGACCGACGCCGCGCTCTGCCCGCCATCGGTGCTGTGCAGCAGGCGATCGCCCGCCTGGGTGGCGATCAGGCAGGTGTCGGTCCCGGTGCAGCGCACGTCGGTCAGGTTGCTCCCGGCGGGAGCGCCGCCGAGCGCGCGCACGGCCCACGCGCCACCACCGTCGCCGGTGGCGAGCATCGTGTTCGCGTCACCGACCGCGTAGCCGGTCTCGGCGGTGGGAAAGTGCACGCCGCGCAGCGGACGCGCGGCGGTCGCGACCAGCGTCCACGAGCCGGCGCCGTCGGTGGTGCGATAGACGCGCCCACCGGCAGGCTCGGCGGTCACCGCGAAGCCCGTCTGAGGGCCGGTGAAGACGATGTCGGTGGCCTGTGCGCCACCACTGCCGGTAGCGCCCGTGCCCGGGACCGCCGTGCCCTGGGAGAACGACCGCCCGGCGTCGGCGGTGCGCAGGACCGTGCCGTCCTCGAGCAGGATGTAGCCCGCGTCGCCGGTCGCGAAGTCGAACGACTCGACCTGCGCGGAGCAGCGGTCGTCGCTCGCGGTATCGTCGGTGCGCAGCAGCGTGCCGAAGGCGCCGGCCGCATAGCCGCGGGAACCGACCAGCTCGAGCGCACGCAGGTCGTTGGCCTGCGGAACCGGGTTGCCCGTGAACCACCCCGAGTGCCCGACGCCGACCGCGGCGGTCGAGGACGCGGCGAGCGCGAAGGCAGCGGCGCAGGCAAGCGCCACCGACCCGGCGGCGAGGGCCGCCCATCGCAGCGCGTTCCCGTGCTTGGCAGAGCCACCGCTGCTCTCGAAATGCTGGTTCACCGCTACCGCCCCCCGGATCGTCCGTGCGAGTGCCCGGTGTAACCACCCCCACCGATCAAAGTGCGTAAGCCACGTGCCCGGCTCAGCGGCCCTGGGCTCTTGCCGGTACCTCCGGCCCGTCTGGGACAATGGCGCCAAGCATGAGCGCCCATGAATCGACGCGGGCCTCCGACGTCGCCGCCCGGCAGGTTGAGCGCATCGTCGAGGCCGCCCAGGACGCGGCCGCGGGGATCCGCGAGCAGGCGCGCGAGGAGCTCGAGGCCGCCCGGCGCCGCGGCGAGGCCGACCGTGAGCGAATCGCCGCCGATGCCCACCGGACCGGCGAGCGCGAGCTCAACGGGGCGCGCAAGCAGGCGATCGCGCTGGCCGAGGACGCGCGGGGCGAAGCCCAGGCCGTGGTCGCCGACGCACAGCGCGAAGCGGCCCAGGTGCGCGAGCAGACCCAGCGGGCGGTGCAGGGCCGCGTCACGGCCGCCGAGCAGGCTGCGGGCGAGGTCATGGCCGAGGCGGAGGCGCTGTCGGGCGGGATGCGCCAGCTCGGGCGCACGCTCGAGGAGCAGGCCAACCGCATGCTGCGCGATGTCCAGGCCGCCCACCGGCGGATGCAGGCTGACTTGCGCGTGGGTCCCGGCGGGTCGGCGCCTGGCGAGCGCGCCGGCCCGGTCGAGGCCGGCCCACGGGTCCCCGCGGTGAGGGATTCCCTCCCGGGCGCACGTCCTGCGCGCCCACCGCGCCCGCAGGAGCCGGCGGACGGCGCGGAGCCAGAGCGCTCACCGACGCCCGCGCGCAGGCGCCCGAATCCTTTCGAGGACCTCGAGCCGCCCCCCTGGACCCGGCGCGAGAGCTGAGCGGCCGGCTGCGCACACCCCGGGGCTGGCGAACCGGTCAGCGCGGGATGAGCTGGGCTGCGGTCGCCTTGAAGGTCGCGACTGCACGCCCGCCCACCGCCAGGCGGAGCGCCCGGACGGCCGGCTCGCTGACCTCGGCCGTCAGCGGCTGGGGGGCGGCGAGTCCGACTCGCACCCGGCCGCCGATCGGCGTCACCGACACGACTTCGACGTCGAGCTGGTTGCGTGTCGACCCATGGCGCTCGGCGCCCGCCGGCTCGAGCGCTATCTCCCATGGGTGGATGCTCACCGCGACCGCTCCCGTTGCGGCGTCGGTACTTGCAACGTCGCCGCCGCCGTCGAGCGTCACGAGCGTCAGGCCCCCGTCGCCGGCCCGAGCCATGCCGGTGAGCACCGAGGCGCCGGTGAAATCCGCGACGAACGCCGTCCGCGGAGCGGCGGCGAGCGCGGCGGGGACATCCCGCTGGACGACCCTGCCGCCGTCGATGATCCCGACGCTGTCAGCGAGCTGGGCGGCTTCGGCGAAGTCGTGGGTCACGAGCAGGGTCGGGACCTCGGCCGCGCGCATCACAGCGGCGAGCTCGCGCGCAGCCTGGGCCCGCGTGCGCGCGTCGAGCGCCGAGAGCGGCTCGTCGAGCAGCAGCGCGGCAGGTCGACGGGCGAGCGCGCGCGCGAGCGCCACGCGCTGACGCTCGCCGCCGGAGAGCGTCGCGGGCCGCGCATCGGCGAGCCGGTCGAGCCCGAACCGCTCGAGCAGTTCGTGGGCGCGGCGGCGGCGCTCGCCGCGCGGCAGCTCGCCGCGCAGTCCGTAGGCCACGTTCTGCCACGCGCGCAGATGGGGAAAGAGCGCGTAGTCCTGGAACAGGTACCCGCACCGGCGGCGCTCGGGCGGGACGTCGATGCGCCTGTCGGTGTCGAGCCAGACCTGCTCGCCGCAGCGCACGACACCGGAGTCGGGGCGAATCAATCCGGCGGCGATCCGCAGCGTCGTCGTCTTGCCGGCTCCGGACGGGCCGGCGAGCGCGAGGCAGCGTCCGGGCGCCACCTCGAGCGCCAGGTCGAGCTCGAGTCCGCCGAGCCGGGTCTGAGCTTCAAGCGCCAGCACCTGTTCCACCGCCGAACGCCGCGGATCCGGACAGGAGCTTGACCGAGAGCAGCAGCGTCGCCGAGACCACGACGAGCACCGCAGAGAGGGCGAGCGCAGCGGTGAAGTCGGTCCCGAAGCGCTCGAGGATCGCGAGCGGCGCGGTCTGCGTGACGCCCTGGAAGGAGCCGGCGAACACGAGCGTCGCGCCGAACTCTCCGAGCGCACGACCCCAGCCCAGCGCCGCGCCCGAGAGCAGTCCGGCGCGCGCGCTCGGTATCGCGATGCGCACGAAGGTGGCGGCCTCGCCGGCCCCGAGCGTCCGCGACGCCTGGAGCAGGGTCGGGTCGACCGCCGCGAAGCCGGCCTGCGCCTGGCGGATGTAGAAGGGGCTGGCCACGAAGGTGAGCGCCACGACCACGCCCGCGGTCTCGAAGACGAGCCGCACGCCGGTGCCGGCGACGACGTCTCCCAACAGGCCCTCAGGTCCGACGGCGGCCAGCAGCGCGATGCCGGCGACCGCCGGCGGGAGCACGAGCGGCAGCTCGACGAGCGTTACCACCAGGGCCCGGCCGCGAAACGACCGCGTCGCGAGCAGATAGGCGGCGGGCGTGCCGATGGCGATGATGATCGCCAGCGCGACCGCGGTCGTCTCGAGGCTGAGTCGCAGCGCGTCGAGCGCCCCCTCCTCGCCGAGGCTCGCGAGCAGCTCCGCGGGCGAGACGTTCACGAAGACCCCGACGACGGGAACAGTCAGGAATACGAGCACCAAGCCAAGCGCCGTCCCGAGCAGCGCCGGAAACCAGCGCGGGCGTCTCGGGCGCGGCCCGGGTCTCACCCCTCCGGCGGCGGCCCGAAGCCGGCGTCCTCGAGCGCCTGCGCGCCCTCCCCGGAGAGCAGCCCGTCGATGAACTCCTGGGCCGCCTCTGGATCCTCGGCGCTCTCGACGACGGCGACACCGTAGGCGACGTCCGGCTGGAGCTCGGCCGGAAGCTCGACCCCTTCGAGCCGATCGCCGGCCGCCGCGACGTCCGAGGCGTAGGTGAAGCTCGCGTCCGCGGCGCCCTGGCTGAGCTTGCCGACGGCGGCCTTGACGTCGGACTCCTCCGAGCGCACGTTGGCGAGGATCGCGTCGCGCTGCGCGGCGGGGAGGCGATCGAGCACGGTCTGCGTGTAGGCGCCGAAGGGGACGTCCTCGCTGCCGATCACGAGGTCCACCCCCGGATCGGTGAGGTCATCGACGGCGCCGATGTCGGACCCCTTCCGGACGGCGAGCACGAGGCTGTTGGTCGCGAAGACCGTGGGCTGGCCGACCAGCCCCTCCTTGCGCAGCATCTCGGGCAGCTCGGTGTTGGCGGCGGCGTAGAGGTCGGGCTTGGCTCCCTGGCGGATCTGTGCCGCGAGCTCGTCCGAGCCCGCGAAGGAGAAGCGCTCCGCCGCCGGCGTGCCCTGCTCGTAGGCCCCGAACGCTTCGGTCAGCGAGGACGCGGCCGACACGGTCAGCTCACCCGCGCCGCCCGCAGGCTCGTCGTCGGAGCCGCAGCCCGCCGCGCTGACCGCGAGCGCGATCAACGCCGCGGAGAACCCGTACCCGACCGTCACCGCACCCCCCGCTCGACCATCACCGACGTGGCCTTGACGGCGGCGGTCGCGCGACCGCCTTCGACGAGCCCGAGCTCCTCGATCGCGTCGCGGGTGATCGCGGCGGTCACGCGGAACGGTCCGGCCTCGATCTCGACAAGGCCCATGACCCCGTCCACCTCGATCGAGCGGACCACGCCGGGAAAACGGTTGCGCGCCGACAGCTCGTCGCCGGTGGCGTGGCGCTCTGGGTGGGGCCGCAGCCGCTCGATCTCCGCCGCGGGCACGCGACGGCGGTTGCGCTCGTCGCGGGTGGTGCGCAGCTTGCCGGCCCGGTCGCGGCGACGCAGCGTGTCGACGCTCACCCCGAGCGCCTGCGCTGCCTCGCCGAGCGTCAGGTCGCCTGCTTTGCCGGGGCGCTGCATAGGCAGCAGCCAGGCTACACGATCGGGCTACCCGCGACCGCGGTACAGGCGCGTGGTGAGCGGCGCGAAGACGGCGGTCAGCGCCGCGGCTGTGGCCAGGACGATGCCGATGTCGCTCGCCGCCGCGTTTCCCTCCATCAGACCGCGCGACGCGGTCGCGAGGATCGAGATCGGGTTGACGTCGACGAACGCCTCGAGCCCGCTCGGCAGCGTCTCCGGCTTGACGAAGACGTTACTGAAGAAGGTCAGCGGGAAGATCCCCATGAAGCCGGCGTTCATCACGGCGTTCGGCGTGCGCATCAGCAGGCCGATCGTCGTGAACACCCACGACAGACCGAAGGCGAAGACGATCACCAACGCCAGCGCCGCGACGACGCCGGGGACCCCGGCGCCGGGCCGGTACCCGAGGATCACGCCGAATACGACGATCACGGTGCCCGCGACCAGGTAGCGCGCGCTGTCGCCGAGCACGGAGCCGACGAGCGGCGCCGGCCGCCAGATCGGCAGCGAGCGGAAGCGATCGACGACGCCCTTCGTCAGGTCGGTGTTGAGCGCGACCCCCGAGTAGACCGTCGTGAAGAGCACCGACATCACGAGGATCCCGGGCAGGATGTAGTCGAGGTACTCGCCGGTCGACCCGGCGATCGCGCCGCCGAACAGGTAGGTGAACATCAGCACGAACATCAGCGGCGTGATCGTCACGTCGAGCAGCTGCTCGGGGACGTGCTTGATCTTGAGCATGCCGCGCCAGCCGAAGGTGAGCGCCGCCGAGAGCGCGCTCGGGCGGGGCGGGCGGGCGGTCGAGGCGAGGGCGCTGCGAAGCGCTGCCTGGTCGGTGGTCATGCCGCCTCCTCCGTCGTCGCGGGACTGGACTGCTCGGGCGCCTGGTCCTCCTCGGCCGGGCGGCCCGTCAGGGCCAGGAAGACCTCGTCGAGGCTCGGCTGGCCCAGTGAGAAGTCGGCGATCCGCACGCCGGACCGTGAAAGCTCCGCGACCGCGGCGGCGGCGCGATCGCCGTCCGCGCATGGAGCAGACACCGCTGCGGGGTCGGGCTCGAGGTGAACCGTGTCGAGCTCACGGGCGAGCACGCGCTGCGCCTGCGGTCGCTGCTCGGGGTCGAGCAGCCGCACGCGCAGCGCACCGGAGCCGACCGACGCCTTGAGCTGGCTCGGCGTGCCCTCGGCGATCACGGTCCCGTGGTCGATCACGGCGATGCCGTCGGCGAGCCGGTCGGCCTCGTCGAGGTACTGCGTGCAGAGCAGGATCGTGGTCCCCTCGGCGACGAGCGCCCGGACGATGTCCCACACCTGGTTGCGCGAGCGCGGGTCGAGCCCGGTGGTCGGCTCGTCGAGGAACATCAGCTGCGGGGTGACGACGATGCTCGCGGAGATGTCGAGCCGGCGCCGCATGCCCCCGGAGTAGTTCTTGACCAGCTTCCCGGCGGCCTCGCCGAGGTCGAATGCCCCGAGCAGCTCGTCCGCACGCGCCTTGGCCCGAGGGCGCTTGAGCCCCAGCAGCCGGCCGAGCAGAACGAGGTTCTCGCGACCGGTCAGGTCCTCGTCGACCGAGGCGAGCTGGCCGGTCAGGCTGACGGCGCTGCGCACGGCGTCGGCCTCGGTCACGATGTCGTGCCCGAGCACCCGCGCGCTGCCGGCGTCGGGGCGCAGCAGCGTCGCGAGCATGCGGATCGTGGTGGTCTTGCCGGCGCCGTTGGGGCCGAGCACGCCGTAGACCGAGCCGCTGCGCACCGCCAGGTCGACACCGTCGACCGCCTTGGTCTCGCCGAACGCCTTGACGAGGCCCGTGGCCTCGATCGCGAGGGTGCGGTGCGTTGTCATCTGGCTCCCTGGGCTTGGTCGGGTTGCGTTGTCGCTGCGTGTCTGGTCTCTGGGACCGGCCGCCGCCTCGAAACCCATCGTTTCAGGTGCAGGGCGCCGCGCCGGTGGGGGTTCCATGCGTGTGGGGGTGCGGCTAGCCGAACCCGCGGGGTGGCGTCGCGATCACGCCGGGGCGCTCGACGGGAACCCGTGGCGGGCGACCGCCCGGTCGTAGTTGAGACGCAGGAGTGCGATCACGTCCTGCACGTCGCCCTCGTCCTCGATCCGGCGCGCGGCGTAGCCGGGCTTGCCGGGGAAGACCGGGTGGTAGTCGATCCGACCCGCCTCGAAGAGCTCGTGCCAGACCTCCTTCGGGAAGCCGGTGTGGAGCGCGTGGTCACCGTGCAGGTGGCCGATCTCGCGGCGACCGAGCTTGAGCGAGAGCTCGCCGCGGCTGCCCGGGCTCGCCTCCACTCCGGGCCAAGAGGTGACCTCGTCGACGATTCGCCGGCCTGCTGTTCTCGTCACTGGCATGGCTGCTCCCCTGGTCGATGGATGCGATCGAGGCTCACGCTACAAGTTCAATCGCGCTTGAAGTCAAGGCCGCGAGGCGCCGGCCTTCGCGCCGCACGCCACCCTCTCAGCGAGAGAGGTCGGGGGGCGCTCCGTCCGTACCCGCTGCGAACATACGTTCGATGCGGGGACCCAACCTCAAGGGTGCGATAGCGGAGATCGAGATTGCGGCAGCGGCAATCAGGCTCGGCGTCCCGGTGCTCCGTCCGGAAGCCGAGCACTGCAGGTACGACCTCGCGCTGGAGATCGCGGCCGTCTGTGGCGGGTGCAGTGCAAGGCTGGCGCGCTCGACGAAGCCCAGGCCGTCATCAAGGTCGGCCTCAAAGCTCTCGCTGCACGCCAGATGGCTACGTTCGGCGCTCCTACTCACAGGGGGAGATCGACCTCTTGGCCGTCTACTGCGAGGCCCTCGACAGGTGCTATCTCCTCCCGGGCGAGCTCGTCATGGGGCGGCGTTCGATCGACCTGCGCCTCTCCCAGACTCTCAATGGACAGCGCGCATCGATTAACCTTGCCGCGCAGTATGCGTTTCCTGGGGCTGTAGCTCAGTTGGAAGAGCGTTCGGCTGGCAGCCGAAAGGCCGGGGGTTCGAGTCCCCCCAGCTCCACTGCCCTTGTCGCGTTCCATGAGGCGCCTCGGGTCGTCGGTGCGCACGAGTTCCGCAACCTGTTCGGCTACTACATGGAGCGCGCGGCCGCAGGCGAGGAGATCCTCGTGACCAGACGGGGCAGGCCGACGATCCGCATGTCGGCTGCAGGGACCGTACCGATCGCTGATTCGCGCAGGTGAGGCAATCCATCGGTGCTGGCAGGATCGGATCACCCGCGCGTCGAGCAGTGAACCGCGCAGCCGCGGCCAGTCCGCCGGCGGCCTACTCCACCGACCGCGCCGGCGCCTCGCCCCAGAGCGTCTCGAGGCGGTAGAACTCGCGCGCCTCCGGGGTGAGGATGTGCACGACGCAGTCGAGGTAGTCGAGCACGATCCAGCGCGCCTCGCGAGCCCCCGACGCGCGCCGCGGCAGCAGGCCGGCGGCGTCCTTGAGCTCCTGGTAGATCGCGTCGTGGATCGCCTTGGTCTGGCGCTCGGTGTTGCCCGAGCAGACGACGAAGAAGTCCGTGTAGCCGACGATCCCGCGCAGGTCGAGCAGCCGAACGTCGATCGCCTTGCGCTCGCAGGCGATCGCGGCGATGCGCTCGGCGAGCGCGGCAGCATCGATCGTCTGCGTCCGGTCGGCTGGGGCGGGCTCGGGATTGCTCATGCGGGCCCGGCCCGCGCCGGCACCGGTGGGCGGTAGAGCTCTCGGGCTGCGATCAGATCGGCCACCGCGTCAGGTACGAGATAGCGGATCGGGCGGTCGGATGCGGCACGCTCGCGCACGAGCGAGGACGAGACGTCGATCCGCGGCATGTCGAAGAACACGATCCGCTCGGCGCCGGGAAGCCCCGCCAGGCGCTCGGTCACCTGGTCGCGGTCGAGCCCCTCGCGCGCGGCCACCGCGACGCGCGCCAGCTCGAGCACCCGCTCGGGCTCGTGCCAGGAGGCGAGTGTGGCCGCCTGGTCGGCCCCGAGGATCAGCGTCAGCTCGGCGTCAGGCGCCGCGTCACCCAACAGCGCGAGCGTATCGGCCATGTATGAGCGCCCTGGGCGGTCGACCTCGGCGCGCGAGAGCTCCAGGCGCTCGTCGGGGGCAATGACGGCCTCGCACAGCGCCACGCGAACCTCGCCGCCCGGATCCTGCTCGAGCTCGCGGTGGGGCGCGCGGCCGACCGGCACCAGCACGACGCGGTCGAGCTCGAGCTGCGCATGGGCCTCCTGGGCGCATATCAGGTGCCCCACGTGCGGGGGATTGAACGCGCCGCCGAGGATGCCGAGACGCAGCGGCGCTACTCCCGGACCTGGCCGGAGCCCTCGACGACGAACTTGTAGCTGCACAGCTCGCGCACGCCGATCGGGCCGCGGGCGTGGAGCTTCTGGGTCGAGTTGCCGATCTCGGCGCCCATGCCGAAGACGCCGCCGTCGGTGAAGCGCGTCGAGGCGTTGACGTAGACGCAGGCCGCATCGACGCGGCTGGTGAACGCCTGCGCGGCTGCCGTCGAGCCGGTCACGATCGCCTCCGAGTGGCCGGAGCCGTAGCGGTTGACGTGCTCGATGGCCTGCTCGGCGGAGTCCACGACCCCGACCGCGAGGACCAGCGCGTGGTACTCGGACTCCCAGTCGGCCTGGGTGGCCTCGCCGAGCGAGTCGGCCAGATCGCCGGCCACCGCGCGAGCGCTCGCGTCGGCGCGCAGCTCCACGCCGCGATCGCGCAGCTCGGTCAGCGCGCCCGGCAGGAAGCGCGCGGCGACCGCGGAGTGCACGAGCAGGGTCTCGGCCGCGTTGCAGACGCTCGGGCGCTGCACCTTGGCGTTGACGATGATCGCGCGCGCATCCTCGAGATCCGCGCTCTCGTCGACGTAGACGTGGCAGTTGCCCGAGGCCGCGTACATCACCGGCACCGTCGCGTGCGCCTTGAGCGCGCGCTTGAGGCCCTCGCCGCCGCGCGGGATGATCAGGTCGACGATCCCGTCCTGGGTCGCGATCTCGCGCAGCTCGTCGCGCTCGCCTCCGGCGACGATCGAGACCGCAGCGCCCGGCAGCCCGACCGACGCGACGGCGCCCGCGGCGACCTCGGCGAGCACCGCATTCGAGTTCGCGGCCATCGAGGAGCCGCGCAGGACGATCGCGTTGCCCGACTTCAGGCACAGCGCCGAGCAGTCGATCGTCACGTTGGGCCGCGCCTCGTAGACGACCGCGACGACGCCGAG
>Ga0136627_1000027_pt1 | contig 38745 bp, 35 predicted proteins | sample AntDrymUQ4892206_2_FD_104652 | JGI IMG/M metagenome (GOLD analysis project Ga0136627, IMG submission 104652) | Polar desert sand microbial communities from Dry Valleys, Antarctica - metaG UQ489 (22.06) | ecosystem: Environmental > Terrestrial > Soil > Desert | place: Antarctica: Dry Valley... | reverse complement strand
GGTCGCCAGGTCGCCCACACCATGGTCGAGCACACCGCCTCCGGGCTGCGTGACCTGATCGGCTTCTTGGCCCGCCACGGTGTCGGCGAGGTCGCGATCGAGCGACCCGACGGCCCGGTCATCGACACCCTGCTGCGACACCACCTGAGCGTGGTGGTGATCAGCCCGAACCAGGTCAAGAACCTCCGCAGCCGCTACCGCTCGGCCGGCAACAAGGACGACCGCTTCGACGCGTTCGTGCTCGCCGACACCCTGCGCACCGACCGCCACCGGCTCCGCCGGCTCGAACCCGACACCCCGGCCACCGTCGCGCTGCGCCGCGCCTGCCGGGCCCGCAAGGACCTCGTGTCCCACCGGGTCGCGGTGGCCAACCAGCTGCGTGCCCGCCTGCACAACGTGTTCCCCGGCGCTGTCGGGCTCTTCGCAGAGATCGACTCCCCGATCAGCCTGGCGTTCCTGACCCGCTTCACCACCCAGGACCAGGCCGACTGGCTCAGCCCCAAGCGACTGGGCGACTGGCTGGCCAAGGTCGGCTACCCCGGGCGCACCAGCCCCGAGCAGCTGCACGTTCGCCTGGTCGCCGCTCCAAGCGGCATCACCGGCCCAGACGCCACCACCCAGGCGCACGTCACCCGGGCCCTGCTGACCGTGCTGGCCACCCTGGTCGAGCAGATCAAAGCCCTCTCGGCCCAGATCAGCCGCCAGCTCGACGCCCATGCCGACCAGCACATCTTCACCAGCCTGCCCAGAGCCGGCCGCGTCCGAGCCGCCCGCCTGCTCGCCGAGATCGGCGACTGCCGAGCCAAGTTCCCCACCCCTGAGTCCCTGGCCTGCCTCGCCGGCGCCGCACCCTCGACCCGACAGTCCGGCAAGCTCCGCGCCGTCACCTTCCGCTGGGCCTGTGACTGGGGCGAGCGTGGTCCGCTGAGGTAACTGCTGAGGTGACGGTTCAGCCATCAGCACCCGCCCGCAGGTCCGCGCCCCACCGGTCCTGCCAGGCGACGACAACGAAGCCTGCGGCGGTGTCCAGCGACGTAAGGCCGAGGAAGCGAGCCACATCCTCGACCCGCTCAGTCAACGCATACGTGTGGTTGGCCGCGTACTCCCGTACCGAGCGTGGTCGCACCCCAGCACGTGGGCTCTGTTGCGTTGACCGGGGAGAACACCGTCATCGCGCGGGCGCGGCCATGCCTGTTGGGCTCTGGCGCGGATAAGCCTGGCGCCGCATCGAGCACATTGAGCGGGACTTCGCCGGTCCCCCGCGGCGTTCCGAGCTCTCGGGTGTCGGCAGCACCCGGTTGGATCCCGGGATCGCCCTCCCCGCCCTCGCCGGTCGAGGACATGTCTCACCGCCACCTCTGTAGGGGGGAAACCGAAGGTAGCGGCTCCAAAAGTCGGCGTAAAGGGGGAGGGCAGACGGCTCGTGGCACCACCTACGTCCCGCACGGGTATCACTCAGGTCAGTGGCAGATCAGAGCCTCCTGCACTGATCCTCCTTGTTGCCGTCGACGACGTTGCCGCCACCCGTCGGAGCGGGCACGTTGGACTTGCACTGCAGGTTGCCGTTGATGCGGTTGCCATTGATCGCAATGGCACCGTCGTTGGAGAACATCTGCACGTCGCCAGTGATCCGGTTGTTGCGGATCGCCGCCGATCCCCCTTGGACGTGCTGAATGCTCCCTCCGACCGACGATCCCCGGATGACTACGCGCCGGGCGTCTTCCGACTGCACGTTGCCGACCACTCGGGCCTGGAATACGCGCACGGTCGCACGGTTCTCCACCTTGATGGTCCCCTTGACCCGGGTGCCGTCGAGGGTGCAGGTCGCCCCCTCGGGTACGCGGACGTTGTCGAGCGTGACCGCCCCGATCGTGTCACGGCAGGTGCGCTCCTCAGCCTGCGCCGGCGCCGCCAGGAGCATCGGCAGCATCAGAGTCCCGGCCGCGGCCGCCATCGTTGTGACCTTGCGGATCATGTCGCCATCTCCTTCTTGTTGTCTGCCCCGCACGATGGGGCAGTCAGGTGAGAGGACGATGAGGCGCACATGAGAGTGCTCTTATCCGGCGCTATGGGCTGACGGATCGCGAGCCAGCCTGCGGATCCGGATCGGATCGAGCACGATGGTCCGTTAGTCGCAGGAATGCCACCGTCGAAGGGGCTCGGCGTGGAGGGACGGTACGACCAGCACGAGGACCATCCGGCGGCTGTCTCTGCCCACTATTCCGACTGGCTCGGCAGCGAGCCCAAGCCGCAGAGCCGCAGCAGGAGCCGCAGGCAGCGGGTCGTCGCCGGCCTTGTGGCCCTGGTGCTTGCGGTGTCCGCAGCCTGGACCCTCACCCGCCCCTCCGACTGGCCGACCGACTGCCGCGTCGGCGGGAACCCGCAGTGGTGCGCCGAGCCGTCGGGAGTCATCACCGACCCAGAGATGACCGGACTGGTTCAGGGCTACTGCCCCGGACTTTCCGGGGTCAGGCACGAGGACGTAAACCCCCGGCCGCTGAGCGAGCTGAACCTGGCCGACGACCGGACGTTCGCGAGGACCTCGGGCAGCGCCGACCAGGGATCGGAGGACGTGCTGCTGGGGCGGCCCGGCAACCTCGCCTGGGTGACCAGGTGGCACGACGGCCTGGTGGAGCTGCGCTGCCCAGGCAGCTCCGCGACGACGCCGAGCCTCCGCCTGGAGGCCGATCAGTTCCGCTCCACGGTCGCGGCTGCCGAACTGACGGACGGGATGCACGTGGACTTCGCCGCGGTAGCCAGGCAGTCCGTCGCCTCAGTGTCCGCCATCCGACCGAACGGCGTCTCGTACGGGTTCGTCACCTGTGACACCGGAGGGATCGACCTGAACGCACCCGAGGTCGGCGACACCTTCTTGTGCAGACTGGAGGTCTACGGAGCAGTGGGCCAGAGTGGCTACCGGGCGTCCTACCGGATCATCGACGACCGCCCCTTCTTCGAGTCGGAGGTGACCATGCCCAGCTCGGCACGTCGGCCCCGATGACGGCCCGTACGTCGGCAGCGCCTGGCACCCTGATCGGCATCGGCCTCGGTGGCTTCATCGACGGCATCGTCTTGCACCAGATCCTGCAGTGGCACCACATGATCAGTCACCAGACCTCGGTCGACACCGTCGTGGGCCTGGAGCAGAACACGTTCTGGGACGGCCTGTTCCACGCCGCTGCCTGGGTCGCGGTGGCGGCAGGGATCGCACTGTTGTGGCACCGATGTCGCGACGACAGCCGGCCCCTGGCGTCTCGCACCCTGTGGGGTTGGGCGTTGTTCGGATGGGGCCTGTTCAACGTGCTGGAGGGTGTGGTCAACCACCACATCCTCGGCGTCCATCACGTACGCGATGATCTGGGCGCGCCACTCGGTTGGGACCTTGGCTTTCTGGCCCTAGGGCTGTTGCTGATGCTCGGCGGCTACGCGCTTCAGCGAAGCACACCTGCCGCCTGCTCGAGGTAGCTACCGATAGGCCGCACACCACAGGACTCACCCCTCGTCCCTATTGCGGCTGATACCAGTGTATGCCTAGATTGCGGTGCCTTCCGCTCTCTACCCCAGGACACCGCCCATGAAGCCTCAGCGCATCCCGTTCAGCCGACGACGCAGGACCTCGCTCATCCTCGCCTCCCTCACCGCAGCAGCCCTCACCTCCGGACTGCTCGTCTCCACCGGAGCCGGCGCCGGACCCGAGGGCGAACAGGACGCAGCGAAGACTGAGCTCGACCGTGTTTCGCAGCCGGGCACCACCAAGCTCGTCGTCGTCCATGCCCGCACGCGAGCCGAACGTGTCCGCATCGTCGATCTCGGCGTCGATGCCACCTCGAAGGTGACCCCGCGAGGGCTCGAGGTGATCCTGCACGGTGCCCAGGACGCGCAGGTCCTGCGTGACGCCGGCTTCACATGGAGCGTCAAGGTCAAGGACCTCGGCAAGCTCGTCCGCGCCAACGAGCGCGAAGACGCCGAGTACGCCCGCACGACGAGGCACTCGCCCCTGCCCAGCGGTCGCACGTCGTACCGCTTCCTGGGCGAGTACAACCACGAGATGACCGCCCTGAGCAGGCGGTACCCCACATTGGTCAAGCCACTCACGCTGCCCCGGCGCAGCGTCGAGGGACGACGGGTACGCGGCATCGAGATCACCACGCAGCCCCACCGGGTCGCGGACGGCAAGCCGGTGTTCCTGCTGATGGGCGCCCACCACGCCCGGGAGTGGCCGAGCAGCGAGCACGCCCTCGAGTACGCCTACGACCTGCTGCAGAACTACCGCAGGCCCGGCGGCGACCCGCGGGCCAAGCGGATCGTGGCCAACACCCGCACGATCATCGTGCCGGTCGTGAACCCGGACGGTTTCGCCGTTTCGCGCAACGCCGAACGCATCGGCGACTTCAGCCTGTTCGACTACGAGATGAAGCGCAAGAACTGCGAGATCTCGGAGAACACCCCCGAGGAGTACCTCGGTGGCACCTGTGCCGACAACCCGGCCGGGCGGCTGCGTGGCACCGACCTGAACCGCAACTACCCCGGCTTCTGGGGCGGCCCGGGTGCCTCGCCGACATGGTCCAGCGACGTCTACCGCGGCGACGGGCCAGGCGACGCGCCCGAGGTGGACAACATCCGCACGCTGATCTCGAACCGCCAGGTCACCACGCTGATCACCAACCACACGTACTCCAACCTGATCCTGCGTCCACCGTCGATCTCCTCGACCGGTGCGGCTCCGGACGAGCCGGTCTACGAGGCACTCGGGGCCCGGATGGCGGCAGCGAACGGCTACACCAACCAGGCGGCCTTCCAGCTGTACGACACGTCCGGCTCGACCGAGGACTGGAGTTACTGGAACACCGGCGGTCTGGGCTTCACCTTCGAGATCGGACCCGACGAGTTCCACCCACCGTTCAGGACCGGAGTCGTCTCCGAGTACGCCGGTCTGGCGCCCGCGGCCGGCGCCGGCACCGGCGGCAACCGGGAGGCGTTCTACCGGATGTCAATGGCCACGCTGAACGACGCGCTGCACTCGCGCATCATCGGCAAGGCCCCGACGAACCACCGGCTCGAGATCCGCAAGCGTTTCATCTCGGCCACCTCACCGGTGCTCGATGCCTCCGGCGACGAGGGCCCGCAGCGCTACTACGAGGACATCCTCACGAGCAGACTGCGCAGTACGGGCGGTGCGTTCGAGTGGGACGTCAACCCGTCGACCCGCCCGCTGGTGGCCGGCCGCTACGGCCGTGACCCCCAGGCCCCGCCGCAGGACGACGTGGAGCTGACCAACCCCGACGGCATCCCTGCCGTGGGGGAGTCCGAGGAGACGACCTTCACCGTCGAGGGCCTGCCAGAGGCGGACAACGCCAGCGCCACGGTCGAGATCGGGTGGCCAGGTGGCGGCGACCCGGTGGACATCGACTGGGACGTGTTCGTCTACGACTCCGAGGGCAACCAGGTCGCCGTGGCCGCGTCACTGGACAACCCGGAGGAGGCGGTGCTCGTGGACCCGGTGCCCGGTGAGTACACCGTGCTGGTGAACAACTACGCCGGCGGTTCGGAGGAGTACGACTGGTCCGGTTCGGTGACGTTCGATGGACCGACCCCGGCGGCGTACACGGGTCTGAAGGAAGCCTGGGTGCTCACCTGCACCGACCTGCGCACGGGCCGTATCAAGGGGACCCGGGAGGTCATCGTCGACCGCGGCAAGGTGGCCCGGGTGGGCCGCATCTGCGACGACCAGCCTCGGGCGGTCGTGCAGTGACGCGCACCGGCTGACGCAGCACCTGCCGGTCGGCGGCCGCACGGCCTGTGCGGTCGCCGGCCGGCCCATCTCCCCTGCTACAACTGGTGCATGCCAGATCTCTACATCGACGGTATGTGGGTGCCCGCGTCCGGTGCCGGCACACGCGACACGATCAACCCGTTCGACGGGTCGGTGGTGCAGACCGTCGACGAGGCGAGTGCCGCCGACGCCGTCGCCGCGGTGGAGGCAGCGCGCCGGGCGTTCGACACCGGCCCGTGGCCGCGGACGCCGATCGCCGAGCGGTCCGCGACGCTGACCCGGGTCGCGGGCCTGCTGCAGCGTGACCGCGAGCAGATCGCGCGGACCGAGACCCTGGACACCGGCAAGACGCTGGTCGAGGCCCGGCAGGACGTCGACGACGTGACGGCCGTGTTCGGCTGGTTCGCCGAGCACGCGCTGTCCCAACGCGATCGCGTGGTCGAGACCGGCAATCCTGACGTGCACAGCCGGGTGGTCCGCGAGCCGGTCGGGGTGTGCAGCCTGATCGGCCCGTGGAACTACCCGCTGCTGCAGATCTCCTGGAAGGTCGCTCCCGCGCTGGTCGCCGGCTGCACGAGTGTCGTCAAGCCCAGCGAGGTGACCCCGCTGAGCACGATCCATCTCGTCCGGCTGATCGCCGAAGCCGGTGTCCCAGCCGGTGTCGTCAACCTCGTGCTCGGTGCCGGCGCAGCGGTCGGACCCACGCTCGTCGAGCACGACGCCGTCGACCTGGTGTCGTTCACCGGCGGCCTGATGACAGGTCGGGCCATCCTGCGGGGTGCGGCGCAGACCATCAAGAGGACAGCCGTGGAGCTGGGCGGCAAGAACCCGCACATCGTGTTCGCCGACGTGGACTTCGACACCGTGGTCGACCAGGTGCTGACGGGCGTGTTCCTGCACGCCGGACAGGTGTGCTCGGCCGGCACCCGCCTGATCGTGGAGCGCTCGATCGCCGACGACCTGGTGGCCGCGGTCGCGTCGCGGGCGGAACGGATCGTCCTCGGCAACGGCCTGGACGAGGCATCGGAGTCCGGACCGCTCGTGTCCGCGGAGCACCGCGCCAAGGTCGAGGAGTACGTACGGGTGGGCACCGCTGAGGGCGCGAGGCTGGTGACCGGAGGTCGTCGCCCCGAGGACCCGACGCTCGCCCGCGGCTACTTCTACCTGCCGACGATCTTCGACGACTGCAGTCGCGACATGCGCATCGTGCAGGACGAGACGTTCGGACCGATCCTGACCGTCGAACGCTTCGACACCGAGCAGGAGGCGATCGTACTCGGCAACGACACCGAGTACGGGTTGGCCGGCGCAGTGTGGACCGGCGACGAGGAGCGGGGGGACAGGGTCGCGGCTGGGCTGCGTCACGGCACCGTCTGGATCAACGACTTCGGCTACTACGTCCCGCAGGCCGAGTGGGGCGGCTTCAAACGCTCCGGCAACGGACGCGAGCTCGGCGCGGCCGGGCTCGAGGAGTACCAGGAGCTCAAGCACGTCTGGCGCAACACCAGTCCCGGACCCGCGAGCTGGTTCACCGGCTGATCAGCTCTGGGTCGGCCGCTGGGACCGGACCAGCCGACTGACGACGTAGTAGGCGACTCCGAGCAGCACGGCACCGATCACCATGACCTGCAGGGCCCCGGCGTACGGTTCCACGTCGGCCCAGTTCTCCCCGAGCCAGTAGCCGGCGAGGACGAAGATGGCGTTCCAGATGGCGCTGCCTGCCGTGGTGAGCAGCAGGAACATCACCACGGGCATCCGTTCGATCCCGGCCGGTATGGAGATGAAGCTGCGGAAGATCGGCACCATCCGACCGAAGAAGACGGCTTTGTAGCCGTGTCGGGCGAACCACGCCTCCGCTCGGTCCACGTCGGTCAGCTTGATCAGCGGCATGTGCAGTGCCCAGTTGCGCATCCGGTCGCGGCCGAACAGCGCCCCGAGCGCGTACAGCATCATGGCGCCCACGACCGAGCCGATGGTGGTCCAGATCAGCGCCTCGACCAGGGTGAAGTCACCGCGACTCGCGGTGAACCCGGCCAGCGGGAGAATCACCTCGCTGGGCAGCGGCGGGAACAGGTTCTCTGCCGCGATGACCAGGCCGGCTCCCGGTCCCCCGAGCCGCTCCATCACGTCCACCGACCAGCCGGCCACACCGTCGGTGGGAACGTTGTCGGACGCATCGGACGCCACAGCCGAGATCATCTCTCGACCCTAGCCGGGGCAACTGGTCCGCGGGCTACGGCGTGACGCAGGTCGGCTTCCAGACCATCTGCACGCCAGTACGGGCCCAATCGCTACAGGTCGAGGACCAGGCGCAGGCCGCGGGAGACGTCGTCAGTCAGGTAGCCGGGGAGAACACCGACAGGCTCCCGGAGATCGGTCTTGTCCAAGGTCACGATTGCGGTCACGTTGACCGCAGAGTCTTTGGGCAGACCGGACGCCGAGGAAGGAAGGAAGACATTGCCAGGCAGGGCGGCGAGCGCGGTGTTCGAGGTGATGACGGCCGCGACCACCGTGCCGATCCGACTGGCGTTGAAGGAGTCGGACTGCACGATCAGGACCGGGCGCTGCTTTCCCGGCCCGCTGCCGCCAGGTTCGTCGAGGTCCACCCAACAGATGCCACCGCGCTCGATCACCAGCCGTCCGCACCCGCAAGACGACGCCGACCAGCAGCGACCGCACCAGTCGCCGAGTCATCTGGGCTGGCGTCGTCTAGGCTGGCGTCATCGAGGGCGTCGTCGATCTGGGTGATCACCGACGTGTTGTCCAATTCCTCGAGGTAGCGCCGAGCAGCAACGGCAAAGAACTGAGAGCGGCTGATCCCCAGCTCGGCAGCGCGTCGCGTGGCTGCCTCGAACGTGTCATTCGGAAGCGAGATCGCGGTTTTCATGCCCTCGAGTATAACGCGGTACTACCGGGAGGAACCCTGGTTCGCAGACTGGCAACAGGACGGCTACTTCTCATCCCCCGGCATCACGTGCTCACGTGCGGCAGGTCACGACCGCCGTGGGGTCGAGTTCGTATGTCGAGCCGTCACCGGCGTCGTACTCCTCGAGTCGGGCCGCACCCCGCTCCAGCAGCCGGACAGCGCCGACGCTGCTTCCGCGGGCGGCATGCGTGAGACCGACACAGATCTGGGCGAGCCCCTGCCACAAATCGCGTTCTTCCTCCGGACCAGCCTTCCACCGGGCGCCCAGGACCTCATGAGCGGCAAAGGGTCTTCCTTGGTGCACCAAGCTCCGGGCCGGGTCCAAGGTCTGTGCCGGCGGCAGTGGCTGCGAAACCGGCTCGTACCCCGGTAGCCACCGAGGGCAGAGGTCGACCAAGAGCATCACGGGGCCGCTTCTGACGTGGGCGACCGGCACCGTCGCGGTCCCGGTCGCCAGTCACGGCCGTCTCCAACCTGAGTGGCCCCGGACCTTCGACGTCATACATCCAACGCTAGGCGTCGGGCTGTCGGCTGCCCATCGGGCGACGAGCGTCAGTCGACGTTGAGCGGCTCGGTTCGTCGGGGCATCAGCAGCACGGCACCCACCGTCAGCACGGCCAGCCCCGCCACGCCGATGAACACGTGCTGTGCCGCGTCGGCTAGCCCGGAACGTACGAAGGCCTCGAGGGCTCCACCGCCGGCGTTGCCACCGTCGAGGACGAGGACGGCGTCGTCGGCACTGCTCGGCAGGTCGCCGGTGAGACCGTCGGGCGGTTCGGCGAACCGGCGGGTCAGTGTCGCGTTGGCGATCGCCCCGAACACCGCGATCCCGAGGGCGCTGCCGATGGACCGGGCGAACATGTTGGTGCCCGTCACCACGCCGCGGCGCTCCCACTCCACCACCGATTGGACGGCGACCAGGCTCGGGCTGGAGGTCAGACCCAGGCCCAGGCCGATCAGGAAGCTGTGGGCCGCCACCTCCTCCACCTGGCTCCCGGCGCTTAGGGTCAGCAGGCCCGCCGCGCCGGCCAGGAGGAAGACGGTGCCGACCAGGCACGTGTTCCGAAAGCCGATGCGCATGTAGAGCCGCCCGGCCAGTGATGCCGCGATCGGCCAGCCCATGGTCATGGCCGCGAGTGCGAACCCCGCGGTGAGCGCGTCCGCACCGAGCACGCCTTGGGCGTACGTCGGCACGTACGACGTGAGGCCGATGAGCAGGGCGCCGACCGAGAAGGAGACGGCACTGGCACCGACGAGGACGCGCCGGCGGAACACCCACAGCGGGAGCACCGGCTCGGCAGCCCGGCGCTCCACGAGCACGAACGCGATGAGCAGCAGCATCCCGGTGAGCACGATCGACACGCCGGTCAGCGAGGTCCATGCCCAGGCGCTGCCGCCCTCGAGGAGGGCCAGGATCAGCAACGAGAAGCCGACGACGAGCAGGGTGGCACCGGCATAGTCGATGCGGTGCCGCCGCGGCTCGACCTGCTCGTGCAGGCTGCGCAACAGCATCACGACGGCGACGAACCCGAGCGGGATGTTGACGAAGAAGATCCATCGCCAGGAGAGGTACTGCGCGAACACCCCGCCCAGTGTCGGCCCGACGACCGACGAGATGCCCCACACGCTCGCGACGTAGCCCTGGACCCGTGACCGCTCCTCGACCGAGTAGAGGTCACCGACGATGGTCATCGACATCGGGAAGATCGCGCCCGCGCCCAGGCCCTGGATCGCGCGGGCGGCGATCAGCACCGGCATCGACCAGGCGGCGCCGCACAGCACCGAACCGAGCAGGAACAGGCCGATCCCCACGAACATGATCGGACGACGCCCGAAGGAGTCGGACAGCTTGCCGTAGATCGGCACCGACACCGCCTGTGCCAACAGGAAGATGGAGAACAACCACGGGAACGACGAGAAGCCACCGAGATCGGCCACGATCGAGGGGACCGCGGTGGCGATGATCGTGGCCTCGATGGCCACCAGCCCGACACAGAGCATGACCGCGAGCAGCACCGGCCCACGCTCGGAGCGCAGCCCGACGGCGGAGTGGGTGGCTGCAGTGCCCGAGGACGTCACGCCTCCGTTCAGCGCCGAGCGTCGCTGGGTATTCCCCTTGACCATTTATTGAACATTCAAGTAGTGTGGTGTCATGCAGACGAGAACCACACTGGCGACGACTCCGACACGCTCTCCCCCTGCGGGCGCCGACCTGCTCCCGGCCGACACGTCGATGGATGCCGTGACACTGCACGTCGCGGACCTGCCCGGCATGACGGCCTACTACCGCGACGCGATCGCGCTGTCCGTGCTGCGTGCGGAGGGCGGCACGGTGGTGCTGGGCCGTGGCACGACGCCGCTGGTGGTGCTGCAACACACGCCCGGGCTGCCGGTGCCGGGCCGCGGCCAGGCCGGGTTGTTCCACACCGCGATCCTGTTCGCGCACCGGGCCGCACTCGCTGCGGTGGTCGCATCGGCAGTCCGCGTCGCCCCCACCACGTACGTCGGCGCGGCCGACCACCTGGTGAGCCTGGCGTTCTACTTCACCGACCCGGAAGGCAACGGGGTCGAGCTCTACATCGACCGTGCCCGGGAGCAGTGGACCTGGGTCGACGGCGAGCTGCAGATGGCGAGCCTGCCACTGGACGCCCGCGCGTACCTCTCCGAGCACCTGACCGACGACCAGACGGCGACGACCGGGGCCGTGGTCGGTCATGTGCACCTGCAAGTCGGTGACATCGCCCGGGCGCAGGAGTTCTACGTGGACGCGCTGGGCTTCGAGCGCACGACGGGCTGGCACGCCAGTGCGCTGTTCGTCTCCGCGGGCGGCTACCACCACCACATGGCGATGAACACCTGGAACAGCTTCGGTGCTGGTCCCCGTGCCGCCACGATCGGCCTCGGAGCGGTGTCCATCGTGGTCCCGGCCCGCGAGGAGATCATGGCACTGACCGACCGCCTGCGGCACTGTCAGATCCCGGTGGCCGACGACGGGGCCGGCATCAGCTTCGAGGATCCCTGGAAGAACCTGATCCGGGTGACCCCGAGCCGCTGACGTCACCGCGGGTCACCGCCCGACGCTCCCGCAGCACCGGCAGCGCCAGCAGCAAGGCACCGACTCCGAACCCGAGCATCGTGACGACGCCGCGGGGTGGGTAGATGTGCGCGTCGCGGAAGGACCAGGCAGAGACCAGCAGCACCAGCGCTCCCGGCAGCGCCCACATCCCGATGCGCCGGACGTACACGACACCGGTCAGCAGGCAGGCCGCGATCATCGCCCAGGTCCCGACGGCGAGCACGTCGTTGCCCTGGCCGAAGATCATGTTCTTGACGCCCTCGACGTCGAGGCCGCTCTCCGCCCCGTACTGCACGATCGCGCCGTTCGCGATGCCGGCCAGCACGTCCAGCGCGGTGTAGAAGGCGGCGTAGACGTACGCGCACACCCGCGCGGCGACCGCGACCATCCCGTCGATGCCGTCGCGCACGCCGATCAGCAAGGTCCACAGCATCACTGCGAGCAACGGGAACAACGGCAGCGCTACCAGGTGCAGCACACGCCACTGCTCGGCCGACTCCGGTGACAGCGGTGAGGGGTGGAACAGGCCCCCGATCGCCAGCGAGATCGGTCCGAGCACGATCAACGCGAGGTGCCACGGCTGCAGCAGCGGTGGGGCGGTTCCCGGTACGGACTCACGCGTGTCGACCATCGGTCCATCCTCGTCGAGTTGCTCCCATGCCGCAGCGGCGGTCTGCTAGGCAGGTGAACCGATCAGACACTGCTGCCCGGCTCGTCTCCCGGCACGGCACCACCTGGTGCGAGGAGGCCGGGATCAGGCTCGCGGACAAGCCGTCGCCGTTGTGGCGCCTGTTCGTGCTGTCGCTGCTGCTCTCGGCCCGGATCAGCTCCGACATCGCGGTCGCGGCGGCACGTGAGCTGTCGAAAGCCGGCATGCGCACCCCGCACGCGACCGCGCAAGCCACCTGGCAGCAACGGGTCGACGCCCTGGGGCGGGGCCACTACCGTCGCTACGACGAGCGCACGAGCACCCAGCTCGGGGAGGCCGCCCAGCAGCTGCTGGACGAGGACCGGGGGACCTGAGGCGGCTACGCCACCGGGCCGACGGTGATGCCAGCGTCCTGGAACGCGAGCTGCAACGCTTCAAGGGAGTCGGGCCGGCGGGCGCGGCGATCTTCTGCCGCGAGGCTCAGGCGGTGTGGACCGAGCTCTCACCGTACGTCGACGACCTCGCGGCCGACGGAGCACAGCGGCTGGGGCTGCCCCGCAGCGCCGACGCGCTGGTGCGCCTGGTACCCGCCAGGGACGTCGTGCGACTCGTGGCCGGGTGCGTGCGCGCCGCCCGCGACGACGCCGTGGTCGACGACATCCGCGGCTAGAGACGTGCCCGACGGTCAATCGTGCGCGCGTCAGGCGTGCGCCTCGGGATCCGACTCAGCACCGCGGGCGACTCCCGCCCGGCACGCTTCGAGCTGGGCGGCGTCCATGGTCACGAGGTCAGTGGGCCTGCCGCGGATCTCATCATCTCCTCCTCCTGCCGGGCTACGAGGTCAGCGTGGTGGCTTTACTCCCACTCGATGGTTCCCGGCGGCTTGCTGGTGATGTCCACGACCACCCGGTTGACCTCAGCGACCTCGTTGGTGATCCGCGTCGAGATCGTTTCGAGCACGTCGTACGGCAATCGCGCCCAGTCGGCGGTCATGGCGTCCTCACTGGTGACCGGGCGCAGTACGACCGGGTGACCGTACGTCCGCCCGTCACCCTGCACGCCCACCGAGCGTACCTCGGCCAGCAGCACGACCGGGAACTGCCAGATGTCGCGGTCGAGGCCCGCCGCGGTGAGCTCCTCGCGCACTATCGCGTCGGCCGCCCGCAGGATCGTGAGCCGCTCGGCATCGACTGCGCCGATGATCCGGATGGCCAGCCCGGGTCCGGGGAACGGGTGCCTCCAGACCATGTCGGCTGGCAGCCCGAGCTGTTCACCGACCAAGCGTACCTCGTCCTTGAACAGGGTCCGCAACGGCTCGACGAGGGTGAACTGCAGGTCTTCCGGCAGCCCGCCCACGTTGTGGTGGCTCTTAATGTTGGCCGCACCCTCACCACCACCGGACTCGACCACGTCGGGGTACAGCGTCCCCTGGACCAGGAATCCGACCTGGTCGCCGTGCCGCTCGACGACCTCGAGCTCGGCGGCCTCGAAGACCCGGATGAACTCGCGGCCGATGACCTTGCGTTTGGTCTCCGGGTCGCTCACCCCGTCCAATGCGGTCAGGAACTGGTCGGCGACCTCGACCACCTTCAGCTGGACGCCGGTGGCGGCGACGTAGTCGCGCTCGACCTGCTCGGCCTCGCCCTCGCGCAGCAGCCCGTGGTCGACGAACACGCAGGTCAGCCGGTCGCCGATGGCGCGCTGCACCAGGGCTGCGGCCACTGCGGAGTCGACCCCGCCGGACAGTCCGCAGATCGCCCGCTTGGCGCCGATCTGGTCGCGGATGCGCTGGATCTGCTCCTCGACGATGTTGACCATCGTCCAGGTCTGGCGGCAACCTGAGATGTCCACGAGGAACCGCTCGAGCACGTCCTGGCCGTGCTCGGTGTGCAGCACCTCCGGGTGCCACTGGACACCGGCCAGGCCGCGCTGCACGTCCTCGAATGCGGCGACGGTGGCGCGCGGAGACGTGGCGTTGACGGTGAAGCCGTCGGGTGCCACCACCACCTCGTCACCGTGCGACATCCACGAACGCAGCCGGTCGGGCAGGCCGTGCAGCAATGTGCCGGGCTCGGTGACCGACACCTGCGTACGGCCGTACTCGCGCTGGCCGGTGTGGGCCACCTCGCCGCCGAGCGCCGCTGCCATCGCCATGAATCCGTAGCAGATGCCGAAGACGGGGGTTCCCGACGTGAGCAGGGCGGGATCAAGCTGCGGCGCGCCGGGCACGTACACCGACTGCGGGCCACCGGAGAGCACGATCGCCTTCGGGTTCCTGGCCAGCATCTGCGACACCGGCATGGTGTGCGGGACGATCTCGGAGTACACCTTGGCCTCGCGTACCCGCCGGGCGATGAGCTGGGCGTACTGGGCGCCGAAGTCCACGACTAGGACGACGTCGTGGTCCGGGAGCTCACTCACCTGCGGAGTCTATCGACGTCGTACGGTCGCTCGGCGCCCCGCAGACCCGGGTACGGTCGCGAGGACACCTGACGGCCCCCGGTCACCCCTGGGGCGGACCCGACTGGGCGGCTCTACTACGGACTCCCCATGGCATGTTGTCACTTCCCATGGGACGCAACCCGTGGGCAGTGAGGTCTACCAAGGGACCCTGGTAAACCGCAGCCCGCAGCCCGCGGCCCCCATCAGGACACCACGACCTCGACCCGCTGGAACTCCTTCAGGTCGGTGTAGCCAGTCGTCGCCATCGCACGACGGAGGGCACCGATCAGATTCATGGTCCCGTCGGCCACCGCGGACGGGCCGAAGAGCACCCGCTCCAGCGAACCGACCGTGCCGATCTCGACCCGCTCACCGCGCGGCAGCTCGGGGTGCCAGGCCTCGGCGCCCCAGTGGTGCCCCCGGCCGGGTGCCTCGGCGGCGCGGGCGAACGGCGAGCCGACCATCAGGGCGTCGGCGCCGCAGGCGAATGCCTTGGCCACGTCACCACTGCGACCGACCGAGCCGTCGGCGATGACGTGCACGTAGCGCCCGCCGGACTCGTCGAGGTAGTCCCGCCGGGCCGCCGCGACATCGGCCACAGCGGTCGCCATCGGCACCGAGACACCGAGCACGGTACGGGTCGTGTGCGCGGCTCCCCCGCCGAAGCCGACCAGCACCCCGGCCGCACCGGTCCGCATCAGGTGCAGCGCCGCCTGGTGCGTGGCACAGCCACCCACGATGACGGGCACGTCGAGCTCGTAGATGAACTCCTTGAGGTTCAGCGGTTCGGTGTTGCCCGAGACGTGCTCGGCCGACACGGTGGTGCCACGGATCACGAACAGGTCGACGCCACCGTCGACCACGGCCTTGGCGAACTGCCGGGTGCGCTGGGGCGACAGGGCCCCGGCGACCGTGACACCGGCGTCGCGCATCTGCTGCAACCGAGAGCAGATCAGCTCCGGCTTGACCGGCTCGGTGTAGATCTCCTGCAGCCGTCTGGTGGCATCGGTCCCCTGCAGCCCGGCCACGTCGGTGAGCAGCGGCTCGGGGTCGTCGTAACGGGTCCACAGACCCTCGAGGTCGAGGACGCCGAGCCCGCCGTGCCGACCGAGGGCGATGGCCGTCGCCGGCGACATGATCGAGTCCATCGGGGCAGCCACGACCGGGATCTCGAAGCGGTAGGCGTCGATCTGCCAGGCGACCGACACCTCCTCCGGGTCGCGGGTGCGTCGGCTGGGCACGATCGCGACGTCGTCGAAGGAGTACGCGCGCCGTCCCCGCTTGGCGCGACCGATCTCGGTGTCCATGCCGATGAGCCTAGTGGCGGCGCCACGACACCTACCGGCCGGAGTAGTTGGGCGCCTCGACCGTCATCTGGATGTCGTGCGGGTGACTCTCGTGCAGCCCTGCCGACGTGATACGCACGAACTGTCCGCGGTCCTGCAGCTCGGGGATCGTGCGGGAGCCGACGTAGAACATCGACTGGTGCAGCCCACCGATGAGCTGATGCGCCACCGCGGACAGTGGTCCGCGAAACGGGACCTGTCCCTCGATGCCCTCGGGGACGATCCTGTCGTCACTTACCACGTCGGCCTGGAAGTAACGGTCCTTGGAGTGCGACGTCTTGCCGCGCGAGGCCATCGCGCCCAGAGACCCCATGCCCCGGTAGCGCTTGAACTGCTTGCCGTTGACGAAGACCAGCTCGCCGGGACTCTCCTCGCAACCGGCGAGCAACGAGCCGAGCATGACGGTGTCGGCGCCGGCGACCAGCGCCTTGGCGATGTCGCCGGAGTACTGCAGGCCGCCGTCGCCGATCACCGGCACCCCGGCCGGCTTGCAGGCCAGCGACGCCTCGTAGATGGCGGTGACCTGCGGGACACCCACACCGGCGACGACGCGGGTCGTGCAGATGGAGCCGGGTCCGACTCCGACCTTGACCGCGTCCACCCCGGCCTCGACCAGCGCCCGGGCACCGGCACTGGTGGCCACGTTGCCGCCTATCACCTGCACGTGTCGGGTCGCCGGGTCGGTCTTGAGCCGGCGGACCATGTCCAGCATGAGACGGGCGTGCCCGTTGGCGGTGTCGGCGACGAGCACGTCGACACCGGCCTCGACGAGCGCGGTCGCCCGCTCCCACGCGTCGCCGAAGAAACCGAGTGCCGCTCCGACGACGAGACGACCCTCGGCGTCCTTGGTGGCCAGCGGGTACTGCTCGGACTTCACGAAATCCTTGACCGTGATCAGCCCGGTGAGGTGCCCCTCGTGGTCGACCAGCGGCAGCTTCTCCAGCTTGTGCTTGCGCAGCAGGGCGGCTGCGTCCTCGGAACTGATGCCGGTGGCAGCAGTCACCAACGGCATCCGGGTCATGATCTCGCGGACCCGGCGGGTCGCCCACTCCGACACGGGTACGAAGCGGAGGTCGCGGTTGGTGATGATGCCGACAAGCACCTCAACGGCATCCACCACCGGCAGTCCCGAGACGCGGTAGCGCCCGCAGAGGCTGTCGAGCTCCTCCAGGGTGGCATCCGGACCGATGGTCACCGGGTCGGTGATCATCCCGGACTCCGAGCGCTTCACGAGGTCGACCTGCTGGGCCTGATCGGTGATCGAGAGGTTGCGGTGCAGCACACCCATCCCGCCCTGCCGTGCCATGGCGATCGCCATCCGTGCCTCGGTCACCGTGTCCATCGCGCTGGATACAAGCGGGAGACGTACGTCGACCTCGCGGGTGAGCCGCGAGGTCGTGTCCACGTCGCTCGGGACCACATCTGTCTCCCCGGGCAGCAGGAGGACGTCGTCGAAGGTGAGACCGAGCATGCCGAACTTCTCGGGCACACCCGAGGGGGTCAGGTCCATGACACCTTCCAGAGGCGGTGAGCCGGTCGCGTACCAGTGACCGGGAGGTGTCCCCATCGTATCCCCGCCGCGTACCTGCTCAGGGTTCCGGGACCGCGCCCAGCAGAGGGCCGGAAACGGCCGCCGGCGGGCCGGACGTCTCCGGCTCGGCCTCCTCAAGGTCGGCCGCCACGGTGCGCAGCCGCTTGACCGCGCGGTGCTGGGCGACACGCACGGCTCCGGTCGTCATGCCCAGCGTCAGCGCGGTCTGCTCCACGGAGATCCCGATCGCGATGCGCATCACCAGCACCTCGCGCAGCCGTTCCGGCAGACTCTCCATCAGCCGGGCGGCCAGCCGGACGTCGGAGCTGGTGATGGCCGACTCCTCGGGTGTCGGCGACTCGTCCGGCGCCTCGGGCAGCTGTGCCACCGACAGCGAGCGGTCCCGGTGCAGCCGCCGCTGCGCGTCGGCCACCTTGAACGCGCCGATCGAGTACACCCAGGCGACGAACGGTCGACCGCGCTCCTGGTACGTCGGCAGGCCCCTCAGTACGGCTATGCAGATCTCCTGCGCGACGTCGTCGGCGAGCTCCGAGCCCCCGGCGTAGGTGGCCAGTCGGGCCCGGCAGTAGCGGAAGGCCACGACGCGCACCCGCGACATCAGCTCCTCGACGTCCGCACCGCCCTCGGCGATCGCACGGGCCACCAGGGTCGTCAACAGTTCCTGGTCGGGCAACGGGAGCCGCTCGCCCCCGTCGGTGTCGCGCACGATGATCCCCTGTCGTGTGGATGTCGCGAGCAACGGCTGTCGATCCAATCCCGCGGCTCGCCCAGCGTGCCACGGGCCGGTCCCGGAGCGAAACGAACGTCGCAGGGCGGCGATGAGGGGCCACGCTGCGTAATCAGCAGTGGCGCCCAGGACACCGCAGAACGCCGCAGGGGCACCGGCTCTCTGCCGGTGCCCCTGCGGGTGGTGTCACATGCGGACGGACTTCCGCCTGCGGCGGATCAGTGCTGGTGGCCGTGACCTCCCGCACCGGCGTCCTCGTCGTCTGCCGGCTTGTCGACGATCAGCGTCTCCGTGGTCAACAGCATGCTCGCGATCGACGCGGCGTTGGTGAGCGCGGCACGCGTCACCTTGACCGGGTCGAGCACGCCCTGGGCGACGAGGTCGGCGTACTCACCGGTCGCAGCGTTGTAGCCCTTGCCCTCACCGGCCTCACGGACCCTGGCGACGACCACGTATCCGGGCTCGCCGCCGTTCTCCGCGATCCAGCGCAGCGGCTCGTCGACGGCCTTGCGCACCAGGCGTGCACCCGCCGCCTCGTCCCCGGTGAGGCCGAGGTCGTCGAGCACCGAGGCGGCGTGCACGAAGGCCGAACCGCCACCGGCGACGATGCCCTCCTCGATGGCTGCCCGGGTGGCGGACACGGCGTCCTCGATGCGGTGCTTCTTCTCCTTCAGCTCCACCTCGGTAGCTGCGCCGACCTGGATCACGCAGACACCGCCGGCAAGCTTGGCCAGCCGCTCCTGCAGCTTCTCCTTGTCCCAGTCGGAGTCGCTCGCGTCGATCTCGGCCTTGATCTGGTTGATCCGGCCGTTGACGTCCTCGGAGTTGCCGGCTCCGTCGATGATCGTGGTGGCGTCCTTGGTGACGGTCACGCGACGCGCCGTACCGAGTACCTCGAGGCCGACCTGGTCGAGCTTGAGACCGATCTCGGGGGCGACCACCTGGCCGCCGGTGAGCACCGCGATGTCCTGCAGCATCGCCTTGCGGCGGTCACCGAACGCCGGCGCCTTGACGGCGACGGAGGTGAACGTGCCGCGGATCTTGTTGACCACCAGCGTGGACAGGGCTTCGCCCTCGATGTCCTCGGCGATGATGAACAGCGGCTTGCCGCCCTGCACGACCTTCTCCAGCAGCGGCAGCAGGTCCTGCACCGCGGAGATCTTTCCCTGGTGCAGCAGGATGTACGCGTCGTCCAGGACCGCCTCCATGCGCTCGGAGTCGGTCACCATGTACGGCGAGATGTAACCCTTGTCGAACTGCATGCCCTCGGTGAAGTCCAGCTCGGTGCCCAAGGTGTTGGCCTCTTCGACGGTGATCACGCCGTCCTTGCCGACCTTGTCGAACGCCTCGGCGATGAGCTCGCCGATGTGCGCGTCACGGGCCGAGATCGTCGCGACGTGGGCCATGTCGCTCTTGTCGTTCACCGGGCGGGCCAGCTTCAGCAGCTGCTCGCTGATGGCCTCGACCGCCTTGTCGATGCCACGCTTGAGACCGACTGGGTTGGAGCCCGCGGCCACGGCCCGTAGGCCCTGATGGACCATCGCCTGGGCCAGGACCGTGGCGGTGGTCGTGCCGTCACCGGCTACATCGTTGGTCTTGGTGGCGACCTCCTTGGCCAGCTGAGCGCCGAGGTTCTCGAACGGGTCGTCCAGCTCGACCTCACGGGCAACGGTCACGCCGTCGTTCGTGATGGTCGGGGCGCCCCACTTCTTGTCCAGGACGACGTAGCGGCCCTTGGGGCCGAGCGTCACCTTGACGGTGTTCGCGAGCGCGTCGACTCCGCGCTCGAGCGAGCGACGTGCGTGCTCGTCGAACTCCAGGATCTTTGACATTGCGGGTCTGTCCCTTCATGTGGAGCGGTGAGGGCGTCGCGCGAGGTACGAGCGGGAAGGCCCGAACGCGACATGAGATCAGTGCCGCCCCGGACCCCGAGCGGGGTGCCGGGGCGGCGTCTGCTGTGATCTCGCAGTTTGAGCGGTGAGGGCGTCGCGCGAGGTACGAGCGGGAAAGCCCGAACGCGACGTCCGGGATGCGGAGCGGGTCAGCTCACTTCTCGACGACGGCGAGGATGTCGCGCGCCGAGAGGATCAGGTAGTCCTCACCGCCGTACTTGACCTCGGTGCCGCCGTACTTGCTGTAGATGACGTTGTCTCCGATGGCGACGTCGACGGGAACGCGGTTCCCGTTGTCGTCGACACGGCCCGGACCGACAGCGAGGACCTCGCCCTCTTGCGGCTTCTCCTTGGCGGTGTCCGGAATGACGAGCCCGGAGGCAGTGGTCTGCTCGGCCTCGAGCGTCTTGACGACGATCCGATCCTCGAGCGGCTTGATGGTGACCGACACGGTTGTCGACCTCCCCTTTCAACGCAGTGACTCGGTGAGTGCTACACGTGGATGATGGTCCGGTGGCGTACGCCGTCGCGGGGGTCGTACGCCGGGACCGTTGGCACACTCGACATGAGAGTGCCAACAACGAACCTAATGCCGCGATTAGCACTCGGTCAACTTGAGTGCCAGGACGTCATACTTTCTGAGCCGGAGTGACGACGTGAGGCAAGATCGTCTCGTGGACGTGGAGACCTTCGTGCGCCTGCTGGAGCCGGCCGGCCAGGCACTGCTCGCCGAGGTCCGCGCATGCGCAGGCGACGAGTCCGACCTCGCGCTGGGCGCTCGGCTGCGGCAGGACCACGACGCCGCGCTCGTCGCCGCCGCGGTGACCCAGAACCACCTGCGGGGGCATGCACGGGCGAAGTTCGGGGAAGCTGCCGCCACGATGTACGCCACGCTCGATGCCCTGCAGCAGTCCACGCGCGCACCGGTGGCGGCGCATCGGGCGGAGCGGCTCGTCGAAACCGGGGTGGGCAGCGTGCTCGACCTCGGCTGCGGTATCGGCGGTGACTTGCTCGCCTGCGCGCGGGCCGGACTGCGGGTGACCGGTGTGGAGGTGGACCCGGTCCGCGCCGCAATCGCCAGGGCCAACCTGGCGGCTGCCGGGCTCGACGGCGAGGTGCTGACCGCTGACGCGATGACCGTGGACACCGCCGGGCACGAGGTAGTGTTCTGCGACCCGGCCCGACGCAACGGCAAAGGGCGCATCTTCCTTCCCCAGGGCTGGTCGCCCTCCTGGAAGTTCGTCACGGACCTGCTGCGGCGTGCCAGCGTCGTCAAGACTGCACCTGGTATCCCCCACTCCCTGGTGCCCGACGGGGTCGAGGCGGAGTTCGTCAGCCACGGTGGCGATCTCGTTGAGGCAGCGCTGTGGGGCGGACCGCTCGCGAGCACGAGACGTCGGGCGAGCGTGCTGCCCAGCGGGGAGCAGCTGAGCGACGCCGACGAGCCGGTCAGCGCGCCGACCGGTCCGGTCGGTGCGTACCTGTACGAGCCGGACGACGCGGTGATCCGCGCCGGGCTGGTCGCCGGGTTCTCGCGCTGCGTCGCGGGCCACCTGCTCGACCCGCACATCGCCTACGTCGGCGCCGACGAGCTGACGTCCACATCGCTCGCACGGGCCTACCTCGTGCGCGAGCAGCTGCCGTTCAGGCACAAGCAGTTGAGGGCAGCCCTGCGTGAGCGCGACGTCGGGACGCTCACCATCAAGAAGCGAGGCGTCGACGTGGTCCCCGAGCTCCTGCGGCAGCGGCTCCGGTTGACCGGCTCGGTCCCCGCGACGCTGGTCATGACCCGCGTCGACGGCACCGGCTGCGTGTTGCTGGTCGAGCCGGTGCAACCCACGGGGTGACTCGATGCGTCTAGAAGTCATGACCACGGGGACCACGTCGAGCACGCACGCAGGGGTGCCACGGTGAACAGCGAGCACGAGGCACGGTTCTGCGAGTTCGTTGCAGCCCGCCAGCACGCTCTGCTGCGGACCGCGTACCTGCTCACCAGTGACCACCACGCGGCCGAGGACCTGGTGCAGACCGCACTCGCCAAGGCGTACCTGTCCTGGCACAAGCTGCGCGAGCCGGCTGCCGCTGACCGCTACGTCCGTCGGATCATGGTCAACGAGAACACCAGCCTGTGGCGGCGCGCCTGGAAACGCAACGAGCACGCCACCGAGCACCTTCCTGAACGCGCCGTCGCTGCCGACGCCACCCATGAGGTCGACACGCGGGACGAGCTGTGGGCACTCGTGCAGACGCTGCCCCCTCGGCAACGGGCCGCGGTCGTCCTGCGCTACTACGAGGACCTGTCCGAAGCCGACACCGCAGCCGCCCTCGGATGCTCGGTCGGCAACGTCAAGAGCCAGACCAGCCGCGCCATCGCCGCCCTGCGCGGCCGCACCGAGCACGCGGCGACACACGTCACCGGAGGAACGCGATGACCCACGACATCGACCAGGACCTCAGGCAGGCTCTGCATCGCCGCGCGGCGACCACGCCGCACCGACCCGATCTGGCGCGGGCCGTCATCCGCCACGCGCACACCATCCAACGTCGTCGCCGCGTCACCGGGTTCGTCACCGCCCTCGCACTGGTCGCTGTCGCCGTGCCTCTCGGGATCCGGGCCGGGGACCTGACTTCCCGCAGCAGTGAGCAGCCCCAGATCGCGGACACCCCGGACCCCGAGCCGTCCGGCGTGACCGTGCAGATCGGCGACCTCGGCGAGCTCGCCGAAGACCAGGTCCCCCAGGTCGCGTACCTGGAGGACTCGACCCTCGTCGTGGGTGAGGATCGGATCCAGCTCGGCCTGGAACCGGCTCAGGTCGCCGGGGTCGCCTATGCCGGCGGCAGCGCCTTCTTCGCGGTGCGTGGAGACACGGGGGGGCTGGACCTGCGCGTCGAGTCGAACGCCGCCGACTGGCCTGATTCGCTGGGCCCGATACAACAGGGCCCGTGGGCCTCGGCCGACCAGCGCTACGTCGCCTGGCTGCGTGACGGCCAGATCGCCGGCATTGACACCGAGACCGGCGACGAACTGGCAGTCTCCGTCGGTGCGGTGGACCTGCTGCGTGTGGTCGGCTTCGCCGGCGACACGCTCTACTTCGCTGAAGACAGGAGCCGCGACGTGCTGCGGCGCTGGACGATCGGTTCGGAGTCGACAGGACCGGTCGGCGGTCTCGAGCAGGGTACGGCGGTGTCACCGGACGCAACGCTGGTCGCCGACATGGTGAAGGTCACGGACTACGGCACCTGCACCGAGATGAGGGACATGACGACCGGGGACTCGCTGTGGGAGACCTGCGACTACCGCGTCCTCGGGTTCAGCCCCGGCGGCACGTACGTCTGGGGTGCGGACTCGTACGGCGACGGGTTCGCCGAGAGCTACAACGTCATCCTCGACGCCCGCACCGGTGAACTGGCGATGCGGATCGACCGGCCGCGCCGCGCCTCCGAGACCACGTTCTTCATGGACAGCGCGTTCGAGACCGAGGACACGCTGCTGCTCCTGCTCCTGCGAGGACAACAGGCGACCATCGCACGATGCGACGTGCTGGCAGGCGAGTGCACCCGTGCGACGCCGGTCGCTGACGTCCCCGGCGACCCGCTGGTCGACGGCCTGCCGTTCAGGCTGCTATCGGGCTGACGGTGCGCGGGTCAGGCCTTGCCCTCCTCGCGCAGCTTGCGCAGCTGGGCGATCTTGGCCCGACGCTCGTCGCGGTAGAGCTGCTCGACTTCGGAGGCGTCGGGCGCCGAGCCGCCGTAGGACTTCGGCAGCCACCACGCTGCCGGCGGTCGCTCCGGGTAGGCCCGGATGGTCTCGTCGAGCAGCGTGGACATCCGGGTCTTGAGCTCGACCGTCTGGCCGAACGAGTCCTGGGTGGTCGGGTGCATCGGCTCACCGACGGTGATGGCGAGTGTCTGACCGCGGTGGAAGTCGCGCTCACGCCCCTTGGGAAGCATGCGCTGCGTGCCCCAGAGGACCACCGGGATCAACGGCACCCCGGCCTCACCGGCGAGGCGGATGGCGCCGGTCTTGAAGTCCTTGAGCTCGTAGGTGTAGCTGATCGTGGCTTCGGGGAACATCCCGACCACCTCACCGTCACCGAGGTAGCGCAACGCCTCGGCGTAGGAGGTGAGCCCGTCCGAGCGGTCCACCGAGATGTGGTGCAGCGACCTCATCATCGGCCCGGCGAGAGGGTGGTCGAAGATCTCCTTCTTGGCCATGTAGCGGACCCGGCGCCCGGACTTGTGCGCTGCGTAGCCGCCGAAGATGAAGTCGACGTAGGAGATGTGGTTGCACGCGAGCACCGCGGGACCGGAGCGCGGGATGTGCTCCAGGCCCCTCATCTGGAAGCGGATGCCCAGTGCCTTGAAGACTGTCGTTGCCGCCAGCACCACCGGCGGGTAGGTGAGATCGCGCACGTCGCACACCGTAGCGGGCGATCCGTGCGTTCACAGCCGCAGTCGCATCACGACGGCGTCACGCCCCGGCCCGTAGTAACCGCGACGCAGGTCGATCCGCAGGAAGCCCGCCTCGGCGTACAGGGCGAGCGCGCCGGCGTTGTCGGCCTGCACCTCCAGCAGCATCCGCTCACACCCGCGCGTCATGGCCTGTGCGCAGGTCGCGGCGAGCAAGGTGCGCCCCAGCCCGCGTCGACGGGCACGCGGTGACACCGCGATCCGGGACAGGTCTGCTGCATCGGCCGGCACCAGGAGCACCGCGTACGCCTGCACGCCGCCGGTCGCAGGTGCGACGAGCACACCGCGGGTGTCGGGCACACCGGTCAGCTCCGCGGCCAGGATGCCGCTGGACCAAGCGCCCGCACCGAAGCAGTCGCGCTCCAGGGCGGCCAGCGCCGGCAGGTCATCCACACCGGCGGGGCGGGTGCCGGTCACGTCGCCCGCGTGCGCTCGGCCGGTTCGGCGGCGTCCGGGCGGCGCAGGTAGAGCGGTTCCAGCGGCAACGTCTCGACCAGGCCATCGGCGACCGCGGCAGCCATCGAGGCCGCACGCGGGTCCAGCGGCCCGTCAGCAGCGGGCAGGACGTCGGCGTACAGCCGTGCCCCTCGACCGACCACCTGCTCGCCGCCGACCAGCTGGTCGGCGAGCGCAGCCGGCAGGTCCACGTAGGGGCCCCGCACCCGCCGGCCGGCCGAGTCGTAGCGTGCCCAGTAGACCTCCTTGCGCCGCGCGTCGGAGGCGGCCACGAAAGGAAGGGCTACGCCGTCCTCGCGGGCGCTGGCGGCCAGACCGTCGAGGCTGCACACTCCGCTGGCGCGCACCCCGAGGGCGGCTGCCAGGGTCCGCCCGGTGACCACACCGACGCGCAGGCCGGTGTACGGGCCGGGACCGACACCGACCACGAGGTCGGTGACCTCGCCCACGTCCGCGCCCGCTCGTGCGAGCACGTGGGTGATGCCGGGTGCCAGCAGCTCGCCGTGCCGCATCGAGCCCTCGCCGTCGTACGTGGCCAAGGTCCGCGTCCCGTCGTGCAACGCGACGGTGACGTGTGGGGTGGCGGTGTCGAAGGCGAGCAGGAGCACGATCGGTGAGCCTAACCCGGGCTCAGGGCGCGAGAGTCGTCGCGCGCAGCGGCACCCCGACCCAACGGGGACCGTGCGGTCGCACGCCGATCACCCGGCCGTCCTCACCGGGTGCGAGCTCGACGGGATCCAGGCGTAGCTCCAGCCAGTCGTCGCTGTGCCCCTCGACCAGACCTGAGCCCCACTCGACGACGGTCACCGACTCCTCCAGCGAGGCATCGAGGTCGAGGTCATCGAGCTCGGCTGCGCCGCCGAGGCGGTAGGCGTCGACGTGCACGAGCGCGGGACCGTCGAGCAGCGAGGGGTGCACACGCGAAATGGCGTACGTCGGCGAGGTGATCGGGCCGCGCACGCTGAGCCCCGCCCCGATGCCCTGCGCCAGCGTCGTCTTGCCGGCGCCGAGTCCTCCGCTGAGCACCAGCAGGTCCCCGGCGCGCAGCAGCCCGGCGAGCCGAGTGCCGAGCTGTCGCGTGTCCTCAGCGGTCAGCAGGGTGCGCGTCACCGGCAGAGTCTTGCCCAGCTGGAGCGATGACTCGTCGGCGCCGATCCGGACGTAACCGCGTCGTTGCCAGAACGAGAGTGTCTCGGGCAGCTCCTCACGGGCGGTCAACCAGACGCCGTCGCATCCGTGGTGCTCGGCGACGTCCTCGGCGACGCCGACCATGGCCGAGGCGACGCCATGACCTTGGTGGGCGGGGTCGACGCTCACCCGCCTCAGCCCGAACAGGCCTGAACGGCTGCGATCGAAGATCATCGCGCCGACCGGGAGGCCACGCCGCAGGACCAGCAGTCCGCCTGCCTCGGACAAAACCGTGCGTACCGACTCGACAGTCTCGTGCATCGCGGTCGATGGCGGGTCCAGCACCGGTCGGACGCCGAAGGCGCGGTGGATGACCCCGAGCACGGCCTCGGCGTCCTCGAGCCCCGCCTCCCTCACGGTGAGCGCGCTCATCAGCTGCCGGCCTCAATGATGTCGGCAATTGCCTGGTTTACCCGGCCATGCTGCTCCAGCATGACCAGGTGCCCGGCCCCGACACACACGACCAGCTCGGCCTCAGGGAGCAGCTCGGCGATCCGGTGGCTGTGGCGGACCGGGGTCACGGCGTCATTCGTGCCGACGATGATCGCCGTCGGCAGGCCCTCGAAGGCGGTGACCACGTCGTACATGTCCAGGGTCGTGAACAGCGGCCAGAAGTCGAGGAACACCGAAGCCGGGCTCTGCGTGATCATGGTGTCGACGAACGCCACGTGCGCGGGGAGCGGATGCTCGCCGAAGCCGAAACGGCGGGTCGCCTCGTAGCCGAACCCACCGGTCAGGCGGCGCCCCACGTCGACCGCACGCGGCACCCGGCCCACCAGCGCACCGACTGTCGGCGACACCCGGGTCAACAGCGTGCGGCGCCCAGGGACCAGCCGCGCGAGGTCTCCGGCACTGGTGCCGACGAGAGCCACGGCGACGACACGCTCGCGGAACCGGTCGGGGAACTGCTGGGCGAAGGACATGACGGTCATCCCACCCATGGAGTGACCGATCAAGACGATGGGTCCGGTGGGCACCACCTGCTCGACGACGGCCGCGAGATCGACACCGAGCTGAGCCACCGTGCACTGCTCGGGGGCGGAGGCACCGGAACGGCCGTGCGAGCGATGGTCGTAGACCACGACCCGGTGAGTCTGCGCGAAGGCTGCCCGCTGGTAGTGCCAGCAGTCCAGGCTCAGCGCCCAGCCGTGCACGAACACCAGCGTCGGCGACTGCGGGCCCGCGTCGGTGGCCGGCTCGTCGACCTCCGCGTGGATGAGTACGCCGTCCTCGGCAACGACGGTCCGAGCCTCGCCGCGGAGCGAGCCGAGCGGGACCTCCTCACCGGCACGGGCGAGCTCGGTGTGCCGGTGGCGGCGCCGGACGGTGAGCGTGGTCGCGGCACCGGCGGCCGCCACCCCGAGCAGCGCCCCGGCCAGCGATGCCGTCGCGCGCCAGCGGATCACTGTCCGTCCTGCCCGACGAAGCGGCGGGCGATACGACCGCCGAGCCGGCTCACGATCTCGTACGAGATGGTCCCCGCGGCGTCCGCCCAGTCCTGCGCGGTCGGCTCACCGAGGTCCCCGGCACCGAACACCACCACCTCGTCCCCCGGCCTGGCATCGACCGCACCGAGGTCGACGACGATCTGGTCCATGCACACCTGTCCGACCACCGGGGTGCGCACTCCACCTATCTGCACGTGTGCTCGATTGGAGGCATGCCGTGGAATGCCGTCGCCGTAGCCCACGGGGACCAGACCCAGCGACGAGGGCCGCGGCGTCTCGTGCGTCCAGCCGTAGGACACGCCCTGCCCGGCCGGCACCTGACGCACCGCGGCCAGCCGGGTCCGCAGGGTCATCGCCGGACGCAGCCCGAGCTCAGCCGCTGTCGCGGTACGCGGCGCGGGGCTGAGCCCGTAGACCGCGATCCCGCAGCGCACGAGATCGAAGCGGGCAGAGGGCCGCAACAGCGTGCCCGCGGAGTTGGCCAGGTGCGTGACCTCGGGATCGAGCCCGGCCGCGCGTACGTCGGCCAGCGCGCTGCGGAAGTTCTGCTCCTGGGAGTCGTTGGCCGGGTGGTCCGGCTCGTCCGCGCACGCGAAGTGCGACCACACGCCGGTGACGACGGCCTCGCCACGGTTCTGGGCGTCAGCCGCCGCGGCCAGCAGCAACGGCCACTCGTCGACCGAGGCGCCGTTGCGAGCCAGGCCGGTGTCGACCTTGAGCTGCAGACGGGCTCGCCGCCGGACGCGGCGTGCGGACGAAACGATGTCGGCCAGCTGCCAGCGGGCGGAGGCGGTGACATCGATGTCGTTGCCGAGCGCCTCGTCGTAGGACTCCCCCGGCACAGCCAGCCAGGTCAGGATCCGTCCGGTGTCACCGCCGGCGCGCAGTCCGATCGCCTCCTCGAGCACGGCGGCGCCGAGCCACGAGGCACCGGTGGCCCGGGCGGCCCGGGCCACCTCGCTCATCCCGTGGCCGTAGCCGTCAGCCTTCACCACGACCATCATCGCGGCGCCACCGGCGACCTCGCTCAGCCGCGCCACGTTGGTCCGTATCGCCGACAGGTCCACCTCGGCGCAGGCCCGCACTGGCTGCTCCCTCGTCGTACTCATCAGGTCTGATCTTCCCAGTGGAGCAGCGTTCGGCGGGTCACCGGGGGATCCGGACCGCCGCCGCGCCGATGGCCGCCCGGATCACTGCGGGCAGTGCTGCGGCCACGTCACCGGCCGTGATCGGTCCACCCCGGCCCGCGGCGACCGCGGCCCTCCCGTGCAGATGTGCAGCCAGGGCTGCGACGCGGCCCAGGTCAGTCGACGGCGCCGGTGCGGCTGCCGCAAGGGCGCCGCACAGGCCGGCGAGGACGTCACCGGCCCCGGCCGTGGCCAGCCACGGGGTCCCGGTGGTGTTGACCATCAGCTCGCCCTGTCCGTGCGAGGCCACCAGGGTCCGTGCGCCCTTGAGCAGCACCGTGCCGCCGAATCGGTCGGCCGCCTCGCGTACGTGACGTACCGGGTCGCGCTCGACCTCGTCCCGGTCGGTGTCCAGCATGCGGGCGAGCTCCCCGGCGTGGGGGGTGAGCAGCACGGGAACGGGCGGCGGACCAGTCAGGTGCTGCAGGGCGTCGGCGTCGACCACCACCGGCACCCCGTCGTCGTACGCCCGGCGCAGCGCGTGTGCGGCGTCGTGGCCGCCACCGGAGCCGACCACCCAGGCCTGCACGCGGCCCTCCCCGACGACGGCCTCGGGGTGTCGGGCGCGGATCAGGCCGGCCACCTCCTCGGGTCCGACGTAGCGGATCATTCCGGCCAGGCCGCAGGAGGCACCGGCGACGACGAGCAGACCTGCCCCGGTGTACGCCGTCGAGCCGGCAGCCACGCCCACCACACCGCGGGTGTACTTGTGCGCTGACGCGTCCGGGACCACGCCCATCCCCGCCAGCAGGTCGCTACCGGCGGTGGTCAGCACCGGCGCCCCCAGGTGCTCGTCCAGCCCGATGTCGACCAGGCGGACCGTTCCGGCGGCGTCGGCACTCGGCCCGGCCAGCAGCCCGAGCTTGTGGGTGCCGAAGGTGACGGTCAGGTCAGCCTCGACGTGGGTCCCGCGGTGACTGGTGCCGCCGTCGACGTCGATCCCGCTGGGGACGTCGACCGCCACCACCCGCGTGCGCTCGCGAGGGATCGCCGCTACGTGCGCGAGCGCCGGCTCGTCCAGTCCCGGCCGGCCACCGATGCCGACGATCCCGTCCAGCACCACCTCGCAGTCGGTGAGCCGCTCGACCACGCGCCCCCCGGCACGGCGCAGGGACCGCAGTCCGGTCGCGTGCACGTGCCCCGGTGACAGCAGGACCGCCTCCACCTGCGCTCCGCGCGCGGCGAGCCGGGCGCCGGCGTACAACGCGTCACCTCCGTTGTTCCCGCCGCCCACCAGCATCCCGACGCGCTGGCCGTAGGTGGCGCCGAGCAGGTCGGTGACGGCGATCGCCAGGCCGGTCGCGGCGCGCTCCATCAGCGCACCCGCGGGCAGCGTGCTCATCAGCGCCTGCTCGGCCCGCCGGACCTCTGCGACGGCGTGTGCCCGGCTGCTCATCGACCCTCGCAGACGACGAAGGCCGAGGCGATGCCACCGTCGTGGGAGATGGACAGGTGCCAGCCGATGACGCCGAGCGCGTCGGCGCGGCGCTGCACCGAACCGCACACTGTCATCAACGGGCGGCCGTCGGGGTCGTTGGTGACCTCGACATCGAGCCAGGCCAGTCCGGCCGGCGCACCCAGCGCCTTGGCCAACGCCTCCTTGGCCGCGAACCGCCCTGCCAGCGAGCCGATCGGGAGGTCCCCCTCGGCCTCGGTGAACAGCCGCCGGCGCACCGCGGGGGTGCGCAGCAACGTCACACCGAAGCGTGCCACGTCCACCACGTCGATCCCGACACCGATGATCACGGGGCTACTCGACCGTGACGGACTTCGCGAGGTTGCGGGGCTGGTCCACGTCGCGCCCGAGCAGCGAGGCCAGCTGGCATGCGAAGACTTGCAGTGGCACGGTCGACACCAGGGGCTGCAGCAGCGTCGGTACCTTCGGCAGCCGGATCACGTGGTCGGCCACACCGATGATCTCCTCGTCCCCGTCCTCGGCGAGCGCGATCGTGACAGCCCCGCGGGCACGCACCTCGGAGATGTTGCTCACGATCTTGTCGTGCAGCTGGTCCCGACCCGGCGGTGGCACGATCACGAACACCGGGGTGCCCTCCTCGACCAGGGCGATCGGGCCGTGCTTGAGCTCGCCCGCGGCGAAGCCTTCGGCGTGCAGGTAGGCGATCTCCTTGAGCTTCAGCGCGCCCTCGAGTGCCACCGGGTAGCCGACGTGGCGCCCGAGGAACAGGAAGGACGTCTTGCCCTGCAGCTCGGCGGCGAGCTCCCGGACCCGGTACGCCTCGTCGAGCAGGTGGCTGATCTTGGCCGGTACGTCGGCCAGTGCCTGCATGATCGAGCCGATCTCGTCGCCGTACTTGGTCCCCCGCACCTGGGCGAGGTACAGCCCGAGCAGGTAGCAGGCGACCACCTGGGTCAGGAAGCCCTTGGTCGAGGCCACCGCGACCTCGGGCCCGGCGTGGGTGTAGATGACCGCGTCGGACTCACGCGGGATCGTGGAGCCGTTGGTGTTGCAGATCGCGAGCACCCGGGCGCGTTGCTGTCGCGCGTGCCGGATCGCCATCAGCGTGTCCATCGTCTCCCCGGACTGGCTGATCGACACCACCAGAGTGGTCCGGTCCAGGATCGGGTCGCGGTAGCGGAACTCGCTGGCCAGCTCCACCTCACACGGGATCCGCGTCCAGTGCTCGATGGCGTACTTCGCGACCAGACCGGAGTAGAACGCGGTGCCGCAGGCGATGATGATCACCTTGTCGATGTCGCGCAGCTCGTCGTCGGACAGCCGCATCTCGTCCAGCGCAAGCGCCCCACGCTCGTTGTAGCGCCCGAGCAGCGTGTCGGCCACGGCCTGCGGCTGCTCGTCGATCTCCTTGAGCATGAACCAGTCGTAACCGCCCTTCTCGGCCGCTGCGGCGTCCCAGTCGACGTGGTACGCCGTGGTCTGCGCCGGCTCGCCATGGAAGTCGGTGACGACGATGTCGGTGGGGGTGATCGAGACCACCTGGTCCTGGCCGAGCTCGATGGCGTTCCGGGTGTGCTCGATGAACGCCGAGACGTCGGAGGCGACGAAGTTCTCACCGTCACCCCGACCCACGACCAGGGGGGAGCTGCGCCGCGCGGCGACCACGAGGGCCGGCTGCTGGGCGTCGACGACCACGAGAGTGAATGCGCCCTGCAACGAGTCGCACACGACGCGCATCGCCGCGGCGAGATCACCGTCCTGACGCAGGATCTCCTCCCCGAGCAGGTGGGACACCACCTCGGTGTCGGTGTCGGACTGCATCTCGTGACCGCGCGCCTCCAGACCGGCGCGCAACGCGGCGAAGTTCTCGATGATCCCGTTGTGGACCACCGCGATCCGGCCACTGCCGTCGAGGTGTGGGTGGGCGTTGCGGTCGTTGGGTGGTCCGTGCGTGGCCCATCGGGTGTGGCCGATCCCGGTCCGTGCCTGCGGCATGGGGTGCTCGGCCAGCTCCTTGTCGAGGTTGCTCAGCTTGCCGGCGCGCTTGACCCAGGCGAGCGTCCCATCGGTCACCAGTGCGATCCCCGCCGAGTCGTACCCGCGGTACTCCAGGCGGCGCAACCCGCCGACCACGACGTCCTGCGCCTGCTTGCTGCCCACGTACCCGACGATGCCGCACATGCGCCTCAGCCTAGCGACGGACGGGGGCTGACCCCGGACGCGGTGACGGCGGGTCGGCGGGGCAGGACGACAATGCTCAGATGCCGGAGTCCCCGTACGTCGAGCTCGACCGGAGTGCGTGGGCCGAGCTCGCAGCGTCGGCGCACCAGCCGTTGTCGGCGCTGGACGTCGCGCGTCTGCGTGGACTCGGTGACCAGCTCGACCTCGACGAGGTGGCCGAGGTGTACCTCCCGGTCAGCGAGCTGCTCAGCCTGTACGTCCGCACGGCGGGGCAGTTGCACCGCTCAACCGAGCGATTCCTGGGTCGCCCCCAGCCCGAGCGGACACCGTTCGTGATCGGCATCGCAGGCTCGGTCGCGGTGGGCAAGTCAACCACCGCCCGGCTGCTGAAGGAGCTGCTGTCGCGATGGCCGCAGCACCCGCGGGTGGAGCTGGTCACCACCGACGGCTTCCTGCTGTCCAACGCGGAGCTCGAGCGCCGTGGCCTGCTGCTGCGCAAGGGCTTTCCCGAGTCGTACGACCGCAGGGCCCTGCTGCGCTTCGTGATCGACGTGAAGTCCGGCAGCGACGAGGTCAGCGCCCCTGTGTACTCGCACCTGCGCTACGACGTGACCGACGAGCGGGTACCCGTCGCCAACCCTGACATCGTGATCGTCGAGGGGCTCAACGTGCTGCAACCCCCCCGCGCCGCCGCCGACGGCCGCCAGGGCATCGCGATCAGCGACTTCTTCGACTTCTCCGTCTACGTCGACGCCTCGACGGCAGACATCCGCCAGTGGTACGTGGACCGCTTCCTGCGGTTGCGTGAGACGGCCTTCCGGGATCCGGAGTCGTACTTCAACAGGTTCGCCGACCTCACCCACGACGAGGCGGTCAGCCGGGCGGAGTCACTGTGGGACGGCATCAACGGTCCGAACCTGGGGCAGAACATCTCCCCGACCCGCTCGCGGGCGACGCTCGTGCTGCGCAAGGACTCCGACCACTCGGTGCGGTGGATCCGGCTGCGCAAGCGCTGAGCCACGGGGAGTCCGTGCTGATGCCACATCAGCAGGTCGGGTCCCGTTGCCACTCGTCGAGCAGCTCGACCGCCTGGAACCCGAACACGGCGTTGACTGCCCGCATGTGTTGGTTGCCAGGCGCGACCCACGTGTGCACGAGCCGACGGTGCGGCTCGTCGGCCCTCATCGCCCGCAGGTTGGCCGCCTTCATCGCCAGGCCGAGGCGGTGGCCCCGATGCCCAGGCAGCACGAGGGTCTGGTTCTGGAAGACGTCGTCGCCGGCCGCGGCCGCCATCAGGTCGGTGAAGCCGACGAGGTTCCGCCGCGGTGCCACAGTCGTACGCCGCGTCCATCTCGGCGTCGTCCCACGCGTCCAACGGTGTGACCTCGATGCATGCGGTCACACCGGCACCGGCCCCTGCCACTCGCCTTGGTACTCCACGGGCACGAAGCCCAGCACCTCGTTGACCGCGATCATCGCGGTGTTCGAGACGGCATTGAACGTACGCACGCTGGTGCGGTCCGGGTGCCGGTCCTGGACCACCGCCACATTCGCGACCTTGAGCGCCAGGCCGAGGCGGTGGCCCCGGTGGGCGGGCAGCACGAGGGTGTCCCACTGGTATATGCCGGGGTCCTCCGCCGGGACCACCAGCTCGTTGTGGCCCACGATGGAACCGTTTGGTGCCAGCGCCACGCAGACGTACCTGATCCGGCCCGACGCGCCCAGCTCACGCTCCGACTCCCGCAGCCGGGTCTCGTCCCATACCTCGTCCTCGACCTCGAGTTCACCGACAGGTGCCTCGGAGTTCATCAGCGACTTCAGTCGGCAGTACGCCGCGAGGTGCTCGTCGGGGCAGTGGTCCACCCAGGTGTCGAAGCTGTAGCCCTCGTGCTGCCGGGCCGCCGTGCAGCGCAGCTCCTCCAGTCGGGCGGACGGCACCGGCAATGGCAAACGACGTTGGACGTCGACCAGCCCCAGCCGCAGACCGAGGCTGGCTGCGAAGGCCTCCCCAGGGGTCGGAGTCTCGGGCCCGTCGACCTCCCGGCCGGCGACCCAGCCGTTCCAGACGGCGCGACCTCGCTCACGAGCCAGGACGGCCGCGTGCTGGGCGAGCAGGGTGCCCAGTCCCCGCCGACGATGCTGCGGGGCCACCTGGATGTCGACGAACAGCTGGTCGGTGTTGTCCAGCAACGGCACCTCGACGCCGGCCACACCGGCGATCGCACCGTCGACGCGGACGAGGAACGCGAGCCGCTCCTCGCCGACCGACGTCGTGCGCTGCGTGATGGCCAGCTCGTGCAGCGAGAACGGGCACGCAAACCGGCGACCGTACCGGTCAGCCGCCTCGTACACGGCGTGGAACTCGGCGATCTGCGCGTCGTCGAAGGGGTCGAGCGGCTCGACCTCGCCGTCGGGGAGACTGGGGTGCGGGACCGGCGCTGCAGTGGTGCTCACGGCCTGGACCCTACGCAGGAAGCATCGCGCCCGGCATCAGTTTTTCGCGGCCGGCTAGTCGATCAACCCCTGCTCCTGCAACCACTCCTCGGCGACGTCCTCAGCCGAGCGCTGGTCGACGAGGACCGCCGCGTCGAGCCGGCGCAGGGTGTCGGTGTCCAACCGCTCGGTGATGTCCTCGAAGAGGGGCTTCAAGTCCGGGTAGCGGTCAAGCGTCTCTGCGCGCATCGTGAGCGACGGGTTGTACGCGGCGAAGAAGTTCTCGTCATCCTCCACGAGCTCCAGGTCCAGCTCCGGGATGTACCCACTGGTGGCGAAGACGGACCCGAAGTTGCACTTCTGTCCCGCGTCTACGGCACCGTAGACGGTCGGGTCCGGCAGCACGAAGACATTGGCCTCCGGGAGCTCGAAGCCGTAGTGCTCCTCCAGGCCCGGTAGGCCGTCGGCACGTTGGCTGAACTCCGGACCGACGCACACGGTGGCCTTGTCAGGACTCTGCTCGACGAGGCTGCCGAGGTCCGAGAGCCGGGTGACGCCGGCCAGCTCCTCGTCGTAGGCGTCGCTGTCCTCCTGATAGAGCTCGGCGCGCGCCGCGATGGCGTAGGTGTTGTCCGCCGGGGAGGGGGCAAGCCACTCGATGTCGTTGCGTTGCAGGTCGAGCTGCGACAACTTGTCGTACAGGGCCTGCGGGTCGCTCGACGGGTCAGCTTGAGCGAGGTGGATGAGGGCCCCGGTGCCGGTGTACTCCCAGTACATGTCGATCTGCTCGGAGACCAATGCCGCCCGCACGTCCTCGGTGCTGCCCAGGCCTGTGTCGTCGACGACCTCGGCGCCGGCCTCCTGCAGGGCGAGCAACGTGATGTGCCCGAGGATCTCCTGCTCGGCGAAGTCCTTGGACCCGACGGTCAGTCGCGTGGTGTCCCCGCCCCCGCGTTCGCTGAGCTGTTGATTTTCGAGATCGTAGGTCTCGGCGATGCCACGGCCCTGTCCATTGCCCTGTCCATTGCCCTCGTCGCCGCAGGCTGCGAGGGCAAGGCTCAGTGCCGCTACCGTTGCCAGCTGCGATCCACGTCGTAGATGTCTCAACTGGAACGGTCCCCTCTCGGTTCGGACCGGTCGCGCCGGCGGCCTTCATTCGAGGGCGGATCAGCGGACGCGCCCGAGTGCATTTCGTCGTAGTCGGCCGCGAGCGCCCGGTACAACGACCAGCACATGAACACCATGATCACAGCGAACGGTGTGGCGGCCAGAATCGCGCCGTTCTGCAGGCCGTCGAGCCCATCGGCGAGGAGCAGAATCGCAGCCAGCGCGCCCATGATGGCCCCCCAGGTGAGCTTGTTGAGCCGGTTCGGCTCGAGGACACCGGAGGACATGCTGCCCAGCACGATCGTCCCGGCATCGGCTCCGGCGACGAAGAAGATCCAGATGAGGAAGAGAGCCAGGATCGCCGTCGCCATGAAGAGCGGGAACTCGCGCAGGAAGGTGAACAGCGCCACCGCCGCATCCTCCCTCGCGGCGTCGCTGATCCTGCCGTCGATGCGTTCGTCGAGGTCGATGGCCGTGGCCCCGAACACTGCGAACCACACCATGGAGAAGAGGCTGGGCGCGACCATCACGCCGAGCAGGAACTCGCGGATCGTCCGCCCGCGCGAGATCCTGGCGATGAATGCTCCCACGTACGGCGCCCACGCGACCCAGGTCGCCCAGAAGAAGATCGTCCAGGTGCCGAGCCATGGGGTCGGTTCGAAGGCATTCATCTGCAGGCTCATCGGGACCAGGCCGGTGATGTAGTCGCCGATCCCCTGGGTGAAGGCGTTGAGCTGCAGGATCGTCGGCCCCACGACGACGATGTAGGCGAGCAGGACGACGGCGAGCACGATGCTCGTCTGGCTCAGGAAGTTGACACCCTTCTCGATCGGCGTCGACGCCGAGAGCATGTATCCCGCTGCGGTGACCGCGATGATGATCATCTGGACCGGTATCCCCATGGGGACACCGAATGCTTCGCCGAGACCCGCATTGATCTGCAGCGTTCCCAGGCCCAACGAAACGGCGACTCCGAACAGAGTCGCGATGATGGAGATGACGTCGATCGTCTTCCCGATCGGACCGTCGACCCGGTCACCGATCAGGGGCCGGAAGACCGAGCTGACACGCAAGCTGTTGGTGCCGCGGACGAAGCTGAAGTACGCCACGGCGAGCCCCACGACCGCATAGATCGCCCAGGGGTGCAGGGTCCAGTGGAAGAAAGCGAACTGCAGTCCGAGAGCGGCGGCTTCGGAACTACCCGGCTCCTCCTGACCGAAAGGAGGAGTGCGGTAATGCAGCAGCGGCTGGGCGACCCCCCAGAACAGGAGGCCGATCCCCATCCCGGCCTGGAACAGCATGGCGAACCAGGCGAACCGGCCGAACTCGGGCTTCTCGTCGGGTCCACCCAACCGGAGCTTGCCGTACTTGCTGAAGGCCAGGAAAAGCACGAACACCAGGAAGAACGCAGTGACGAGCAGGTAGAACCAGCCGAGGCTCTCGATGATCCAGCCGACGGTGGTCGCAAGGGCCTTGTTGAACGGCTTGGTGAGCAGCACACCCGCCAGGACGAACACCAGGGAGATACCGACGGTCACGTAGAAGACGATGCCGAACTGGTTGGCCGTCTCCTGCCGTTCGGTTACGGCGGAGTCCTCTTCGCGTCGGCTGGTGGTCATGCGCCATCTCCCTCGGCGATCAGGATGCGGTGCGGCGTCGAGGCTTTGGCATCGACCGCATCAGCCACGGTGATCCTGACCACGCCGTTGTCGAAGCTGGCGCTGATCCGTCGCTCGTCGACACCGTCGGGCAGGACCATGCTGCGTCGGAACTGGCCGTAATACCGTTCCTGGAGATAACGGGTGACGCCGTCGTCCGGTTCATCGTGTCGTTCGCCGGAAATGGTGAGAACGCCGTCGGAGACGCTGATGTCGATGTCCCGCGGCGGTACGCCTGCGATCTCCACCGAGATCACCATGTCCTTGCCTCGCGCCACGATGTCGGCCATCGGGCACCAGGCCGTTGCGTGGGTACGGGCACCTGTTTCGTGCGTCGGGTCCGAACCCGTCCTTCCCAGCCTTCGCATGCGTTCCATCTCGCTCATCATGTCGAGGAACCCGCGGAACGGCTGCGATTGCGGTCTGACCATCGGTCCTCCCAAGAAGCGCCGATGATTCGTGCCACCGCGTGTTCTCGCAATGCCCGGTGCACAACGCTGGGATTCGACGCGCAGATCACCCACAGCAGGTGTCAACCTTCACGATGCGGGCAAGCAAGTCAAGACCGCACCTGCATAAACACAACGTTGGGACCGCGGGCGCATCGCCGCGGTGCGGGCTAGTGTCGCGTGTTTGAAGTCTTCTTGCGGTCCTTGGCTCTGGTGAGGATGTCGTCGGCGTCCTTGGTCCACTCGAATGGTTCGCATCGGCGTTGACGGCCGGGTGCTTGTGGGTGGGGTAGTTGTCGACCACGACGTGCAGCTTGACCCGCGGGTAGGCCTTGGCTACGACTTTGAGGAAGGCCAGGAACTCGGTG